>Ga0315906_10002918_pt1 | contig 23130 bp, 24 predicted proteins | sample LakEriMetagenome_4_FD_203526 | JGI IMG/M metagenome (GOLD analysis project Ga0315906, IMG submission 203526) | Freshwater fungal communities from buoy surface, Lake Erie, Ohio, United States - Buoy 2 MA122 | ecosystem: Environmental > Aquatic > Freshwater > Lake > Lake biofilm | place: USA...
AAAAGGTTTCTCTCAATACCCTTGCGCGTATTGCCGGACTTCGTTCGGATACGCGCACCCCTTTCTCACACACGATGGATATTCTTGCAAAAGCAGCCAACTTCCCCGACTTTAAACAATTTGAACAGTTTGTTAAGATGAAGTCGAATCTGAGGCTAACTGATAATCGGGAAATATTAACGCCATTTATTGCCGGTTATACCAAAGAAGCCATCGCCAACAACGATTTGTTTTTTATTAAAAAATTTTTGTCGCATATTGAAAAAAATGGTTGTCCGACTGATGAGTTATATGCTGTATCATATGCCATTGCAGAAGGCTTAAGAATTAACAAAAATCCCGGACAGATAATTAAACTACTTACAAATGCTCCGGTTTCTGTCGACCTTTTTTTTGAAACATATGTTGACAGTGATCATTTTATTGGTTATTATGGAGAATCAATGGTAGAAATTGCGGGTAAAACAAAAGAGCCGGACCGCTTGTTTTTATTTTCAAATGCAATTGCACTGCAATATGAAAAAGAAACGGGAAACGCAACAAGTTATAAGAAAAGAGGAAAAAAATTAGCGGCAATTGATCATAATATTATCGAAAAAATGCTTGAGCAAAAATGGGTTTATCCTGTTGCCCGATGGATTGGATCGACTTCCGGATTTTTATATGAACAAGGCGATAAAAAATCTGGCAATTTGCTAATAGAAAAAATGCTATCATACAAGAATCAGCTTACGCCGGATGAACAAATGATTCTTCTAAGTGAAGCATCATCTACTGCACCTTATTTAGAACAAAGCATCTTTAAAGAGTTGGTTGGACTATATATTAAAAACAAAGAAAAGATTGTTTTTGAATTTGACAGTCTGGTTAATGCGGGCATAAACCTAATGCAGGTGAATAAAAAAAATCCGCTGTTAACCTTTAAACAGGTTGAAAATTTTATGGATAAGTATCCTTTGCAGTTTTCGATGAACAAAACTGTGCTTCACAATAAAGCGCTAAAGCTATTTAAATGAACTTGCCCAATTACACGTATCTGTATTTTTATGCCGGTGCCATTCTTTTTTATATTGCAGATATTCTTCAGAAAAAAACGTCCACTCAAAGATGGACATGGGGCTACCTGACCATTCGTTCGGCATACACTTTTATTATCTCTTTTGCGTCCGTTTTATTTCTGGCAGGCATTGATAAATTCCCGGACACAACAAATCTTCTTGCAATAATTGGTTGTTCGGTTATTTGCGGAGGAGGTTTATTTTTTTACATTAAAGCGGTAAACCTTCTTCATTTTTCAAATGCAGGTTCATTATATATAGTTGGAAACGTTGTTCAACATCTTATCGGGATAACGATATTTCACGAAGTTTTCCACTGGACAGATATTCCTGCGTTGTTACTCATGAGTTTTGGCTGTATCTATCAGCTGTTCAATTCAAAAAACTATCGGGGCGCTGCCGCCGTTTTATTGAGCACTCTTTGCTGGTCTATTGGTTACACTATGCTTTCTATTCCATTAAAGCATTCGAATATATATTGGAGCGTCCCGATTATGGAAGGTACTATTTTGCTTGTTTGCTTCCTGGTTACACTGATACAAAGAGAGAAAATCAACTCGGAAGTGCAACATCTTAAATCAAAAAGATTAATTCCTGCGTTCATATTAATTGGCCTTTGCATAAGTATGGCTTCTTATTTTAATAATGTAACATATAGCAGCCTACCGGTGTCTATCATTAGTTTTTTACAGCTCTCTCTTTTACCTATCACATTTTTATTAAGCATGAAAATTTTCAGGGAAAAACTATCTGCTGTTGAATGGATAAGCTTTATAACAGGATTTGTAGGATTTGGCATTTACATTGCTGGGAAAGTGTAGAATAATTTGATAATTACCTTCATTTTTTTATCTTTATCAATATTCTAAAGAAAGACTGCTTTTACCTTCCTTACCTACAGCATTATAAAATTTAAATTTTTAATTATGAGAATGTTATGCAAATTGTTGCTGATATTTATTTTCAGCAATGCAATCACCGTTTATGTCAATGGTCAAACCTTTAATGGCAATGCTCACGTATCGGGTGGCGGTACAGCAGTAGAATTCGGAAAGAAATCAACTTTTGTTTTTAATGCGATTGAAACGCAAGGGGGTATTGTAGGTCATCTGGTGTATCATCTCAGGGCATTTAATGTTTCATTTCAAATGAATATTGATTGCATGGAAATTCGTGGCAATCGTGCAACAATCAGCGGAACAGCAACTAGTATTACCGGTGCAAATATTCCTGGCTATATTTTTCCTGGTGCACGGGCTTCTTTTACGGTTGAAGACAATGGGAACGGTGGAAACAGAGACAGGATAAGCGATGTTGTTTTTGGTGCTCAGTGCGGCTGGGATTTAGAAACATACATTAAAGTACAAGGAAATATAAGTATAAGATAAGTGTTTTGTTGATATTGATCTACACTTTTTAAACAAAAACAGAGGGGCATCGGTTCTTGCCATAATTTGCATTCGGAAACTATCTGCAATGCAACCATTAAAAGAAGGGTTAGACTATTATTACGACAGCAACGGATATATGGTCTTTACCGAGCACTATCATCTCGAAAAAGGCTATTGCTGTGGTCATGGTTGTAAGCATTGTCCATTTGATTTCGAGAATGTTCCTCCTTCACGCCGACAACTATTACAACAGGAAAGAAAGAAAGAAAATAGAATGAATACTAATAAAAAGAGCTAAAATACAATCGTGTAATTTTTTGCCATAAAAAAAGCACAACATTCTTATGTTGTGCTTTCCTTTTTTATCAGAAGATATTATCTGTAAATAAAACTCACATTATAATTGTTTCTTGGTTGATTTTTACCATAAGCAACTCCAATATCTCTGGCTGCTTTAATAGTTGCTTTTTGAATATTAACATTGTCTTGTTGTTCTTTCAATTTTAACTTCCACTCGCGGTCGTCCAGTTCTTTTACGCGTTTTTTAATTTCATTAAACAAAAAATCAACCATTGAAGTTGTTTCTTTGAAACATTTAGATTGCGGGTGTACCTCTTGTAGAACTGCTACTGCTTCTTTTGCTCCCGCTTCATCTTGTGAAGCACTCCAAATACCCTGAGCTTTAGAAAGCAGTTCTGTACACTTTAAATCAATTCTTTTCTGGAAAATAGGCTGTACAGCATCCATAGCCTTATCGTAACATTCTTTACAAACCTCAGGCACACTAACTAGTTTGTTTATTGCACCATCAAAATCATTTTGATCAGCCAGCATTTTTGCCTCTTTTAAAATGAAATCGCATTTAGCGTTATAGTATTCAATTATTTTTTTCTTGCCGCCCTCTATAAAAGCTGCATATTTCGGGTCCTCTATTTTAAGCCCTTTTAATGCAGCCATATAAGCTTTTGTTTCAGTTTCTCCCACACCTTTAAGTGTTATTCCGGTGGTTGAAAATTTATTCCCTTCGATTCCATCGGCAATATATAAAGTTACTTCCAGCGTGTATGCATGCATGGGGGGGGCCGTTGGCGTTATGTCTTTAGTCAAAACAACTACGTTTGCCGTGATGATAAATCTTGGATCAGCAGCAGCACCGCCCATACCTGCTTTTGTTGCAATCTGACTTAATTTATTTTCTAAATTATTTTTAACAGCAGGAGTAAGTCCTTCAATCTGTTCTGGCACAAATGTATTTAATACAATACGTGCCGCATCATCTGCTTTGGCATTAGTGTTTTGGGCTTTAGTTACAGTATATTGTAACATAAGCAATAACAAAATAAATGAAATCTTTTTCATGTGTATGTGTTTAATTTATTGATGATATTACGCTAAAAGTTAGATTCTATTATGGCGCAATTAGAATTTTTTATTTTTCGCCTAATACCAGTTGAGCTTGCCCCAATCCCTGCATCATTAATTTAGCAACGATATCCTTTGTTTTTAAAAAACTCACTAGACCTTTAGCCCAGTTTCTTGCATCCGTTGCCTTACCATTGGCATCATACAAAGGAATGCGCACTTGTTCAAACAGCATGAAATTTTCTGTTGCATCAGAAGTATTAAATCTGCCTTGAACAGTATTGTCTTTAAGCCATTTTTCAATTACGGAACTCAACTCCTCTCCTTCATATTCTGTTTCAAGATTATTTTCCCAAGAACTCCAGGTTTTTATTCTTAAAATCACTTCTCGGCCGTTCGCAAACATATCGTCAAAATGAGTTTGAAGCTGGCCATTGAAATTATCAATATGTTGAAGCACCGCTTCTTCAAGCAATACTGCTAATTCAGCGGTAAATGAAGGCTGGCCTGTTCCGGATGCACCTGCAATTTGCTTATCTGTATATGCATCAAGCCCCTGAAGATTAAATGTAATTGATTTTTTCGGTCCTACCGTATTAGTAGTCCATGTCATTTGCATCCAGATATCAGCTTTAGCTGTTTTCTTTAATTTGTCAATTGGTGACTCATTAACATCAGCTCCGCTTTTGCTTGTTAACATAGCGTCTTCTGCAGCCTGATTTTCGATTGTTTTAAGTGCTGATTCTAAGTTTTTTAAAGGGAAGCCTCTGGAAGCCATCAGCTCGTTGATTTTACTAACAACCAGCAACAGATCTGAATTTTCCTGAAGTGCTCTTTTGTAATCAGGAACTTTAACTTTTTTTCCCTGATTATCAAACTCCATCATAAATCCATTGGTATTACACCAGTTATCACTAGGCACAACCATAATGGTTGGTTTCTTTGCCTGTGAAAAACCAAAAATGCTAGATAACGTAAATAAAGATAGTATTATAATTTTTTTTAACATCTTCGTTATGTTTTATTTATTGTTTAATAATTCCGTCTGCTATGAGTTTTTGTTTTAATTGAGGTCTTAGTACTCGTATGATTATACCATAAGTACTGCTGTTAACAGCCCCCTTTCTCTCTCTGAAAATCTGTTTCTCTATGCGCTCATCTTTTGAAGAAACATAATTTTTATACTCTCCGCCATCGGCAAAAAAAGTATTAAAGTATGTCTCATATTTTTGCTGTGCATTTACTTCTAACACTAACGGCCTTTTTTCGCAGTCTTGTTTTCCTTCATAGATACCATTAAACAAAACATCTCTTACGGCATTTTTTTTAGCCTGATCAACAGCATCCTTTCTATACCTGCCATTTCCCCAGGTTTTTAAAGTCTGACTACCGTCGAGCTCAACACCAAGACATTCGGTTTTTAAAGTATAATTTCCGGCAATCTTTTTTTGAGGATTATTGCTGCATGAAATAAATAACACAGATAAAAGCAATGTAAAAAATGCTCCTTGTTTCATATTCTTATGTTTTGTGATTTCTAAATTAGAATCCGCTTCCCAGCCCTTTAATAATTCCTGCACTTTCAAGATCTTTTCTCAAATCAGCAACATTAACAGAAACAACCACACCAATTTTATACTCTTTTCCTATTTTGATTCTGTCACCGGCATCGATAGCGCCATTGTTGTTAATTGAAATGAATTTTTGATACTTTCCTCCGTCTGCAAAGAAATCTTTAAAAAAATCTTCCTTTTCTTGTTCAAGACTCGGACTTTGTGCCAGGGCTTTTTGACCTTTTATTCTGTCTCTGTCTGCAAATCCCTTGAAAATAATTCCATGAATTGCGTTCTTTTTTGCCTGTTCAATTGCCGTTTCGGGCTTTTTGGAATAAGACCAAACTTTAATTTGATACGTACCCTGAACTCCTGCTCCTACGGCTTCTATTTCATATCTCCATTCAAAAGTTTGCTTGTCCGCTTTTCTTGATTGTGCAAAAATTATGGCAGGGAATAAAAGCAATGCAATTAATGCGTACTTTATTGTTTTTTGTTGCATAATGTATTTTTAATTTATATGATAATTATTTTACTTGTTTCAATAACATACCGGGCATTATTTTTTTACCACCGCTAAACTTAGTTGCATTAATAGGTTTGCCCTCTTTATCAACTTGCTCAGCTTCTGGTTTACCCCCGGCATTATATCTGTTATCCCAAATTACTTTTTTATCAACCTTAACAGTACCTACTTTTTTGTATTCAGAATACCCTGTTTTAGGACTTACCGTTAATTCTAACACATCAAATTTTTCACCACCGGAAAGCCCTTCTTTCATTCCTATTTGTGCAGTAATAGGACCACTTGTTAAAACAGGCACCTTAGGCTTAAATACATCATTTTGTTTTTGCAATTTAGCAAATGCATTATCCACGTTTCTAACAACCCCTAAATCAATAATTTGATCTTGTGTTCTGGTTTCACCTAATTTGAAAGTTACGAGACTTTGATTGTATTGTACGCCTACGAACTCTAGGCTAAACAAATCAGACTTATCAAATTCAGCAGATTTGCTCCATAAATCATTATAAAAAATCGTAGATATAGAATCATTCCAGTTTAAACGATAAAGCCATGTTTTTGACCAGATAGAATATCCTTCTTTAGTTTTTTCATATATTTTTTCAATTCCTTTCATTGCCAGATCTATAGCTATTTGTGGTTTACCAGCCAAAGATTTTTGTGTTTGTAGAATAGCAGCATCTCTGATCATTCTTGCTATTGGTTCGTTTTCGTAAAAATTGAGTCTTGTAAATGTTACAAACGTATTTCTGATTAACTCTTCACCTGCATCACCCAATGAAGAAGTTCCTCTCGTCTGGCCTTTTGCTATACTTGCTTCCATTTCGGACGCATTGTAAAAACCTCTTTCTTGTATAACACTCATATCCATTTTGCCATCTGCACTTTTGTTAAACCACTTGGCAACTAATCTGTTGGCAAGCTTGGATTCTGAAATATACTTGTCGATTTTAAGTTGTGTTTCTTCTTTTTCTGTAGGTAAAAGAACTGCAACTGTATTTTCATTATTAAGATATTTCACAGATCTTAATCCTCCGGCAGTTGCAAGAGATATAGCTAGCTCAGATTTTAAAGTGTCTTTTAAAAGGCCTTTCTTAAGCATATCTTCATCTGTCAATGTCAAATTATTGATGTTTACTGTCTTTTGATTAATATCATGCTTGTTATACTTATCAGGAAAAGGATAATTATTCCAGGAATTCATAACCATTTCCTTATTAGGGAAAGTCTCTGACTCAAGCAATATCATTGTTAATGAACTTCTGCGATATTTTACATCCTGAGCAAAAGATTGAACAGTTAAAAATAACAAAAGGCTTAATGAAATAGATTTTAATACTAAATGCTTCATGATTTTTGGTTGTTGTTAAGATGATTTTGGTTTGCTTTGTACCATTATATAGGTATATAAATGGTGTTTTGGCGTGTCAAAATAAATTAAAGTAGTTTTATAAAAAAAATATATTTTATAATTATTACTGTTTGAACTATTAATATAACACACATTTGCTATATTATTAGTGGGTGCAGCCCGATTTTTATCCCAGTATAAAAATTTTCGGAAACGCCATATAAATCATTAAATATAAACACGTTAGGTATTTGCTCCACGCTTCTGTACCACTTTTCATAATATGAATTTCATTTTTATAGGTTGAGGTAAAAAAAACAATCCCTAATTTAGACAACATCAATTATTCAATTTTTTATTGAAGTATGGAATAATTGCTAATTGTATCAGGAATATCTGTATAGGTTTTTTAATTATTGCTGAATAACATTAAGGGGCCTATCGGACTAGAAACGCTTTTCTTCATTTAAAAAATTGTAAATCAATTAAATGAATAAGAAAGACTACTCTTTTTTCAACAACGTTTATGATGTGGTTCGGCTTATCCCGAAAGGTCGTGTGAGTACTTATGGCGCCATAGCTGAGTATCTTAGTGCGAAAAGTTCGGCCCGTATGGTTGGATGGGCCATGAATGCATCTCATATAGTAAAACCCAAAGTGCCCGCTCACAGAGTTGTCAATCGAAATGGAATGCTTACGGGCAAACATCATTTTAAAACACCTTCACTGATGGAAGCGCTTCTCAAAAAAGAAAATATACATGTAGTGAACGATACCATTGTTGATTTTGATAAAAAGTTCTGGGATCCTTCCAAAAATTTAAACGATAATTTTTAATCATCAAATACATGGGGGTCTGCCAGATATATTTTGCAGAAAATATACCAACAGGAGAAGAATATTTAAAGGGCATAATATATAAATTAAAGAAACAATAATAAATACAGATATAAATTAACAGATGCACTGATTATGTATATTTAACTAAGAATTTCCAAAAGACCACTTTAACATTATTGTATGCCGCTTAATAAAGATGCCTTTACCAGATACAGAATTATTGATAATTGCCTGAATAATAAGCAACGAAAATATCCGACAAAAAAATATTTAGCAGAGGCTTGTTCCAGAGTACTTGGTAAGGAGATTTCAGCATCAACAATCGAAAAAGATATTCATGCCATGAAAGAAGGCGTTGTATATGGAAACAAAGCACCTATTGTATATAGCAAATTGCACAAAGGATATATATATGACGAGCAGGGTTTTTCAATCAATGATCTAAATCTTGAAGTACAAGAATGGGAAGCGCTGGCTTACGCATCAAATTTAATCTATCAATACAAAGAAGTCCCGCTGTTCAAATCTTTTAAAGACGCAATTGAGAAAATTCACGGCCGCTTTTACATTCCCTTTGATCATCAGGATGCTGATTTTGAATCTTATGTGCAATATGAAAAAAGTAATTCAAACACAGGATACGAGTGGCTTCACGTTTGCTATCAGGCATTCAAAAATAATTATGCTATTGAAATCAGCTATGAAAACATCTACAAACAAGAAACAAAACAATATACCATACTTCCCTATCTGCTGAAAGAATATCGTAATCGATGGTATGTTATTGGGTGGGACAACAACAGAGAAGATTATCTAACCTTTGGTTTAGACAGAATACAGGATGCAATAATTATTGAAAAGAAACAAAAAAGAAGAAACGATTTTGATGTCAATCTCTTCCTAAAAAATGCATTAGGTATTATGGAGGGCGACGGCAGTGCTACGATTGTAGAATTAGAGATTACTGCACCAATAGATCGTTTGATAAGCCTCGAACCTTTACATCATTCGCAAAAAACAATACGCAAAACCAAAAAACATAGTGTAATCCAAATGGAGGTAAACATTAATCCCGAGCTGCATCGTGTCATTCTTTCTTTGGGCGCGGCCTGTAAAGTAATTAAGCCAGCTGATTTGAAAAAAACCTTGAGTGCACAATTAACCGAAATGCTCAGTTTTTATAAATAAGCAGCGCTTATCTAATCAATTCAGAGAATCCGTTGTTTTGTGTTTTTTCAATTTGCAGACGATAAATATCAAAGCGGCCACTTCTGATAAATAACCCTGGCTCTATATAAAATCCGCTGTATTGACCAAGATGAGCAAAATGTGTATGCGCGGCTATATAAATTAGTGAGTCATTAATATAAAAGTAGAAAAAATCATTCCCCTTTACAATCATCATTCTAATCTTTGCACTTTGTTTAACTGAATGTAAACAATACTGATGCCGATGAAAAATGTGACGATGGTCTTTTTCAAAATGCAAGATCAATGATCTTTCTCGATCTGCAGAAACAGTAAATCGATTTAGCCGTTCACGGTGTTGATCAAATCCCCAGACCAGCCCAAAATGCCCAAATTCATTTTTGTTTAATAATTCGATTTCTGCATACATTAACCAACTGTCGTCTTGTGTAAGTGTTGTATTGATTTTATAATACTTCCAACTCGATTCAGCTTTATTGTGCATCCAGTAATAATTGTCCTTGATATAGGATTTCTCTTCCGGTATATCTACAATTTCCCATGTATTACAATTTGAATCAAAAGTCTCTTTAGTAATGGGTACAGTTTTAGAAACAATAAACTGTTGTGGTGTGATGATCATAAAAAAATATATCACAAACTTAAATATCACTGACCTTACTCTATTTGTGGAGTAAGGTTTATGTCATTTATTATAAAAAAATAAGACAATCTGATATTTAGGTGGATATAGAAAATGATACAGCAAAAATATGTTTAATTAAACCTCCGCTCAAACAACCATTTGAATGGTTTTGGCTCTTCATGTCGCAGTGCAAAACGGTTAATGCTTTGATCCCTTAAAATTTGTACGGCTTCTTCTATAGAGTCTGTTACCGAAAATAAAAATTCGTCTTCGGGGCTGATAGTTCCGTTGTTTTTCATACGCTGCACATGCTCCAATACATCCTGATGATATTCTTTTCCGATAACAATAACAGGGAAATTCTGAATTTTTTCAGTTTGAATTAAGGTGATGGCTTCAAAAAATTCATCCAGTGTTCCATACCCTCCGGGCATACAAACAAATCCATAAGAATACTTGATGAGCAATGTCTTTCTCACAAAAAAATATTTTATATCAACCCATTTGTCGAGATAAGGATTGGGCTTTTGCTCAAAAGGCAGCACGATATTACAGCCCACACTTCTACCATTCACATCTTTCGCGCCCCTGTTAGCAGCCTCCATCAAACCCGGTCCGCCTCCGGTCATAACGGTAAACCCGAGCTTTGCCACTTCTGCACCTACTTTTCTTGTAAGCTCATAATATTCATGCCCTTCAGGGTATCTAGCAGATCCGAAAATAGTTACGCAAGGTCCCACAAAAGATAAACTTCTGAATCCGCGAATGAACTCCAATAATACTTTAATGGAAAACTTAAAATCTTGCCAGCGGCTCTGCGGCCCCTGTAAGAATTTTATTTCAATATTATTTTTCATAAATGGCAATTAATGCCACTAAATTAAATAATTTGAACTAAAGTAGATTTTTACTTTGAGCCGCTACATTATGCAGCTCGTGAAATTCACGTCGTCCCTGTTCGTTCAGTTCCTCCAATGTGGCAATGGCTGCTACATCCGTCGGTATCCATCCGGCTTTTGTATAATGATAAATTTGTATCGCAATACTAAACTCATACTTCATTCTGTATTCCAGGTCTTTCACCGAAGTATTGGGAAATAAATGAAGTGCGCCCTGATGATGATTTCTTCTTACTGAACCTACTTTTGAATATGAACTAACCGGAATTAATGCAACATCAGATAACAAAAATGGATCTGATTTCGATTTAAAAAATTCCATTTTTAAATATGGATAAAACTTACTGAAATCCATTTGTATTTCGCGCAATAATCGGTTGTCGTTAATATGTAAAATCATAGTGGAAAACAGATTGTGATTATGCGGTAAAAGTATTTTTTTGAATAAAGAAATCCTATGATTAAAATTCTTTTTTAACTTGATATAAAACAGAGCCCCGCCGTGAGCGGCGGGGCGTATTACCAACCAAAAATACAGGAAGCGTTTATTAAAAATTGATCAACATTATTGGTGTGCAATAAATAATGGCAGGTGCACACTATTAATTAATTCATCAGCAAAACTTTTTTTGAATAAGGTGCTGAACAAACTTCTTCCATAAGCACCCATCACTACCCATCCGCGCTCTTCCTCCGTTAGCCAATTGGTCAACTGAACCTTATTTTCCATTGTCATATCATATAGGGTGAGATCAGAAAAATGTCTCGCCGCCAGCTCGGCAATCGACTCACGATTAGGAAGCTCTTCCTCCGGCTTCTTGCTCACTTTCATTAACGTTGTTGGAAGAGATGTTAACTCAGGAAACAAATAACTGAACTGCTTTATGGCAAATACAGATGATGACTCTCCATCATACAATAATATTATCCTGTCGGGTGTTGTATAATCCTCAGGTACCAGCAATACAGGACACTCTGATTTCTTTAACAACTCCTGCATATACTCATTGGGCTGTTCACTGTTAATATTAGAAAAAAATGACTCTCTGCTTAATAAAATCAAATCGGCAAAGCGACTCTCCTGTATCAAAGATGCCAGCGGAAGATTATCTGAATCATTGTGTATGCGATACTCTAACCCTTCCTCCTGACATCTCGCTTCAAATAAATGAATATTCTTTGCAATCTGTTCGCCATACTCTCCTTCCACAACGGATGGCATCATCGGAACCGCCTCCAAACCTGTATAGGCGACAATTTTAGACACATCCACCGGACTTAAAAATACACCAGTTAACAACAAAGGCTCTTTCTGATACCATGATGAAGCCAACTCAAATGCGCCTTTGGGAAAATGTGTTCCGTCTAATGCTAACAGTATTTTTTTCATAATTTTTAATTGTAAACCAAAAATAGTGCAGGTGTTTTTCCTGGAATATGATGCATGAAATAGTATTCAATGAGTTTCGTCAGGACTGGATCATATACTTTAATACATATTCATTAAATTTTTCCTGCATTTGCAAACACTCTTTTTTTAGATAATTAATTTGTTTGTAAATCTGTTCCTGTTTTTCAATAAGACTCTGTGCGGTAATATGACCGGAAGGAATATTGAAATTTTGAATTCGCTGCGCTTGTGTTTTAAGATCTTGTCTGATAAGAATAATTGCCTCTTCTTTCAGCAGAATTTGATTCTGAAAGTGCTCAGCTTTATCAACCACATCATTGGAACTGTTATGTTCAAGAAGTCTGCTAAGTCTAGTTTTCATCTGAATACACTCCTGTTCCATCAGTTCTAATATTTTCAACCCTTCTTCATTTTCATTTTTTATATGTTCAATCTGGTTGGTTTGCATAGTAAAATTATTCAATAATCGCCCCGTTTCAGGGGCGATTATGTACTTACTTTATATCTATCTTTTTGTGCGTGCCCGTTTTCATTTCAGATACTTTAGGAAGCAATAAAGTAAGCTCTCCGCTTTCATATTGGGCCTCAATCTTGTCAGTCTTGATATTTTCTGGTAACGTAAAGGTTCTGGAAAAAGAAGTATAATTATACTCGTTGCGCGTATACCTTTCTTCTTTCTCTTCTTTTCTGCTTGATCTTTCTGCACTGATTGTAATCAGATTGCCGTCAATATCAATTTTAAAATCATCTTTTTTTAAGCCGGGTGCAGCCATTTTAATTTTAAACGACTGATTGTCTTCTGTTACATTTACAGCAGGTGTGGACGCCACTCTTTCCCACCCATTATCAAACCACTCCCTCCATGGTTTAAAAAAATCATCAAATAAGGTTGGCAGTGCTTCCGTTCTTTTTACGGTTAATGTTCCATTGTTCATAAAAAAAGTTTTTAATGTTAATTAAGAATTACATGTCAAATATCATTTTATAAAGGGGTTCGCTTCAAGAATCAGTATCAGCATTTATTGTGATTGAAATCACTCAGATGGACGTGTACAATATTCTTTCAAATAAACCTATAATTGCCATCATTCACAAGGTTCCTGTTCCCATAAACCAACCAGCATGCCGACTGTACCCCACACAATGGTGGCTATGGCAAAATTTTTACAATGGCATTGTCGTACTGAAATTTTTGGATGTGTATATTTTATTTGGCTGGTTGAAAAATGTTGATGGGTTGAATTTAAGTTTGCGGAGGTGGTTGCTGATCATTTAAAATTCTGATAGATAGCGTAATGTCATCATCAAACTGGCCGTCATTTACACTCCAGAATAAAGCAACCAGAAAGCCACCGGCTACCAGCAAGCTTGCTATTATAAGGAGTAGCATAACAGACATAACAATAATGATTGTAGACAAAAATATCTGTAAGCGAAAAAGTCCGGAATGAGGGTATTCAAAAGAAAGCACGATATATATCATAATTTTTTTCTTTCAGCAATACATATAATGAAGCATTCTGCACAAACCATCCTATATTGCAGCATGCGTTATCATCATCTGTTTTTTGATCTGGATCATACCTTATGGGATTTTGATACCAATGCTATGGAAACGCTGAAAGATGTGTACGAACAACTGGCATTGTCTGACCTTGGTATAGAAAACTTTGACGATTTCTGCAAGCATTACCTTCATCATAATGCGATCCTTTGGGACAGATATCATCATGGATATATTACAGCGGAGGATCTGAAATGGAAAAGAATGTGGCGAACGCTTCTTGAATTCAAAATCGGGAATGAGAAATTAGCCAGGCAAATGAGTGAATTGTTTCTTGATATTTTGCCGGGCAAGAAAAACCTATTTCCTTATACCCACGAAATCCTGCAACATCTCAAAGAAAAAAACTATGTGTTGCATTTAATTACAAACGGATTTGAAAAAACACAGCGCAACAAACTGCATCATTCATCTCTTGGTCACTACTTTGAAGAAATCATTACCAGCGAAAAAAGCAATAGCGTAAAACCGCAAAAAGCCATCTTTGATTTTGCCCTTCAAGTTACGGGTGCTTCAATTAATGAAAGCATCATGATTGGCGATAATCCGGACGCCGATATTCAAGGCGCTATTAATGTAGGAATGGATTCTGTGTATGTTAATCATACCAATAAACCAATCGATATTTCTCCTACTTACACGATTTATCATCTAAAGGAGTTGGAAGAGATATTGTGAGGGAGGGTTACGCCTCATGTTGAGCGCCAGCGAATTTATCCCGAGCATCGGGGAAATCTCTTGAAAAACTCAAAAATCAAAACTATTTAGCTTTTGGGTTTTGACTTAAAAATGAGATCCTTCGCATACGCTCAGGATGACGCTAATCTGGCACCGGACCAGAGTCATGCGCCAGTAAGTAACGTAGCTGTGAAGCCAACTTTTTGTTTTTTACTTTTGACCTTTGACTTAATCATCAATACTTCGCCAACACAGTAATTCCTGCCTGTACTTTCTCGTTGAGCTGTACGCAAATCTCTGTGCCGGGAGGTAATAATAAATCAACGCGGGAGCCGAATTTGATAAAACCGAGCTCTTTCCCTTGTTCAATCTGCTGACCTGGCTGCAGATAATTGACAATTCTTCTTGCCAGCGCACCCGCTATCTGCTTTACCAGAATGCTGATACGCTCATTTTTTATCACCACACTGTGGCGTTCATTATCGGTAGAAGACTTTGGATGCCAGGCCACCAGGTATTTACCGGGATGATACGTAGAATAAATAACCTCTCCGGAAATTGGATTGGTGTTAAGATGCACATTGGCCGGACTCATAAATACACTAAGCTGAATCCGCTCGTCTTTATAATATTCACTGTCGATAATTTTTTCAATAGCCACCACTTTGCCGTCGCAAGGACTGGTAATAAGCTCCTGACCCAATACCGGTTTTCTTGAAGGAACCCGGAAAAAGGAAACAATAAATAAAAAAAACAGCATGGATACCCCGGCAATCAAATAAAAACAAATTGGGCAATCTGCACCTATCGAATTCCAAATCAAATAATTGATTAGCGCTAAAAACAAAAAAACAATGGAAATAGTAGGATATCCTTCTCTATGTATGGTCATATCAATTTTATAATTGGGGCGAAAGTACAAAGAAAATAAGCACATGCCCTACATCAAAAAAATAAGTATAAATACTTATTGGGTTATTTATTAATTTTATTTCGAGGGAACTTGGACATGTAGTGTATATTTTTATACTGTGTCCGATACCCCAATCATATCTCCCAAAATGAAACAAAATTTCAGTAGGCTTTTCAATGCTATTGATGATTTTTTGTTCGTGATTGACGGACACGGGAGGGTTATAGATATAAATGAATCAGTTTCTGTTGGACTTGGCTATGAAAAAAGAGAGCTGACAGGAAAAGACATTTCCCATATTTGTGCTTCGGAATTTCACCAGAAATTAATTTCTATTTTAAATCATATTCTTTCCGGGGAATCATCCTCTCATAAATCTGCAGTAAATAATGAATATATGGTGCTGCAAGCCAAAGACGGCAGCGCTGTGTATTGTTTATGTACGATTAATCCGCTGGAAACGGATCCTGAACCCCTTTTTCTTGTTTCTGCTGTGAATGTTTCGATATTAAAAGAAACGGAAAACAAACTCAGTAAAAATCTGATTCAGCAAAGTTTACTGGCAGATATATCACAAAACTTTATATCACTCAACAATTTCAATGAAAAAATTAAGTATACGCTTCAGGGTGTGGGTAATCATACAGGCGTGAGCAGAGTTTATATTTTTGAAGATACTGAAGATGGTACTGCAACAAGTAACACTTATGAATGGTGCAACAACAATATAGATGCTCAGATAGATGAATTGCAAGGTGTTCCATATGAAATCATTCCCTCCTGGAAAAAAATATTGACTGAAAAAGGACGCGTATTTTCTACCAATATACAGGAGCTTCCGGAAGATATTCTTGCTATTCTGGAACCCCAGGGCATTAAGTCTATCCTGGTTTTACCACTGTATGTTGAAAATAAATTTTTTGGATTTATCGGATTTGATGAATGTGAAAGACAAAAGCTATGGCAAACAGATGAATTGGAACTTTTAAGAACGATTGCGGGCATTATCTCCAACTCTTTCGAAAGAAAAATATTTCAAAAAAAATTAGCAGAGAGCGAAATCAGACTAAAGTTAGCCATCGATACAACAGGAACTTGTTTGTGGGACTGGAATATTGTAAGCGGAGATTTATATTTTAATGATATATGGCATACCATGCTGGGGTATGATATGAATAATATTGAGGCGAACATTACAGGTTGGGAAGTGCTTATACATCCGGATGATAAGAATCGGGTACTGGAAGAATTAAATGCACATGTAGAGGGGAAAACAGAAAGCTATGTAAGCATATACAGGGTAAAGACAAAATCCGGAGACTGGAAATGGGTTATAGATAAAGGCAAGGTGGTTGAGCACGATGCACAACAAAATGCCACAAGAGCCATCGGCACCATCATTGATTTTGATAAAGAAAAAAGAGCTGAGGAAGAATTAAGAAATCTGAATATCACCAAAGACAAACTTTTCTCCATTCTCGCTCATGATTTGCGCGGACCTATCGGCACCATCATGCAGATATCTGAAATGGTTTCAGATAAAGGGGTGTTGAATGAGGAAACACAGTACCAGTTTCTTAACGCACAAAAAGAACTTTCTCAAAATACATTTCAGTTGCTAGATAATCTGCTGAACTGGGCCAGATTTAATCTGGAACAAATACGATACAATCCCAAAACCATTTTTTTGAATGAGGTTATTAATGATAGCATATTAGGTGTTAAATACAAGGCTACACAGAAAGGGGTTGGGGTAAATATAGAATACAAAAAAGATTTTTATGTATGGGCAGATGAAGAAATGGTCAAGATAATTATCAGAAATCTGCTGAATAACGCCATCAAGTTTACGGATAGTGGTACTATCAATATTATTTTAAAAGAGCACGAAAATCATATCGAAATAAAAATCGTTGACACCGGCGTGGGTATATCGAAAGAAGATCTAGACAAGATTTTATCAGACAATGAATATCATACCACAAAAGGCACATCAAACGAAGCGGGGTCCGGACTTGGCCTGAAATTATGCAAAAGTTTAATTACAGAAAATAAGGGGTTGCTTCATATTGAAAGCGCTCCCGGTGTTGGCTCAAGCTTCATCTTTACCTTACCTCTTGCAGAAAGATAATGCAAGGTTCTTTCGAAATTATTGACAACTTGGCCATACTTGGCTAAAAAAAAATTGGCGAGATCGACTAATTTGCACATTATTCGTTAATAATATTCTTACTTAAAATATTATTAAAACACCGTATGCAGCAAATGGACAAGTTATCATTTGCTGTTTTTATTTCATCTTACCTCATACAAATCCTCCCATCGGGTAGTATATCTTTTACTTCGGTGTTCCTGCCGCATCTTCCAGTTGCGCCGCACACCGGCGGCGCCAAATTTAACCATATCCTCTCGCAGTCCGAAATTGATATTGTCGATGGCTTTCAGTAATTTTTTGTCCGAAGACCGGGCTGTGTCAAAAAATAAATTTCCCTGAACAGAATCCTCCGGCACGATTTCTCCAAGTATCACGCCTGCCTTAATATATCGGCGGCCCTGCATATAAAGAGATTCGGCTAACGGTATAGCATAAGCGATAAGATATCTTGTGTCTGATGTAGCAACCGGCAAGCGAAAATGTTGATATGCCGACTCCGGCCGATATTGAGCACGATTAAAAACTTCGGGCTTCCAAACCAAAAAAAGATCTATACTTCCTGCCACACTGTATTGTCGCCGCAGCTTTTCTGCAGCTCTTGTTACATAAGCAGCAACAGCTTCCTTTACTTCACTTAATTGCATTACGGGGCGACCAAACATACGCGTTGTTGTAATCATCTTTTTCTTTTCAAGCGGGTCTTTTAATCCAATGCAAGACATACCATTCAACTCGCGGATTAATCTTTGTCCAACAACACCACCCAAATTTTTTTGTGCCCATCCTTCCTGCATTTGGCTAAGCTGATAGGCTGTTTCTATTCCATACATTTCACGAAGCATGTACGCGTATCTTCTTCCAACACCCCATATATCTTCTACCGGCGTCTTCTCCAGTGCTTGTCTGATTTCTTCTTTTTCATGTAATATCATTACACCTCCCGTAGCCTTTTTATTTTTTTTAGCGAGCCGGTTGGCCACCTTGCTGAGTACTTTGGTGGGGGCAACGCCTACAGAAACGGGAATGCCCGTCCACTGTTCTGTAACAAAGCGCATTTCCTCAGCAAACAGGGGAAGGTTTTTATCGGAAAGATGACGAAGATCTACAAAAGCCTCATCTACCGAATAGACTTCCACCTCTTTAGTGCCGGCAAGCCAACGCAACGTATCCATCACCCTTCTGCTGATATCTCCATACAAATGATAATTGCTGGAAAAGACAGCAACCTTATTTTGCAAAATCTTTTCTTTGTTTTGAAAATAGGGCTCGCCCATGCCAATGCCAAGTGCTTTTGCTTCATCGGTACGCGATACGATACAACCATCATTATTACTCAACACCACCACGGGCTTCCCTTTTAAGGCAGGAAGAAACAACTGCTCGCAGGAACAATAAAAACTATTACAATCTACAATCGCTGTCATCTTTATAATGCATGAATGGCATAGCGCACTACACCCCAGATTTTAAAATCGCTGAACTCAGACAGATTAATCGGTTTGTATCTGTTATTAGCGGGTACCAAAAAAGAAGAAGTAAAATTCTGATGATACCGGCGCACCAGCAATTCACCGTTAAGAATCGCGACAATGATTTTGCCATTGGATAGTTTTAACGACCGATCCACAATCAGGATATCTCCCTCAAACAATCCGGCTTCCGTCATGGCATCTCCTTTCATACGAAAGAAAAAAGTGGCCGGCTTATTATGGATCAGCTGCTCATTAAGATCAATCCCTTTTTCTGCGTAATCATCTGCGGCCGCCCCAAAGCCGGTGGCCTTCGCAGTAGGAACTTCCTGTTGTGTAAATGTCTTAGTGCCCTTATAGGCAGCTCCGAAAAATAACTCATCCATAAACGATAATTTCCATAAAGCTAAAATATTTAGCAACAAAATACTAAAAAAAGTAGCAAAATATTTTTTAGGTTTTAATGCTGTATTTGATGTTTCTTTGTTGCTCCTTACGAATTCAATATCCTTTAAACGCCGCTAACATTTTTTCCGCCCAATTAAATCATATTTTGATTTTTAGTGAAAGCTAACCGAAACAAAGGGTTGCACCCTGTATTTATTTATTTTCTAAAACCTGATTCAATGTTAAAACGTCGATTGTTTTTTATCGCTTTCCTTATTGTTATCCTTTCTTTTTATGAATCATCAGCCCAAACAACCCAAATAACAAGAGCCTTTGGGTTGGCTTATTCAAAAAATTTAAGGGGAGGATTTATCAACTTTGGTAATACGAGTATGCATGCAGTATTAAATGGTACAGCAGATTTAACCAGAATGAATGAAACTGGAAATCCAAGTAATATGGGCTATAGCCAGTATGGTAATGACCAATCCGATATGAGAAGAGTGGATATAGATGAACAACCGCTTACGACCAATTCGTCATCAGCTGATTTGGTATTGCCGACAGGATCGAACACGATCAAGTTTGCCAGATTGTACTGGAGTGGCAGGATTAACGCAAGTGCTATAAATAATACGCCTGATACCTTAAGAAAAATTAAAATTAGAAAAGGGGTTACCGGTAATTATGTGAACCTTACTGCTAGCGAAGTGCTAAGTGTTACAAATCCTGAAAATACTTCTGTTGTTTATCAGTCTTATACTGATATAACCAATTATATTCAGGCAAATGGGGAAGGTACTTATACGATTGCTGATGTGCCATTATCTGAAATAGATGCGTTTGGTGGACAATACGGAGGCTGGGCCATAACTGTAGTTTATGAAAATCCCTCACTCCCTTATTACAGTGTCAGAATTTTTGATGGTTTTGCAACTATATACAACGGTGGCAATATTGGTTCTCTAGACTTTACCTTAAATGGACTGAATGTTCCGGGTGCTGCCGTTAATCCGGAAGATGCCGTGATGGGTATTATTTCATGGGAGGGCGATGCCAACTTGCTGCAAGATTTTGTGAAGGTAAACGGTAATGTTGTAGCCAATTCCAAAAACCCTGCAAATAATTTTTTTAACGGTAGTATCACAAGAAATGATGCTTATGTAACTAACAAAAACCCCAACTACTATAATCAGATGGGCGTGGATATTGACGAAATAAATGTAGGAGTAGGTTATGGAATAGAGCCCAACTCCAAATCTGTTGATATAATTTTAGGAACTGAGGCAGATCAGTATTTTCAGGGTGTTTTTACGTTTAGTATAAGAGTAAAAGATCCAACCCTTGTCATCGAGAAAACGGTTTCGGATGAGGATAATGACAGTTATGTCGGATCCCTCGAAGCGCTTACCTATACGCTAACAGGTTCAAATGTTGGTAAGGGAAATGCGTATAATACTTTCATAGTAGATACCATTCCATCTAATGTTACGTACATTCCGGGTTCTTTTGAGGTATTAACTGTTCCCGGTGGTGCTATCGGATCGAAAACGGATCTTTCCGGAGATGATGAGTTTTTTGTCGGCACTTTTAATGGCAAAACCTATCTTAAATGGTACGTGGGTGTAGCTTCAAGTGCAACACAGGGAGGAGAGATTTCTGTTGGCGCAGGCTACTCTGCCAGATTTAAAGTAAGGTCACCGCAATCTCCTTCTAACGTGACGAATTTGGCACATGTTGAAGGGGAATCAATAGTTGGAGAAACATTCACTGATGAAAGTACTGCTATTATCTATGTGAATTATGGTAGCGGTATTATTGAAAACATTACTGCATGTGATGCTTATTTATGGAGAGGTACGCTATATAAGAACAGCGGTAAATACTACTATGATTATTTAAATAATGCAGGACTCGCTGCTGCTGATACTTTATACTTAACGATTAATCAATCAACTTCAAGCCTGACAACATTAAGTATTTGTTCATCCGAGCTTCCTTATGTATGGAATGGCTTAACTTTCACTGAAGCCGGCAGAAAAACAGCAACATTTATTAATGCTGTAGGTTGTGATAGTCTCGCTACACTTGAGCTTATCGTTAATCCTGTTTCTGAAAGTCTTACTAAGATTAGTATTTGTCCGGGCAGTCTCCCATACACATGGAACGGGCTGATATTTACTTCGTCCGGCATCGATACAGTTCGTTTAACGAATGTTGTGGGATGTGATAGTCTTGCTACTCTCGAATTAGAGGTGATTCAGGTAGTGAAAAGCAATACGGAAATGACTGTTTGTGAAAGATTATTGCCCTATACCTGGAATGGCCTTTCTTTCAACGCTGCCGGAGAACAAACTGCTACTTTGAAAAGCGTGAAAGGATGTGATAGTATCGCAACTTTAAAATTGTCTGTTATTAACTGTGATCCTCCTTGTTATACTGAGAATTTCAATACCGATCCATCAGGATGGAAACTCTCCAGAGGTGCGCAAATCAGAGGGTATGAGAACCCTTTAAATAATTGTCGTTCAGACAGAGGCATCATTACTCCCGGAGTAGGAGGTTTTGACCCTGCAATCATTCAAACACCTCAGTACACTTCCTCCGGAGCTAAAAGAATCAAGCTTTCCTTCGACTTATATCCTTTCGATGCAAATATGAGATGTAATTCATGGAAGGATTATAATTGTCCAACTTCAATTGATGTATATTATTATGTAGGAACAACCAAATATACCGGCATTACAGATTATGTACTTCCTAAAAATGGTCCTGGAAACTCACCTAATGTTACGGTGGTAATTCCGGTTAATTCTCAACTTCCAGGGGGAGTAAAATATGCTGTTGAAATTGTTTTCAAAAGAAGGAATGGAGTGGGGAACTGCATTCAGCAAAACACTAAGTACGTTATAGATAATGTTGCTATATGTGAGTTGCAATGTGCTACTTGCCCGCTAACTTCATCTTTTGTAACAGGAAATTTTGCTTATACGAGTAATAGATCTCAGGGAGTAAACATCTGGCCTAATCCTGCTTCTAATAGAGTTAACATTACAACAAACAATATAATTCCATCAAGAATCGAATTGTTTGATGCTCTTGGAAGACAAGTTCTTAGTGTGATAAATCAGGTGTCTGTTGATGTTACTCAACTTAAACCAGGTTTTTATATTGCTAAAATATATAAAGCCAATGCAGAGTTTGAATCAAGACAAATTCAAGTAATTAAATAACAGGATAAGTAACTGTTGTAAAAAGCCCGGAGTGAATTCCGGGCTTTTTTTATCTTTTGTTCTGAAAAAACTCTTTCATGAGTCGGGCGCAGGGTTCTTGTAATACGCCGCTTCGGATTTGTGCTTTGGGATGAAAGGGTGATTGTTTAGAAATTCTTCGATGGCCGTTCTTCTCATCATCAGCGCCCCACACAATAGCTCCAATTTTACTCCAGTAGAGGGCGCCGGCACACATGAGACAGGGCTCAACGGTTACATAAAGCGTGGCATCGGGAAGATATTTCGCACCGATATAATGAAAGGCAGCAGTAAGAGCAATCATTTCGGCATGAGCCGTAGGATCTTTGAGTAATTCCACCTGATTGTGTCCGCGGCCAATGATCTGTCCGCCCGCCACCACCACAGCCCCCACAGGCACTTCTCCTTTGTCAAAAGCAATATGCGCTTCCTTCAACGCCTGTTGCATATAGTATTCATCGCTTCGCGCCGCTATAACAGTATGATCA
>Ga0315906_10002919_pt1 | contig 23127 bp, 19 predicted proteins | sample LakEriMetagenome_4_FD_203526 | JGI IMG/M metagenome (GOLD analysis project Ga0315906, IMG submission 203526) | Freshwater fungal communities from buoy surface, Lake Erie, Ohio, United States - Buoy 2 MA122 | ecosystem: Environmental > Aquatic > Freshwater > Lake > Lake biofilm | place: USA...
AGTGGGTCGGTCCCACCACCCGCAGCATCGAACGAGGCATAGGTATCATGCACCCATTCGGACACATTGCCGGTCATGTCGAAGATGCCGAGCATGTTGGCCGGAAACTTGCCGGGCGGCGCCACCACCGGGTAATCGTCGGCCCAGGCCTCGAGTACTTTGGGCATCTCACTCGCTGCCTCACTGCCCGCGAGGTTCGCGAAGCCCGCGGGCGGCGGCAAAGCATCGCCCCACTCGTAACGCCGCGCCCGCATACCGGGGCCGGCGTAGCGCGCGACGAACTCCCACTCCGCCTCGGTCGGCAGACGATATCCAGCCGTCACCGGTTGCTTCAGCACCCACTTGCCATCCTTCTGCTCGTAGGCGACGGGCAAGCCCTCGGCCGTCGATAGCCAGTTGCAGTACTGAACCGCATCAACCCAGGTCACACCCGTCACGGGCTGACCGTCGAGATCGAGCGTGCGCTTGCCGATGAACCCCGAAACGTGGGCCGGTCGAAAACGGCGGAATTCGCCGTTAGTCACCTCACGCGTGCCGAGATAGAAGGGCCTCGCCAGCGTAACAGCACGCGCGAATTCATTGGCTCGGCGCCCCTGCTCGCGTCGCTCGCTGCCCTGCGTGAAGCTGCCCGTCGGTATCAGACGCAACAAGGTACCCGAATCGCTCTTCATGGCACTCGGCGGTGGCTTCCAATCGGCCTTCCGACCTTCAGGAATCAAAGAATAATCGACTCGTCGCTCGACTGCCGCCGACAGGTCCACTTCAAACCGGGCGGTCTGCAGCCCGCTGCGCCGTGCCTCGATCAGATGCTTGCGTGCGGGCAACTCGATCGACAGCGGTGCCTTGCCTCGTTCGGTGCCATTGACCCAGATGTCGGCATCCACGGGATCGCCTTGCACGGTCAGGCGCACGAGCACCGGCTGCAGCGTCAGCGCGAGATCGATCCGTCGGCCGCTTTCGGCGACGACTCGCCGTTCCGTTGCACGATAGCCCTGCAGCGAAGCGCCGATGGCGTGCTCCATGCCCGCAGGCAAGGCGACGGTCAGTGGCGTTCGACCGCGGAATACGCCACCGACGGTCACGTCGGCGCCCGTGGGCCGCGAGGTCACCCGCAGATCCGCATCGGGTGCGCCAAGTACGACGGGGCCGACTCGCGTCGTCTCGCCCGCGCGCACGAGCACGGCGCTCTGCCAGGCCTTGCTGCCCGATGCAGCGACCGTGAGCCGATGCACGCCCGCGGGTACATCCACCGTGGCCGGCAAGGGCAGCGGCGCGGCGCCATCGATCGCCAGGGTCGCACCGCCAACTGCGGCACTCACTTCGAGGCGACCCCACGAAGATTGCATAGGGATACGCAACGCCTGACGCACGCCTTTGCCGGTCACCTTGACGCGCTGGATGACATCGAGATGTCGATCGGCCCGCAAAGTCAGCGTGCGCTCGCCGCCTGCGACCTTGATGTTGTCGCTGGTCTTGCCGAGCTCTGCACCATCGACGAATACGCGCGCGACGACACCTCCGGTGTCGATTTCGAGTATCCCGGGCAAGGGCGCGAGCCGCAGTGACAACTCGAGCGGCTGATCCTCACGAACGCTGACCGTGCGCTGCAGATCCGCGTAGCCTTGGAGTCTTGCCGTCACCGTGCGCTCACCCGGCAACATCATCAGCGTGTTCGATGCGCGCCAACCCAAACCGCTGACCGACACATCAGCCTCAGCCGGCTGCACCACAAGCGTGACGGGCTGCAACCTCGAGGCCAGCACGGCGAGTCCAGCAAACAGGACGAGCAGCAAGGCAGCGATCAAACCGGTGGCCCGTCGCGGCATGCGCGAGGCCGTAGCCACAGAGGCGCCCACTCGCGGCTCGGTCTGTGCATCGACAACCGTGGCGACGATGCGTACATCGTCCGCGAAGGATTCGGCGTTCGACTCCGCCTCGTTGCGAATCGGCTCAATCGTCGCATTGCCGGCGAGATGTCGGATCGACAGCGTGGCCGAACCGGGCTGCAAAGCCTCAACGATCAGCCGCGCGCTGCCGACGCTGCACACGTCCTGCGGCTGCAGCGCCCGAAACTCGCCCACCGCGAGCGAGACACCGTTCACGCGCAGCGCCACGGCACCCGACGCGCGTACGCCGAATTCGCCGCCCCACTGCAGCAACTGCGCCTGCTCGCCACTCGCCGTGCCCGGCACGATCAGCACGTTATCGGCGTCACCACCGATGCTGCAGGGCAAGGACAACTCGCGCGGTCCGCCCGGCTCGCTGACCTGCAATGTGAACGCACTCACGAGATGGTCTCCGTACAACGCACATCGACGACGAGACCCGTCGAACCCGGCAGGACCGTGAACTCGCGGCGAACGTCACGAAACCCCGGTCGATCGCCCGTGAGTACGTAGCGACCCGGCTTGAGACTCAGCTCCTTGCGTGTGAACGCGCCGATGCCACCCACCCGCTGCAGCGTCACGCGAGTCAGACCGTCAGACTGCAGCACGAGTGCCACCGGCTGATCGTAGAGCCGCAACGTATCGCGCAGCCGCGTGGTCTGCGACTCGAGTACCGGCGCTACGCCCTGAACCTTGCCGGCCTCCGCAAGCAGGCGCTCGGCATCGCGCCTGACTTCGGGGGCCGATAGGCGCGCGGGATTATTGAGTAGTTGATCGAGGCGCCGCGCAAGCTCTGCACGCGGCGCCACGGCAGCACGGCCAGTACGCGCGAACTGAATAGTCGAATCACGCGCCAGCAACGCATCGTAGGCCGCCAAGGCCTGCGCCCAGCGCTCGGCCGACTCGAACTCGCTGATCTGCGCGCGGACGGCTTCAAGATTTTGCCGCTCCCCTGCCGCCAACAACTGCGCGCTCACTGCACCGATTTCCGCAGCGCCCGGCCGCAAGGCCCGCGCACGATCGATCGCAGCCTGCGCTTCGACATCGCGCCCGGCTCGCAGCTTCGCAAGCGCTTCGCCGATCTCACGCGCGTATCGATCGGACCCCAGCGCTGCACGCGCACGCGCCGCGCCTTCGCGGGCACCCGCATTGCGCGGATCCGCTCGCAACACTTCCTCGTAACGCGTCAACGCCAGCAGATGATCCTGCGATAACGCGGCTGTCTCCGCCTCGACGAAAGCGGGGAGCACCGGTGCGAGACCCGCGACCCGCGCCAGACCAATGCCGACCCGGGCATTCTCGGGCTCGATGAGTCGCGCCAGTTCGAACGCTTGTCGGGCCACTTCGATTTGACCACTATCGAGCGCCGTCTCGCCTTTGCTCAACTCGCGCTCGAGCGCTGCCGGGCGATCCGCTCCGACTCTTTCGAGTCGCTGCACAGCCACGTTGATACGATCGAGTGCCAACACGTAATCGCCATCGGCCGCCGCACTGACGGCCAATTCCGACAGAGAACGTGCGGCCGCGAACGTCGCGCCACCCCACACTCCCGCACCCAGCCCATCAAGCATGGCGAACTCGGTGGTGAACTTCGCCAGCGACTCCTCATAAGCCGCCTGACGTCGTTCGCGCTCGGAGTCCGCCGCCGGTGTCGTCTGCGTGGGCGCCGGGCCTGAGCCGACATCGACCACCGAAGGGGTCGTGGCAAAACGCGGCAGCACGAGAAACACGCCGAGCAGCAACGCGCCGAACACGATTACGCCCATCCATGCGAGCCATGACCGCTGCCGCGGCGCGCGTTCATCGCGCTCGGCTGTCGCGACGTCAAGGGGCACGATGCGCGCCACCGTCACCGGCTCGAATCGACTCGCCTCCAGCGCGGCGACACGCCGCAGCACCTCGCCCATATCGCGTGGTCGTCGGTTCGCGTCCGGATCAAGCGCACCCAGCACCAACTCGCTGAGCGCCTCGGGGATTGGCGCCGCAGGATTCGGGATCGTCGCGGGTCGCGCCGTTGTGCCGCTTGCACCATTGGGGAAGTTCGGCGGATACCCCGACAGCAGCTCGTAAGCCAACGCGCCGAAGCCGTAGACGTCATCGCTGACGGAGGGCGGCGCTCCGCTTTGCAACGCAGGGCTCGCGGAGAATTTCGAGAACAGCGGTTGCGGCGGCCACTGTCCATCGAGCGAGGCCACACCAAAATCGGCGAGACGAGCGCGACCATCGAAATCGATGAGCACGTTGCCCGGCTTCAAATCGCGGTGAATGACGCCGTGCGAATGGGCGTATACCAAAGCCTCCGCGAGTTCGCGCAATACCACGATCGATTGCGTCCACGGTTTGCCGCGCAAGGCTCGCGCATCGCCGGCAGCTAGCGGCATCGGCAACACGAGCGCCGCCTCGTCGCGGACCGGTGCCTCGACCCGCAGAATGCCGGGGTGCTCCAGTCGTTGCGACGCAGCATGCTCATGCTGCATCAGCGACCAGACCGTCGCCTCGTCCATACTTGGCAGCGGCAAAACCTTCAGGGCAATTTGCAGCGAGCGCTGTTCGTCAATCGCGCGCCACAATGGGCCCCAGGCACTCTGCCCGAGCACCTCGATGAGCAGAAAGCGCGCGCAGAGCCGTTGACCTTTCGCGAATTCCGTCACGTGATCTCAAGGCTTGGCGGTCGCAGGGGCGGTCGCGGACGCGGGCTGCTCGGGTGCACGCTCTTCGCGGTAGATCTCGGCGAGCAACCGACGCCACTCGCGATACTGTTCTTCGGCCGTACCGGTGAGTTTCAGCGAGCGACCCTCGACCTCGACCACCTGCGCGGCCGCTTCGTTCTCGAAGCTGGTGGCCAATTCCTTGACCTCTTGAGCCGCGTTCTTCGCATCCGAATATTTCTGAATACCCGACAGCACGGCCGCCGTACCGCCAATCGCACCGGCGGTGCGCACCGCGTCCTCGATGCGTTGGCAATCGTAGTTCGTACCGCTGCATTGACTGCTGACGAAAATACTGGCGAGCACGGCGGCGGCGCCCAGCACCGTACGCGTGGTCGCCTGGGAGCGCGCACGGTCTTCTTTTTCGATGGCCTCGTAGCTCGTGCGACGGAACGCGCCGTAAGAGTCGAACAACTGCTCGGAGAATCCCGTGTTGTAGCCATCCAGCGTGTCGATGACCGTCATGTCACGTTCGCGGATCTTCTCGACGCGCACGAGCGCCGGATCATCGGTTGCCGGCAACCGCGCGATCCGCTCGAGACCACCTGCTCCCGTCTGCAGGTAGCCGCCGAAGGACTTCGGGTCGAGGTCGCGGGCGAATTGCAACTGCGCCACCTGCCGCACCTCGCGCCGCTCTGCGCCAGAGAGCCGTTCGCGCGCGGCGAGCAGATCGTTGGCGATCGAAGAGTAGACGTTCTGGAAGGCATCACGCGCACGCAGGGCCGCATCGGTCTTGTAGGACCCCAGATCCGCGTCACCGGAGTAGGTTTTGTTGTCGATCCAAACGCGACCGACGGAGTCCTTTGCCGTTACGACCAACGACAAATCCTGACCCGTGGACTCGAGAATGCGCGCCGTGACGAGCACGTCGACGTACTTCACGCTCTCCGGCACGACACGCACGGCACCCCACTGGCCCGAGGCCTCGAGCGTGGTGCGCAGACGCACCGCAAGCAGACGCGACTCGGCCTTGCGAACTTCGGGATAGATGCGGCGCTTGTCGAGCGCTTCAGTGTTGTCCTTCAGTTCCTCCGGTACGCCCGCGTCGAACTCGCGAATGCCCACATCGAGCAGTTCCGCTTCGGCGATCTGTTGCGTCGCCTGTACGGCTTCGAGCTTCGGCAACGGTCGAGTTTCGTTGACGACGCAACCGGCGAGTACGCTCGCCGCAAGACCGATCAGACCAAAGCGGATCGCCGCACGCATGCGCTCAACCCTTGCCCTGCACATTGCGCTTGTAATCGGCATATTCCTTCCAAAGTTTTTCCTTCAACTCGGGGTCGGTCTCCTGCTCGGCCGCACGACGCAGTCGCCGCGCAACGATGTCATCGTCCTCGCCGGAGGGAATGCCACGATCGGGGCTGCCGCTACCGCCTGCCACGGTGCCACGATCCTGCGCATCACCACCGGGAGCGTCCTTGCCACCGCTTGCAGCCTGTTGTGCGGTGCGCTCCGAACGCAAGTCGCCCTCTCGCGCACCGCGACTGCCACCCGACCCCGTACCGTCCTGATCCTCGGGCAGCGCACTGCGCCCCGATGCGGCACGCGCATCACGCTCCTCGGCGGTTCGTCGCTGTTCCTCATCGAGGGTTTTGTCGAAATCGCCGAGCGACTTATCGAGGCGCCCACTGAGCACGGCGCGACGCTCCTCGGCCGTGGTGGCCTCGCCACCGGCCTCATCGCCGCCGCTGCGCTCGGTGCCACCGGTTTCGCCGCGACTCGAGCCTGCCGTCGTCGAACGACCCGAATCAGCCGTGGGATTGGGCAATCCAGGCATGCCGGGCATGCCTGTACCCGAGGGACCCGGCAGGCCAGGCAGTCCACCGCCCGGAAAGCTGCCGCCCGTGCTGACGCCGCCCGAGGCACCCCCCGAAGCGCCGCCGCTTGACGGCGAGCCGCCACCAGAGGTGGTTTCACAGCCTGCAAGACCCAGCAGAGCGAAGCTCAAAGTCATCAGCGTGAGTAACCGCATCATGCGTTCGATCTCCCCATCTGCCATCCCGGTCAACGGGCTGCTGTGCCGCCCTTGAAAAACACCTGCAGCTGATCCGCCAACCGCCGACAGGCCGTGCTCTCGACCCGCGCGATAAACGGCAGCGGTACCACCGCGCCGATGATCGCCGAGGTGCCCGTGACGTTGGTCTCAACGCTGCCGGCAGACTTCGCCTGCTTCAGGTCCCAGATCGTCGCCTCGTAGTCCGACTCGTTCTCCCACCAACCGAAGCCGATACACCCCGCAGCGCCGGGCGCTGCGCCGCAGGCGAGGCTGCCGCCACCACTCGTTTTTTTCGTGGCACCGTCGAGCCAGACCAAGTACCGAACGCCGGTCGCCGCGATTCGCTCGCTGACGCCTGGACGCATCAACAATTGCGTCACGCCCTCCGCGCGCGTCGGAGCCGTTGCAGGCTCGAGCCACGGAAACAGGCTGTCGACGAATCGATCGTTGTCCTGCACGGCGATCCCCTGTCCGCCGGAGCCGAGACCCTTGCCAACACAGTCCATGAACTCGGCATCGGCGGCCGCACCTTCGATCTGCGGCTTGGCGAGGATCACCACCGACTCGCCAGAGGCGATCTGCGTTGGCAGCTCTCGCGACTCCTGGATGCGCGCGTTCATGCAGCCGGCCAGGCCAAGCAGCGCGGCAGTCATCAAGGCAGCAGAACGCAGCGAACGCGGCAGCATGTCGTGTCTCCCCCGGCAACGGCTTGAGTATGCCACGCGGGCCCCTGACCACAGACCCGAGCGCTCTGCGCGAGGTTCCCTGCAACGATGTCCGGTTACTGGAAATTCATACAGGCTGGGGAAAGCGATCCAGTTTGCGAAGCTCGGGAAAGACCCTCAGGTACACCCCGACCACGACAAGGCAAGCGACTCCGCCAACCGTCACCGCCCGAACCGGGCCCCACCACGCCGCCGTCAGGCCAGACTCGAACTCGCCGAGTTCATTGGACGCGCCGATGAACATGGCACTGACGGCACTCACCCGCCCGCGGATCGCATCCGGGGTCTCGAGCTGGATCAGCAGATGCCGGACGAAGACGCTGACCATGTCGCCGGCGCCCACCACGACGAGTGCAGCGAACGACAGCCAGAACCACGTGGAGAGCCCGAAAACGATGGTCGCCACACCGAACGCCGCGACACCACCGAACATCCAGCGCCCGGCGTGCTGCGCAATCGGTCGACGTGCCAGCAGCAGCGCCGTAACGCCCGCACCGATGCCGGGCGCCGTGCGCAGCGCGCCTAAACCTTCAGGACCGACGTGCAGGATATCCGCGGCAAACATGGGCAACAGCGCCGTGGCTCCGCCGAACAAGACCGCAAACAAGTCGAGCGAAATCGCACCGAGAATCGGACGGCGGGAAAACACGAAGCGCAGGCCCTCGAACATCTCGCTCATCGATACCGGCCGTTGCCCGCCGCTCGCGCGCACCGGCCGCACGCGCCACATGAGCACGACGACGAGCAGCAGCAGCGCGAGGCATACGGCGTACACCAGCAGCGCGCCACTCGTCTGCAACTGTGCCTCGCTGAAGGCGTAGAGCAGTCCGCCGACCGCAGGACCCACGATGACCGCCGCTTCGAAGAGCGAGGAGTTGAAAGCCACGGCGGCGGGGAACACCTCCGCCGGCACGAGGTTGACGGTCATCGCCTGGCCGGAGGGCATCCACAACGCGCGGCCCGCGCCGAACAAGGCCATCGCGAAGAACACCCATTTCACATCGCTGCTGCCCGACAGCGTGAAAGCCAGCAAGACGACCGCGCAGATGGCCTCGATGATGTACGCGGTGACAATCACCAGTCGACGATCGACCCGATCTGCGAGTTGCCCACCGGGCAGCACCAAAGCGAAGAACGGCAAGAACTGCGCAAGCCCCACGAGACCGAGATCGAGCGGATCGCGAGTGATGGAGTACACCTGCCAGCCCACGGCGACCCCAAGCATTTGCCAGGCCAGGGTGGCGAAGAAGCGGCCGAGCACGAAACGCCGGAAGTCCGGGAACGAGAGCGCTGCTCGGACGCCGCTCATGGAACCGTTCGATGGGGAGTTGTTCAAGTGGTAACGTCTGCGTCAGTCAACTGCGTCGAGAGTCTCGCATGAGCAACTCCAGGATCACCCGACATTTCGCATCGATCACCACGGGGCGATGGGGTCCGCGACAGGTTCACTACCGCAGGGTCGGTTCGGGACCCGTCGTCATCTGCTTCCATCAGTCCCCGCTGTCCTCCCGCGACATGCTGGCGACGATGGAGCGCTGGAAGGATCACTTCACTTGCATCGCACCTGACTCACCCGGTTTCGGCCTCTCCGACCCTCTCGGCGTCGAAACGGCGCAGATGTCCGACTTCGCGGATGCCGCCATCGAGTTCATGGACGCCATCGGCGTCGATCGCGCGGCCGTCTACGGCTTTCACACCGGCGCAATGATCTCCGGGGCGGTCGCGGCGGCCTACCCGGAACGCATCGTCTGCGCTGCGGCCAACGGCTACGTGCTGCTGACCGAACAGGAGCGGCTCGACATCGTCACTCACTATCTGCCGAAACTCGAGCCGAAGTGGGACGGCTCGCACCTCGCGTGGCTTTGGGCCCGCCTGCGTGAGCAGACCATTTTCTTTCCGTGGTATCGCAAGTCGCTCGCCGCGAGGCTCGACTTCGACGTCCCCTCGCCGGAAGGGTTGCAGGCAGCGCTGCTCGATTTCATGCGCTCCGGCGATCATTACCGCGTCGGCTACCGGGCCGCGTTCGAGATGCGCTCCGATCTCGCCTTACGAAACGTCAGCGTGCCGATGCTCGTCACCGCAGCCGATAGCGACGTGCTGTCGATGCACCTCGCGCGCGTGCAGCACCCCTCGACGAATGTCACCGTTCAGGCGGGCGGGACACCGGAAGCGACGCTGAACCTGTGTCGCGATTTCATTCGTCAGCACCTGCCGCCCCGTGCTGTCAAGCCGGTGCGTACCGCCGCGCTGCCCTGCCGCATGTGGCAGGACTACGTTGATGTGCCAGGTGGTCAACTGCGCATCCGTCGCAACCATGAGGGCAGTGGACGCCCTGTGCTGATCCAGCACGACGCGGCCGGCTCCTCCGAAGTCATCCATCATCTGGCTCTCGGGTTCATCGGTCGCCGTCCGGTCATTGCCATCAATCTGCCCGGGCATGGTGAGTCGGACAACACCCTGCCGCGTGGCAAAGTGACCGTCGCCGCGTACGCGAAAGTGGTGCTCGCGGCGCTCGACTCGCTCGGCATCAAAGAAGCGGACTTTGTCGGCACCTGGGGCGGCGGACTCGTCGGGCTCGAACTCGCTGTGCAAGCGCCCGAGCGCATCAAGCACGTGGTCATGACCGATGTTCTGCTGCTCGACGACAAACTGCGCAAGGACCTGCTCGAGCATTACGCGCCGGACATCCGACCCGTCTGGTACGGCGGACATCTGCTCGAAGCCTGGCACCTGATGCGCGATCAGGGCCTGTTCTGGCCGTGGTACGACCGCACCCGGCGCGGCATCATCCGCCGCGAACCGTACATCGATCCGGCCATGGTCAATGGCCGCGTGCTCGAACTGTTTCGCTCCGAGGGCATGTGGCGTCACGCCTACCACGCTCACTTCAGCTATCCGCTGCAATCCAAGATGTCACGCGTCAAGGTGCCCATGACCTTTGGTGCGCCGCGCTGGGATCCGCAATACGACATGTCGGTGGAGGCTTCACGGATGTACCCGCGCGTGCCGTTCGTGAAGCTACCGGAAGACATGCGTGAGTGGGCGGACGTGCTGCTGCCACAGCTTGCGCGCAAGGACTGACGCCATGCCAAAGATCACGAATCGCTCCAACGCAATTCTTTGGCTCGGATGCGCGCTGATCGCGGCGCTCATGACGCCTGCGACCGCACAGACACCCTTGCCCGCCCCGGTGCAAGGCCATGAGGTGACGGAAATCGGCCCCGGATATTTCACTTTCCGTCACAAGGGCTTGCGCAATATCTTCTTGATCACGCGGGACGGCGTAATCGTGACCGACCCGATCGATCCGGAAGCCGCGCGGGTGTTGCGCGAAGAAATTCGTCAGCGCACGCCGTTGCCGGTGAAGTACGTCATATACAGCCATCAGCATTGGGATCATGTGCGAGGCGGCAAGATTTTCAAGGACGAGGGGGCGCGATTCTTTAGCCACGAGCGCTGCGTCGCGCACTTCAAGGACTTGCCGGAGAAGGACATCGTCATGCCCGATGAGACCTTCGCCGGCGACCGCTATCAATTGACGCTCGGCGAGAGAACGTTGCAACTGCGCTGGCTCGGCGTGAACCACGGCGACTGCCTCATCGTGATGACGCCTGACCACGTCAATGTTCCCTTCATCGTCGATCTGGGCACGGCAGGCGGCATGCCGCTGCCCTTCATCGCCGATTACTCGCTGCACAACTGGGTCCGCAGCCTGCGTGAACTCGAGGGCTGGGATTTCACCCAATACGTGGGAGGCCATGGCATCGCACTCGCCCCGAAGTCCCGCCTCGCCGAACGACGTGAATACCTCGAAGCCTTGATGAGCGAAACGAAACGAGAGCTCGATGCCGGCACCCCGCTCGCGCAGATCCCGGATCGGGTCGCTGCGGCACTGCAGGGTCGATTCCAACATCTGCGCGGCTTCAACGGCATCGTACGCGACAATGTACGGCGCACCATTACCTACTACGGGATGGGTTGGTGAAGCGTCTCTGCGTATTCTGCGGCGCCAATTCGGGCCACGACCCGCGTTATGTGGACGCCGCCGCCGCGCTCGGTCGCAGCATCGCGCAGGCGGGGCTGGGCCTTGTCTACGGTGGCGCCTCGATCGGCCTGATGGGCGCGGTGGCGGACGCTGCGCTGGCCGAAGGCGGCGAAGTGATCGGCGTGATTCCACAGACCCTCGTAGCGAGGGAGGTCGCGCACCACGGTCTCAGCGATCTGCGCGTCGTGACGTCCATGCACGAGCGCAAAGCGCTGATGGCCGACCTGTCTGACGGGTTCATCGCTTTGCCAGGCGGTGTCGGCACGCTCGAAGAACTCTTCGAGGTGTGGACCTGGTCGCACCTCGGCTTGCACCGCAAGCCCTGCGGCCTGCTCGACGTCGCCGGCTTCTATTCGGGTCTCGGGCGCTTCATCGACCACGTACAGCAGGAAGGGTTCCTGCGCGATGGCGTACGCGACATGCTACTGATGGCAGAAAATCCGACTCAGATGATTGCGGCGATGCGTGCGTATGTGGCACCCGCAACGGTGGCGCTGATCAACTCAAGCGAAAGCTAATCCGACGTACACAGGGCACCGTCATCGGGCCAGGCACTACCGGTGCCGGCCTACGCACTACAAGTGCTGATTGATCTCAGAGTAGATGCCGTCGAGATCGAACATCGACATCGAGCGCAGGTGAATCGTCGAACTACCGTCGTGTGAGGGCACCGACCAATCGGTCGGTGGCATCGAGATGGTTGCGCCCGCGGCCACGGCCCGCTCATGCACGCCACGCACGTCGTCGGTTTGCACGACGAGTATGGATTCGCCCATGCGCACCTTGCTGCGCTCGACCACTCGGCCCGTATCGAAAGGCGCATCGAGGTACTGCAGGAACCCCACCATACCGATCTGCGGATCCTGCGCCTTGAGCAGCACGAGCTTTACCGGTTCATCCCGCGGGCCCACGGGCGGAAACCCCGCCTTGGCCGTCAACGAATGATCGTAGAAACGCGTCCAACCGAAGACGCTCTCATAGAACGCCGCGGATCGCTGCGCGTCGGCGACGATGAAGGTGGTACGCCTGAGTATCGAGGCCATGACTTACTCCTTCTGCGATCGCTTCTCGGCCAGCCACTCGCGCCAAATCGCCATCAGCACTGCAAGGATCACCGGGCCGATGAACAAGCCCACGAGGCCGAAGGCGGCGAGCCCGCCGAGCACGCCGAACAGCACGAGCAGGAAGGGGATGCGGGTCGCACCGCTGATGACGAGCGGGCGGACGATGTTGTCGATCCAGCTGACGGCCGTCAGTCCCCACAAGGCAAGACCGATGGCCGCCGTGGTTTCTCCGGTCAGATACAGCCACACGCTCGCGCTGCCCCACATGAAAGGCACGACGAACGGCACCAGACCGACGAGAAAAGTTAGCAAAGCCAGCAACACCGGTGCAGGCAACCCCGCAACCCAATAACCAAGTCCGGCGAGGGTGCCCTGCGCGAGTGCTGCGAGCACGATACCGTACACGACCGCCTTGACCGTGTTGCCGATGGCCTCGAGATAGTGGGCGATCCGTGCTTCGCCAAAGAATTGCTGCAGTACGCGCTCTACCTGGGAAGCAAAGTATTCGCCGTCGCGGTACATGAAGAACAGCGACACCATGGCGATCACGAGCTTGACGAGATTGCGCCCGACGCCCCCGATGAGCGCGGCCATTTCCCCGGAGGACTGGTTGAGGAAATTGCGGATGGCCGTGTCGATGGCACCCGGATCCTTGGCCACCTGGGCGAGGATCTCCTGCAGCCGCGGACCAAGCATCGGCAGTTCGGCGATGACCGGCGGCAGCTGCACTTTCGAGATCAACGGCGCGAGCTCGCGGTACACCGGCAGTGCCTCGGCCTGCACGAGCAACACGAGCCATACCACCGGCAGAATGATTGCCGCACTCAGCAGCAGCGTCATGAGCAGAGCGGCGAGCTCTCGGCGATTGCCGCAGAGCCGAACCAGTTGCCCGTGCACGGGCCAGGTGACATAAGCCAGGATCACTGCCCAGATCACCGGCACGATGAACGGCTGCAACACCTGGAACGCGAGCAATACCAGCACGGCGAGCAGCACGGCGACGATCAATCGCCGCAGCCACTTGGCCTCAGACAAATCTTCGAGAATCATCTCAGCTCGACTCCCCGAGGCCGATGGTAATCAGGGCGAGCAGTATGCACACCGTCAATGACAAGACACGTCGCAGTTGCAGATAGTCCTGCGGCAACTCCTCACCGAGGCGACGGTGCTCGTGCAACCAGAAAAAGCCGAAACCGACCAAGAGCAAGGCAGTACCCCGTGAGCCGCCGAGCACCACTGCGAGCGCGCCGATCAGCGAGGGTAGCGTGGATGAGATCACAACGCCGAGCGACCAGCGCCACCGACCCGCCAGCGCAAGGCCCCAGTGCACCGCCGCAACGAAGGCGAGAATCGCTGTTCCCCAGCCGAGCGCGAGACGCTCGCCAAGCAGGCGCAGTTCTGCAGAGTCCGACAGCACGCCTGCCAACGCCGCCACGAACGGCAACACGCCGAGAAAGCCCGCCAGCCGAGCCAGCGGCGAGAGCGCCGGATAGCGCGAGGTTTCATCCATGCGGCCTATTCTCGCAGGACGCGCCCCGTTTCGACAGACGGTCGGGCGCTCAGGGCAGACGCTTCAGGTCGTCCTCGAGCATGTCGGCGAGCAAGCCCTGATAGTAGTCACCTTTGGACTGCTTACGCGCAGCAGCCACGAAGCCCAGCATCTCGGCCTTGTCTTTGCGCACGGGACACGCGTCAAACAGGCCGCTCAGCACATAGCGCGGAAACCCCAGTTGCCCGGCAATGCGTCCCTGCAACGCGGAGCGGCGAATGAGTTCCGCACCGCCGCAAACGTCTTTCGGCTGCTGATTCATGCCGGTCAGTGACATGTAGCCGATGACAAACAGGGCCTGCGGGTAGTCTGCATCCACGGCAACCTTGCGATTGCCGAGCCCCTCGGCACCGCGCCCGCTGTAGCCGAGCGTCCGACCAAGCAAGTAATTGAGACGCGGATTGCCCGGGTCGCGTGCGACAGCCGCCTTGCATGCCTCGATGGCCTTGGGCAGATCGATCTGCGGCCGCTCGAGACCCGGCGCGACGCGATGCGGATCGTCGGGATGCGAGGCTAGGCGATCGCACTCGGTCACCTGCTGCGAATATTTCGACGGGTCGAAGGGCCGCGACTCCTGCGCGAGCACCGCGTACGACGACACTGCAGCCGCAAGGGATGCCGACATCAACCATAGAACGGATCGCTTCATGGAGTGACTCCTTCTTTGACAAACCACTGAGTGACGACTTCCGCCACACGCTCTGGTACCTCATGGTGCAACATGTGGCCCACGCCTGCGAGATCGACGATGGTGACTCGCGCCAAGGCTTCATGAAAGCGCTGCGTGTCGCCGTCTACGTCCAAGGCCTTGCGCTGCTCGGACTCACCGCCTAATACCGACAGCACCGGCACCGAGATGCGACGCCAGCAAGCCTCGGCCTCCTCGCGGCGGTAGGGAATCGGGTTCACCAGTCGGTGCCAGGGATCAAAACACAGGTCGTAACGCAACCCACCCGGTCGCGACCACGCCGCCGCGACAAAACGGGCGCGATCGACTCCGAGACGTGGATTGCGCCGCTGCAACTTCTGCGCGAGATCCTCCACCGACGCGTAAGTGGAATGCGCCGGCGGTTTGTGCAACTGATCCAGCCACTCGGCGTACCGCTTCGGCGCACCGCCCGAGGAGGAACGACGCAAACCGAACCCTTCCAGCGACACCACGGCTGCCATGCGCTGAGCACGGATGCCGGCATACAACATCGCCACGTTGCCGCCCATGCTGTGCCCGATGACCCGGACGCCGTCACTCACCGCGAAGTGATCGAGCAAGGCTTCGAAATCGGCGAGGTAGTCAGGGAACCAGTACGGCTGATTCGTCCACTGCGTGCCACCAAAGCCGCGCAGATCGGGCGCGATGAAATGCCACTCCGAAGGCATGGCATCGACGAAAAATTGGAACGTGTCGGCGCAGTCTTGGAAACCGTGCAGCAAAAAGACCGGTGGCGCATCGACGGGTCCCCACTGCAGGACGCGATGTCGCAGGCCCCGCAACTGAAGATGCTGCTCGCGCGGCGCACGTCGCGCCTGATACGCCTCGCTCACTGCCCAGGTCCCGAGGCGGACGCCCCGAGGAACAGGCGATACGCAGGGTTGTCGGTCTCGTCGACCCAGGGGTAATGCAGCTCGGCCAGATGCAGCAAGAAATCCTCACGGCTACTCGCCGGCACCTGAATGCCCGCGACCACCCGGCCTGCATCGGAACCGTGATTGCGGTAATGGAACAGAGTGATGTTCCAGCGCCCACCCACGGCCTCGAGGAACTTGCGCAAGGCACCGGGACGCTCCGGAAACTCGAAGCGCAGCAGCATCTCGTCCTGCAGCCCTGCCGGCCGGCCACCGACCATGTAGCGCACATGCAGCTTGGCGAGCTCGTTGTCAGTCAGATCCACGGCGCCATAGCCTGCCGTGCGCAGCGCGGCGAGCACGTCGTCCTTGTCCTTACTCGAGCCAGCGAGACCAAAGCCGAGAAACACCTCAGCGCCCTGACTCCCGCTCCAGCGATAGTTGAACTCCGTCACGCTGCGACCGTCGAGCACACGGCACAGCTGCAGAAAACTGCCCGGCCGCTCGGGGATGTTCACCGCAAGCAAGGCCTCGCGCTGTGCGCCGATCTCCGCGCGCTCAGCAACGTGGCGCAGTCGATCGAAATTCATATTGGCACCGCAATTGATGGCGACGAATCGTCGCCCCTCACTGCCGGTGCGCCGGATGTACTTCTTGATCGCCGCGACGGCCAACGCACCCGCGGGCTCGACGATGGAGCGTGTGTCCTCGAAGATGTCCTGGATGCCCGCACAGATTTCGTCGGTGTCCACCAAAATCATCTCATCGACGAGTTCACGTGCAAGACGGAAGGTTTCTTCGCCCACGCGTCGCACGGCCACGCCGTCGGCAAAGATTCCGACCCGCTGCAGAGCCTTGCGCTCTCCATCACGGAGCGAATCGTGCATCGCCGTCGAGTCGGCGGCATTGACGCCGATGATGCGAATCTGCGGATGCACGTATTTGAGATAGGCCGCGATGCCGGCGATGAGGCCGCCGCCGCCGACCGGCACGAACACGGCATCGATGTTGCCGCCCGTTTGCCGAGAGATCTCCATGCCGATCGTGCCCTGTCCGGCAATGACGTCCGGATCGTCGAACGGGTGGACAAAAACCATCTGCCGCTCGCGGGCGATGACCAGCGCGCGTTCGTAGGCGCTGTCGTAGTCATCACCGTGCAATACGACCTCGCCACCCAGATCAGCAACGGCCTGAACCTTGATGCGCGGCGTCGTCACCGGCATCACGATCACCGCCGGAATCTGCCGCCGGCTGGCCGCCAGGGCGACTCCTTGCGCGTGATTGCCTGCCGAGGCGCAGATCACCCCGCGAGCGGCCGCGTGGTTAGAGAGACTGGCGATCTTGTTGTAGGCCCCACGCAGCTTGAAGGAGAAGGTCGGCTGCAGATCTTCACGCTTGAGCAGAATCTCGTTGCCGACTCGACGCGACAAACGTGATGCCCTCTCGAGCGGCGACTCCATGGCGACGTCATAGACGCGCGCACGCAGAATGCGGTCGATGTATTCGCCAGCCGTGGTGGAGTTGGGACGATTCACGAGGCATGCAAGCATAACCGAGAGCCGCGAGCGGATATACTTCGCCCCCTCCGTGAACCAACCCATGCGCCAAGTCTGGATCCTGACGCTCGCCCAGGGATTGGCAGCCTGCGGCACGATCATCCTGGTCTCGTTCGCGGGCATCATCGGCACTCACATCGCACCGAGCCCTGCGCTCGCCACGCTGCCGTTATCGCTGTCGGTGCTCGGCGTGGCCTCGATGTCGCTGCCTGCTGCGCTGCTGATGCAACGCATCGGCCGCAAGCCGGCGTTCGTCGCCAGCGCACTCATCGCCTCACTCGCAGCTCTAGGCTGTGCGCGAGCGATCGACACCTCCAACTTTGCGCTGCTCTGCGCGATGGCGTTTTTCATCGGCGGCAACATGGCGTTCGTTCAGCAGTACCGCTTCGCGGCGATGGAGCTCGTGCCTGCGAACGACGCGGGCCGAGCCGCCTCGACCGTCATGATCGGCACACTCGGTGCCGCCATGCTCGGCCCAACCGCCGGCGAGTTTGCCAAGGATCTCGGCGGCTGGACCGAGTACACGGGCTCGTTCGTGGTGCTGTCGGGACTCTGCGTGTTGGCGGCACTCGTGTTGTCACGCATTCCGCTGGCACGAAGGTCCGGTCGCACCGAGCCGCCGAGCACGAAACGCTTCCGGGATTTTCTGCACACCCCCGGCTATCGACTCGCGGTCTTCGCCGGGCTCTCCTCGTATGCAGTGATGAGCTTCATCATGACGGCGACGCCGCTCAGCATGCATGTGCACGATGGCTTCTCGGGCTCTGAGACCACCGTGGTGATCACGGCCCATCTGCTCGGCATGTACCTGCCCTCGCTCGCAACCCCCTGGATTGTCGCGAAGCTCGGGCCGCGCGGCATGATCGCCGCCGGTCTGCTCGCCAACGTGCTGTGCATCGGCATCGCAGCGTGGGTGGGTCACGAGTTCATGCACTACTTCGTCGCGCTGCTGATTCTGGGCGTAGGCTGGAACCTGATGTTCGTCGGCGCCACCGTCCTGCTCGCGGCGAATTACGCTCCGGCCGATCGCTTCAGGGCGCAGGGTTACAACGATCTCAGCGTGTTCGGTTCACAGGCTCTCGCCTCGCTGCTCGCGGGGACCGCCATAGAGACCCTAGGCTGGCAAACTCTGAATCTCATCGCACTGCCACTGCTCGCGCTTGTGGCGTGGTCGCTGTGGCGCACGCCTGTTGACGCTGCGCCTCAGGCGAACGCATAGTCCACGCCATGAAACTCTACGGTCACATCGTCTCGCCCTACGTCGCTCGCGTGGCCTTCGCCGCGCGCCTCAAAGGTCTGTCGCTCAACCCGGAGCCCGCGCCGGGCGGCGGCATCAAGAGCGCCGAATTCCTCAAACTCAATCCGATCGGCAAGATGCCCGCGATGGAAGTCGACGGGCACTGCATTGCCGAATCGATGGTGCTGCTCGATTATCTGGAAGACGCTTACCCGAATCCGCCACTGTTGCCCCCCGATGCGCTGGGTCGGGCCCGGGCGCGGTTGCTCGGCCGTATCGTCGATCTGTACGTGACCGCGAGCAGCCGCGCGTTTTTCGTCAACATGAATCCCGAGAAGCGCAACAGCGAAGAACTCGAAGCCGGCAAAGCGGCCTACCTCAAGTCACTCGCACAACTCGAACATTTCATGGGTGATGGCCCGTATGCCGTCGGCAACACGCTGGGCTACGCCGACATCGCCATCCTGCCCTGCCTGCAGATGATGAATCTCGTTGCCGAGCCCTGCGGCCTCACCAACGCCTTCAACGGACTGCCCAAACTCACGCGCTGGTGGGCACAGATGCAGAGCGATCCCGTCGCCGCCGGCATGGTCAAGGAATACGCGACAGCCTTCACGGGCTTCATGCAGAGCCGTCGCTAGATGCACGGCTGGCTGGTGACCGAGTTCGGCGGCCCCGACGTGATGCGTTGGGTGGAACTGCCCGACCCGGTCCCTGGCCCGGGCCAGTTGCGGGTGAAGGTCCACGCCTCCGGCATCAATTTCGCCGAGACTCGCATGCGCGCCGGCACCTACTCCGGCCAGCAGCTGCCATTCGTGATGGGCATGGAGTCCGCCGGTGTGGTCGAGGCGATTGGCCCCGGCGTGACGACGGTGAAGGTCGGCGATCGCGTGTTCGGTCGCGCCAGAGGATCGCATGCGACCCACGTGCTGTTCGACGAAGTCCACACGCTGCCTTTGCCTGAATCGCTGAGTTTCGTCGAAGGCGCAGCCATCCCTGTCGGCTGGCTCACGGCCTGGCACGCACTCGTCACCGTAGCCCGCGCTCGAGCAGGCGAGCGGGTATTGATCGAAGCGATCGCCAGCAGCGTCGGCAGCGCCGCATTGCAAATTGCGCGCTGGCAGGGCTGCTGGGTGGCGGGCACGGCGAGTCGCGACGACAAATGCGCACGGGCCGTCGCCGCAGGCGCCGCCGCTGCCTACAACTACAAGACCATGAACCTGCCCGAGTGCGTGTTGCGCGATACGGCGGGGCACGGTATCGACATCGGCCTGATGACGATCGGCGAGGAAACCGCCACGGCGCTGTTCGACTCGATGGCGGCCGAAGGGCGCATCGTGATGTACGGCAGCACCGGCGGACGTCAGGTGTGCTTCAACCTCAACATCGGCACCCGCAACCTGCAATTGCTCGCCATGAGTATTTCGACGAGCGCACGCTTCATTCCCGAGTCGATGCGCAGCTTCCGTCAGGTTGCCGTGGAGTTGTTCGCGAAGGGTCTCTTCAAGGCCGTCGTCGACACCACACTGCCGATGTCGGAGTTGGTACGGGCCCACGAGATGGTGGATTCGCGCACCCACTTCGGCAAGGTCGTGCTGGTCAACTGAAGCCGATCACCACCTTGCCTTCACGCTCGCTGCCGGTACGCGCCGCGTGCGCGCAGGCATCGACCACACGTTCGAGCGGATAAACCCCGGCAATCGGCGTGACGAGTTCACCACTCGCGATCAGCTCGGCGAGCTGGGCGTACATATCGCGAACCTGCTGCGGCGTGCGTCGCCTGAACTGACGCGCAAAACTCAAGCCGTGCAGCGTGATGCCCTGCCGGAACATCAAGTAAAAATCGAGATGGCAGGGCTCGCCACTCATCGAGCCGTAGCTCACGAGATTCATGTCGGGTGCAAGACACTCCGCAATTCTTTGCGTGGCCGCGCCACCCACAGCATCGATACCCAGCTTGACCGGCGCACCCCCCGTCGCGGCCGAGACCCGCGCCGCGAGATCGGGACCATCGAGTATCACCACGTCACCGCCAAGCTCCCGAAGATCGGCAATCATGCTCTCGCGCCGTACGACGTTGACGGTGCGCACGCCCCGACGCCGTGCAAGGCGGATCAGGTAGCGACCGCAACTCGAATTGGCAGCGTTCTGGATCAACCAATCGCCCGGTGAGAAGTTCGCGAAATCGTCGAGCAGGACCTGCGCCGTGGGGCCGTTGACCGTGAGCAGGCTCAACTGCACTGCATCACCCTGCGGCGCAGGCATGCAGGCCTCGGCGCGGCAGCGCACTTCCTCCCGAAATGTACCGGATGCCAGCGCTGGAAAAACCCGATCTCCGACTTTAGGAGTAGTGACTCTCTCGCCGACGCGAATCACGTGACCGATGCCCTCGAAGCCCGGCGTGCGCGGCAACGGAAAGCGAAACGTATCCGACCCGGTGATAGTGCGAAGGTCCGCGATGTGCATCGCCGCGGCCTCCATCCGTATGACGACTTCATCGGGACCGGGCTGCTCGGCAGGCCCGTCGATGACACGCAAGACATCGGCCGGCGCACCGTAGGTTTCGTGGATACAGAGCTTGGGCACGACTGCTACACCAGGACGCCGCGTTCGACCATGCGCGCAATGGCGTCGGCCTGCCGTTGCTGGAAGTACGCACGATCCGGAATCACCAGCGTGTCGCCCTTGAGCAACCCGTTGCGCCGACGCAGATCGGCGTTTGCAAACGAGTCGGCAAACATCTCCAGAGCCTGACGCGAAAGCATGTTGCTCATCGCCGGACGTCGTCGATAGGCACGCAATCCCGCCATGTCGAGGAACGCGTTGGCTACTGAGCTCTCGCCTGAGCCGGCGAGGATCATCTGATTGCCGTGATAGTCGAGGATATCGGAATACCCGTTGCTGGAATCCACGGGCACGTCGATGCCGTGCAGGGCCGCATTGTTGGCCGACACCACGTACGCGAGATTCTCCAGCGCGCGGGCACGGCGTGCGATCTGCTTGATGGTGAGATTCGGTGAAGCCACCTCGCTCGTCGAGTGCAGGAAGATCTCTGCGCCGCGGATTGCATGCGCACGCGCGATTTCCGGATAGAGGATCTCTTCCGATGCGATGGCGGCAAGCCGACCGATCTCTGTGTCCGCGACGGGAAACACGCCATCGAGGCCATAGATGTCGAGGTACTTGTCCCAGACGTCGTGCGGCGTCGGCGCGAAAATCGAAATCAGTCGGCGATAGGTCAATACCCGCTGCCCGGTCGGTGAGAAGGCCCAGCACGCTTGGAAGTACAGCCCAGGAAAGTGCCGGTCGGTCTCGTAGCCGTTACCGGCAAGGAATACGCCGTGCTTCTGTGCCATGGCCGCGAGCGTCTCGTACTCGGGGCCATCGGGCGCGAGGGCGCCCTTGTCCGCCCACTGTGGAATGGTCTCACCCCAGGGCGGACCGCTCAGGATGTATTCGGGAAGCACGACGAGCTTGAGATCCTGTCCGATCCAGCGCTTCGCACCGCCGATGGCTTGATCAATGCGGCGCAGCGATGCAGCCATCCGTCTCGCGGCAGACTCGCGATCTGCATCCGGATGCACGCCATCGCAGTCGACCTGCAAGGCGAGCGCGACAAAACGATCGAGTCTGTTGATACCCATGGATGCCTCGTGTGCCGAAATAGCTAGAGTTTGTAGCGCGCGGTGAGTCCGATCTGTCGTCCTTCTCCAAGCCCGACGACATAGGAGTTGGCAAAGAAAATGACGAACGAGTTGGCCACGTACTTCTCGTCGAACAGGTTCTTAGACCACAGCGACACGTCCCATGGGCCGCGTGTCACGCCCAACTTGGCGTTGGCGAGCATGCGACTGCCGGTAGTGCCGAGATTGAGCGCCTCAAGATACTGCTTTGACTGATAGTTGAAATCGAGATTGGAGTAAACGCCAAAGCCCGCGTGCTCGCCGCTGTAGCTCAGCAACAGCGAAGCGGACGTCTTCGATTGCCTCTCGAGCGAGTTGCCATCGATGTTGTTGTTGCCGGCTCCATTGACGATCGCACCGTTGGTACAGAGCGAGCCATCGCAAGACACCGTCGAGGCGAGGAAGGTTGCGTTGGTGTACCGCGGATCGTTGAACGAGGCAGCCAAGGTCGCACCGAACGAATCCGTGAATGCATAGCCGAGCTCGAGCTCAAGGCCGGTCGACTCGGCACCACCACGGTTCTCGATGACATTGGGATCGGTCGGCACGATACCGGGGCCCCGCTGCGGCGCAGCGCCCTGGATGTCGCTCCAGTCGATCGCGTACACCGCGCCGTTCAGGCGCAAACGCCCCTCGAGCCATTCGCTCTTCACGCCGAGTTCCCACGTGATGTTCGTCTCGGGATTGAAGGATCCCTGCAGATCGGGGTTGCGTGCGTTGTTGAAACCGCCCGCCTTCTCGCCCTTGGCCGCCGACACATACGCGAGCAATGACTCGCGCGGCTGCCACGATACGGTGCCGCGCCAGGTGGTGCCGGTGAAGTTTCGGGCCTGGAAGGTGTTCTGCGGCGAGGCCGGCGTGTTCAAGACCGGTGCGCCGGTCGAACTCGTCAGACGGAAAATTTTCTTATCCTCGTCGTTGCGCCGCGCCTCCACGGCCACCACGAACGCATCGGCCACACGATAGTCGATCGAGCCATAGACGGCCCGGATGCGATCCTCGAAGCGCGAGGCGGAAAGGTTCGACCCGCGAAGATCCGCCGCGAGCGATGCCGTACCGAGCGGCTGTACGTAGAGCGAAATGCCAGTCGTGTATTCGCTGACTTCAGAGTAGTA
>Ga0315906_10002923_pt1 | contig 23114 bp, 14 predicted proteins | sample LakEriMetagenome_4_FD_203526 | JGI IMG/M metagenome (GOLD analysis project Ga0315906, IMG submission 203526) | Freshwater fungal communities from buoy surface, Lake Erie, Ohio, United States - Buoy 2 MA122 | ecosystem: Environmental > Aquatic > Freshwater > Lake > Lake biofilm | place: USA...
GACGCTACTCGTGACGCTCATGTGCATCCCCGGACTTGCGCTCTTTTATGGCGGGCTCGTGCGCGCGAAGAACATGCTGTCTGTGCTGATGCAGGTGTTTGCGATTTTTGCCGTGATCAGCGTGCTCTGGGCGATTTACGGCTACACGCTTGCCTTTGGTGGCGATGGCAGTTTTTATGGCACCTTCGACAAGCTGTTCCTGAAAGGCGTCACGCCCGACACGGTCGCTGCCACCTTCAGCAAAGGCGTGGTCATTCCGGAACTCATCTTCGTGGCATTCCAGGCAACTTTTGCCGCGATCACCTGCGCGCTGATCGTGGGCTCAATTGCCGAACGTGCGCGCTTCTCGGCTGTCATCCTGTTCTCGGTCCTGTGGTTCACCTTCTGCTACATCCCGATGGCGCACATGGTGTGGTACTGGGCCGGCCCGGATGCGATCACCGACGAGAAATCGCTCGAGGCGGTCACGGCCGCTGCCGGCTTCCTGTGGGCCAAGGGTGCGCTCGACTTCGCAGGTGGCACGGTGGTGCACATCAACGCCGGTGTCGCTGGCCTGGTGGGCGCCTATGTGATCGGCAAGCGCGTGGGCTATGGCCGTGAGGCAATGGCGCCGCACTCGCTGGTGATGACCATGATTGGCGCATCGCTTCTGTGGGTGGGCTGGTTTGGCTTTAACGCGGGCTCCAACCTCGAAGCCAACGGCACCACGGCGCTTGCGTTCGTGAACACGCTCTTTGCGACGGCGGCGGCGACCGTTGCCTGGATGTTCGGCGAGTGGACGAGCAAGGGCAAGCCCTCCATGCTGGGCGCGGCCTCCGGTGCAGTCGCGGGCCTGGTGGCGATCACGCCGGCGTGTGGCTTTGTGGGTCCGATGGGCGCTCTCATCATTGGCCTGGTGTCGGGCGTGCTCTGCCTCTGGGGCGTGAACGGTCTGAAGCGCATGCTGGGCGCGGATGACTCGCTCGACGTGTTCGGCGTGCATGGTGTGGGCGGCATTGTGGGCGCCATCCTGACCGGTGTCTTCGCCTCGCCCACGCTCGGTGGCACCGGCATCTTCGATTACGTGAAGAATGCGGCCAATCCCGAGTATTCGGTCGGGTCCCAGGTCTGGATCCAGTTGCAGGGGGTTCTGATCACCGTCGTGATGTCGGCAGTGGTCGCTTTCATCGCCTTCAAGATCGTAGATCTCCTGATCGGTCTGCGGGTGCCTGAAGACGAGGAGCGCGAGGGTCTCGACATCTCCTCTCACGGCGAGACGGCCTACCACCGCTGATCGGTGTTCGGCGGGTCAATAACGGGACGCGCAAAGCGCGCGTCCCGTTTCGTTTGACCGGCTGCGAGCAGAGGACCCCCGGGGCCAAGTAGAATCGGGGTCCGTCAGCCAACCGATCAGGTGGCCGCACGCGAGGCTTGCAGGGTGCCCCGCGCAGCGGCTGCTCCGCACCTATGGTCCCGCATCTCGTTACCGCCCAAGCCGGTCCGCTCCTCGATCTTGAGCGCCGGATGCTTGCCGCCACCGCCCAGATCGAGCGCTGGTTCCGACTCGAGTGGCAGGATCACACGCCGCCGTTCTACGGCTCGGTGGATCTGCGTAATGCCGGCTTCAAGCTCGCCCCCGTTGATACCAATCTGTTTCCGGGGGGGTTCAACAATTTGTCGGAGCCCATGCTGCCGCTCGCTGTGCAGGCGGCCATGGCCGCCATCGAAAAATACTGCCCCGATGCGCGCAACCTTCTGCTGATTCCCGAGAACCACACCCGCAATACCTACTATCTGCAAAACGTGGCACGGCTTTGCCAGATCCTGCGGCAAACTGGCCTCGATGTCCGCCTGGGCTCGCTCAACCCCGAGATCACCGGTCCCACCGACCTCGAGCTGCCCGACGGCCAGACGATCCATCTCGAGCCGCTGCAGCGCAAAGCGCGTCGCATCATGCTCGAAGGGTTTGATCCCTGCGCCATCCTGCTCAATAACGACCTGTCCGCGGGCACGCCCGAGCAGCTCACCGATCTGTCCGAGCAGGTGTTGTTGCCGCCGCTTCATGCCGGTTGGTCGGTTCGTCGCAAGACCCGCCACTTTGCCGCCTACAACGAAGTCGCCAAGCGTTTTGCCAAGCTGCTTGATATCGACCCCTGGCTCGTCAATCCCTATTTCTCAGCCTGCACCCAAATCGATTTCCAGGCGCGAGAGGGTGAGGAGTGTCTGGCGACGGGGGTCGAGACGCTGCTGCGGCAGATTCGCGCGAAATATCGCGAATACGGCATCGACGAAACGCCTTTCGTGATCGTGAAGGCCGATGCGGGCACCTATGGCATGGGCGTGATGTCGGTCAAGGATCCCGCTGAAGTGCGCAATCTCAACCGCAAGCAGCGCAACAAGATGTCGGTGGTGAAGGAGGGCCTGCAGGTGAGCGACGTCATTCTGCAGGAAGGTGTCCACACGGTGGAATCGGTCGAGGGCGGCATTGCCGAGCCCGTGGTCTACATGATCGACCGCTATGTGGTGGGCGGGTTTTATCGTGTGCACGCCTCGCGCGGGCGCGACGAGAATCTGAATGCTCCCGGCATGCACTTCGTGCCCCTGCCCTTTGCTTCGAGCTGCAATCTGCCTGAACCCCGCAGTGCGCCCGATTCTGCCCCCAACCGTTTTTACGCCTACGGCGTGGTGGCGCGGCTCGCCCTCCTTGCCGCCTCCGTAGAGCTCGAACAGACCGACCCTGATCCCGCGCGCTATGGCTGAACGCCATCGGCCGCGTGCCCCTCTCTGATCCCGGACCCCCCGATGCGCATCCTGGTCATTGCCGATCCGCTTGCCTCGTTCAAGCCCTATAAAGACTCGACCTTCGCGATGATGCTCGAGGCCGGGCGCCGCGGGCACGCGCTCTACTTCTGCGAGCAGCACGCGCTCGGTTCGCGCGGCGGGCGGGTTCGCGCACGTGTAGCGCCGCTCGCGCTGGTTGATGCCTCGGGTGAGCGGGCAGTCTGGTGGTCGCTTGGGGCCGAGCATGACGAGGCGCTTGCCGACTTTGATGCCGTACTGATGCGCAAGGACCCGCCCTTTGACATGGAATACGTCGCCTCCACCTGGCTTCTCGAGCAGGCTGGGCGCGAAGGTGCCCGGGTGTTTAACGATCCGCGCGCGGTACGCAACCACAACGAAAAGCTCGCCATTCTTGAGTTCGCGCGCTTTACCGCTCCCACCATCGTTACCCGTAGCGCCGATGACCTGCGCGCCTTTGTGATGGAGCATCGCGAGGCGGTCTTCAAGCTCCTCGACGGCATGGGCGGCATGTCGGTGTTTCGTGCCCGAGCCGATGACCCCAACCTGTCGGTCATCATTGAAACCATGAACCGGTTTGGCGAGCGAACCGTCATGGCGCAGCGCTTCATCCCGGCGATCAGCGAAGGTGATAAGCGGGTGCTCCTGATCGGTGGCGAGGTGGTGCCGTATTGCCTCGCGCGCATTCCTCAGGCGGGCGAGTTTCGCGGCAACCTCGCCGCTGGCGGGCGAGGGGTGGCGAGGGCGCTCTCGGATCGCGACCGCGAGATCGCGCAAACGCTCGCGCCTATCCTTTTCAGTCGCGGGCTGCTCCTCGTGGGGCTCGATGTGATCGGCGACAACCTCACCGAAATCAATGTCACCAGTCCCACCTGCTTTCGCGAAATCACCGCGCAGAGCGGGTTCGATGTGGCGGCGCTGTTCGTCGATGCGCTTGAGCGCGCGGTGAGCGGCGACGCCGGCGCCGCGGGGTCTGGGTCGGCTGCGCGCGGGCTCACGAGCTGACCCATCGGGCGAGGCCACGATGATCGGCATCCTGCTCGTCTCCCATGAGCCGCTGGGCACGGCGCTGCTCAACTGCACGCGCCATATTTTCGGACGTCTGCCGGTACAGCTGGCCGCGCTCGATGTCATCCCGGATGAAGACCCGGAGGTCGCGCTGAACGCTGCGCGCGAGCTGCTCGCGCGGATCAATGACGGCAGTGGCGCGCTGGTGCTAACCGATGTGTTCGGGGCCACGCCTTCACGTATCGCCACCCGGTTGGCCGAACGCGAGCGCGTGGTGGTGGTGGCGGGTGTCAATCTGCCCCTTCTCATCAAGGCACTCGGTAATCGCCGCGGGCCGCTGGATGAACTGGTCGAAACCCTCATCGACGCAGGCCAGCGTGCGATCCGTCTGGTTGATCCTGCCGAGTTCGCGGGCGCTGAGCCCGGTTCCACCAGGGAGGCTGCCGATGGCGCGCGCTGAAGTCACCGTCGTCAACCGTCTCGGGCTCCACGCCCGCCCCTCGGCCAAGGTCACGGCTGCGGCAGGGCGCTTTCGCTCCGAGGTCTGGTTGTCGCGCAACACCCGAAAGGTCAACGCCAAGAGCATCATGGGGGTGATGATGCTTGCGGCCGCGCGCGGGAGTACGCTGGTGGTTGAAGCCGAGGGCCCGGATGCCGACCAGGCCGTGGCGGCACTGGTCGATCTGATTGGATCGGGGTTCGGCGAGGAGCTCTAGCGTGTTGCAGCTCTCGGGTAGCGGAATCGGTGGCGGGATTGCGATCGGGCGCGCGCGCGTGCTCGAGGTCGCGAGCCGCGATGTGCCGCGGCGCCGTATCGAGCCGGCTGACATCGAGGCCGAGCAGCTGCGGCTTTCGCAGGCGATCGGCCAGGTGAAGGCTGAGCTGGCGGGGCTGGTGGAAGGCCTCCCGCTGGGCGCGCCCACCGAGGCTGCGGCGCTCCTTGAAGTGCACGCCATGATTCTCGATGACCCGGCGCTAAGCGGTGCCGCGCGCGCGTCGATCGTCGAGCACCTGTGGAATGCCGAATGGGCGATGTCGGCGCAGGCCGGTCATCTCGCTGCCCAGTTCGAGGCGCTTGATGACGCCTATCTGCGCGAGCGCGGACGCGATGTACAGCAGGTGGCCGACCGGGTGATGCGCGCACTCGCCGGACTGGGCGGGCCGCTTGCTGATGGCAGCGAGCCGGTGATTTTTGTGGCCGAGGACATCGCGCCCGCCGATATGCTCACCATGCGAAGCGCGCTGGGCTTTGCCATCGACTTAGGCGGCACCACCTCGCATTCCGCGATTCTCGCGCGCAGCATGAATGTCCCAGCCGTGCTGGGCCTGGGCGTTGCCCGCACGCAGATTCAGGATGATGACTGGGTCATCCTCGACGGCGACGCCGGGGTGGTTATCGTGGCGCCCGATAGCGCGGTGCTCGCCGACTATCAGGCCCGGCAGGCGGCCGGTGAGCGCGAGCATGCAAAGCTTCGGACGCTCACCGGGGTGGCTGCGGTCACCCGTGATGGTCAGGCGATTTCGCTTCAGATCAACATCGAGCGACCCGATGAGGCGCGCGATGCGGCCGAGTCAGGCGCCGGGGGCGTGGGGCTGTTCCGCTCGGAGTTTCTGTTCATGAATCGCTCCGAGCTGCCCGGAGAAGACGAACAATTCGAGGCGTACCGGAAGGTGGTGCAGGCGCTCAAGGGCCGTCCAGTCACCATTCGTACGATCGATATCGGTGCCGACAAGACGCTTAACAGTGGACTAGCACCGGCCGCATCCACCGCCAACCCCGCGCTGGGTCGCCGAGCCATTCGCTACAGCCTCGCCCACCCCGAGGTGTTTCTTGCGCAGCTGCGCGCAATTCTGCGTGCCTCGGCCTGCGGCCCGGTGCGGCTTCTGGTGCCCATGATCGCGCACCATCATGAGGTGGATAGCCTCATGACGCTGCTTGCGCGCGCCCGTGAAGACCTCCGTGCCGCCCGGTGCGCGTTTGACCCGGCGCTCCCGGTTGGCGCCATGATCGAGGTTCCGGCAGCGGCGCTCTGTGCGGGCTACTTCGCACGACGCCTCGATTTTCTGTCGATCGGAACCAATGATCTGATCCAGTACACGCTTGCCATCGATCGCGTCGATCACGAGGTGGCCTCGCTCTACGATCCCTTTCACCCCGCGGTGTTGCGGTTGGTGGCGGGCACCATCCGGGCGGCCCGCGAGGCCCGTCGGCCGGTGTCGGTCTGCGGCGAGATGGCGGGCGACTCGCGCGCCACGTCGCTGTTGCTTGGCATGGGGCTCACCGAGTTCTCGATGCATCCGGCAAGCCTTCTGCGCGTCAAGCGGGAAATCCTGCAGGCGGACACCCGGTGGCTGTCGCGTCGGGTGAGCCGGATCGTGACGGGCAATGACCCGGTACGCGTGGCGGCAGCACTGGAGCGGCTTGCGCAGGGTGGCTCGCCGGTCCGCGGTTAGCACCTTGCCGCGCCGCAGCCACTACGCAGCCACTCCCGCGTATCCGGTATTTGACGGATTGCCGAGGTCAGCTAAACTCCTTGTCAGCATTGATCGCGCCGATTTGATGACTAGCTTGCGGGCGCGTAACAAGTTCGGCTAAAGCGGTGCGGTCCCTGCCCACCCGATCCGCAGCCAGCAAGCCGGTCGGGTTTTTTTATTTTCGGGCCCTGTTTTCCAGTTGAGTTTTAATGACCGCCCTCACTGTTGAGCCCCAACGCATGCGCTTCGCCGAGCCGCTCGCGCTCGCGAGCGGCGCCGCGCTCAGCGACTATGAGCTCGTTTTTGAAACCTATGGAGAACCCAACGCTGAGCTGAGTAATGCAGTGCTGGTGTGCCATGCGCTCAATGCCTCGCATCATGTGGCGGGTGTGTCGGTCAACGACCCGCAGGACATCGGCTGGTGGGACAACATGGTGGGGCCCGGCAAGCCGGTGGACACGCGCCGATTCTTTGTGATCGGGGTCAATAATCTCGGCAGCTGCTTTGGCTCGACCGGTCCAATGTCGACCAATGCCGCAACCGGCAAGCCCTATGGTCCGGATTTTCCGGTGCTCACCGTCGAGGACTGGGTCCATAGCCAGGCGAGACTCGCCGACCGGCTGGGGATCCGGCAGTTTGCTGCGGTGATGGGGGGGAGCCTGGGCGGTATGCAGGCACTGGCCTGGAGCACGCTCTATCCTGAACGGCTGCGGCACTGTGTGGCGATCGCCACCGCACCGCGGCTCTCGGCGCAGAACATCGCCTTCAACGAAGTGGCGCGGCGCGCGATACTCACCGACCCCGAGTTTCACGGCGGGCGGTTCTACGAGCACGGCGTGGTGCCGTCGCGCGGCCTGCAGGTGGCACGCATGATCGGCCACATCACTTATTTGTCCGACGACTCGATGGCTGAAAAATTCGGCCGGGCACTGCGTGACAACACCGAGCGTGCGCGTCCGGGCGACTATCGCTTTACGTTTGATGTCGAGTTCGAAATCGAGTCGTATCTGCGCTATCAGGGCGAAAAATTCGCCCGCTATTTCGATGCCAACACGTATCTGCTGATTACCCGCGCGCTCGATTATTTCGACCCGGCGCGCGCGGCCGACGGTGACCTGTCGCAGGTGCTGGCTCACGCGCGCGCGTCATTTCTTATCGCCTCGTTTACCACCGATTGGCGCTTCGCCCCCGAGCGCAGCCGCGAGATCGTGCAGGCGCTTCTGAAGGCGGGCCGGCGCGTGAGCTACGCCGAGATCGACGCCCCGCATGGGCACGATGCCTTTTTGCTCGAGGACCCGCAGTATCACGCGATCGTGCGCACCTATTTCGAACGGGTCGCCGCTGAAATCGCCGGAGGCTCCGATGCGCGTTGAGGCGAGCCTGGCAACGGGCGCCACCGCGCGGCTGCGCCCCGACCTGGCGCTGATCGCGCAATGGATTCCGCACGGCGCGAGGGTGCTCGATCTGGGTTGCGGGGACGGGGCACTGCTCGATTACCTCAGTCGCGAGCGGGGCTGCACCGGTTATGGCGTGGAGATTGACGACGCCAGGGTGCTCGCCTGTGTGCGCCGTGGCGTGGATGTGATTCAGCGCGACATTGAGGCCGGGCTCGGCATGTTCGGTGCGGGGGCCTTCGATGTCGTGGTGCTGTCCATGGCGTTACAGGCCACCCACCAGACCGAGAAGGTGCTGGCCGAGATGAGCCAGGTGGCGGCCCAGGGCATTGTGTCAATTCCCAACTTCGGTCACTGGTATCACGCCTGGTCGATCCTCATGGGGCGGATGCCGGTCTCGCGCGAAATGCCCTATCAGTGGTACGACACGCCGAACCTGCACCTCGCTACGATCCGCGATTTCGAGGAGTTCCTCGCGCGGCTGGAACTGTCCATCTTGCGGCGCGCCTTTCTGGCCAACGGGCGACCGATTGAGCGCTTGCCTGGCCTACGCGCCACGCAGGCGATCTACAGTTTCAGGCGCGGGTGAGAAGGGCGGCCGGCAGAGCAGGGCGAGCCAAAAAAGCGGCCGGCGACTAAGCGACGGGCAGGGATGGCGCGCGCTGAGCACGGGCGCGGTTGGCGCCTTTCCGGTTCACCGAAGGCCGGTCAGCCTTAACGCAACCCCGGCTGCGCCGAACACGGCGAGGGTTGTGATGACCGGCCACTTCCGCCGCGCAAGCAGCCACCAGGCGAGGGCCACTGCGATGAGTGCCAGCAGATCGACCCCACCGTCAGGGCGAACGCTCACCGCCCGCGCCAGGACGACCGCAAGACTTGCGATCACGCCGACGACCGCGGCGGTGATCGCGGCGAGCGTTGCATCGAGCCGCGGGAGGTTGCGGGTGGCCTCTACCAGAGGCCCACCCGCGAGAATGAAGATGAACGATGGCAGGAAGGTGAAATAGGTGGCAACGAGCGCCGCCATAGCGCCGGCTTGCACGAGGCTGTCGGCCCCGAAAATCTGCTGGGTCCAGCCGCCGATAAAGCCTACGAAGGTCACGATCATGATCAGCGGACCGGGCGTGGTTTCGCCGAGAGCGAGGGCGTCGAGCATCTGCGCCGACGTGAGCCAGCCGTAGTGCTCGACCGCTGCCTGGTGGACGTAAGGCAACACGGCATAGGCGCCGCCAAAAGTAACGAGCGCGGCCTGCGTGAAAAAGCCTGCCATGTCGATGAGCGCGGTGCCGTTTGCGCTCAACCGATGACAGGCCAGCCAGCCAAGTGCCCAGAGGGCCAGGCCGATCGCGGCAATCGCGACCAGGCGCGCGGGCCGTGCCTGAGCATGCGCGGGTGCGGGTGTGTCGTCGTCGATCAGGGCGCGCGCCCGGGGCTCGGCCGCGCCTGGGGTGCCAGCCGAGTCGGACGTCGATCGGCCCGCCGAAGGCAGGTGCGTGGAGGGGGCAGCCGGCTCGGGTGTGTGCCGCGCATCCGGTCGCTGAGGGCCTGCGGCCGCGCTCGCGGCGCGTCCGCCAATCAGCCCGATCAACGCGGCGGCGGCGATCACCAGCGGAAACGGCAGTCCGCCCAGGTGAAGCGCAACGAAAGCGCCGATCGCGATCAGCCCCAGACGCAACTGTCGAAGGGTTCTTGAGCCAATCCGCCAACCCGCCACCAGCACCAGCGCCACCACGGCGGGCTTGATGCCCGCCAGCAGCCCGCTCACGGCGGGGAGATGCCCATACGCCATGTAGCCCCAGGCAATCAGGGTGATCAGGACGAACGACGGCAGCACGAAGAGCAGCCCGGCGAGGATGCCGCCTGCGCTCCGGTGCATGAGCCAACCGAGGTACGTGGCAAGCTGCTGAGCCTCAGGGCCGGGCAGCAACATGCAGTAGTTGAGCGCATGCATGAAGCGCTTTTCGGAGATCCAGCGCCGGCGCTCGACCAGATGCTCATGCATGAGCGCGATCTGCCCGGCTGGTCCGCCAAAGCTGATAAAGCCGAGCTTGAGCCAGAACATGAGCGCATCGCCAAACGGGACCGGCGATGCCAGGACATGCAACGGTGGGCGATCGGGGACGGGGGCTTTCGGGTCTGCCGCAGGCAGAGGGGAATCAGGGGGCGCTGTCATTGGGTGCAGTGTCGAACGCATCGCAAAGCGCAGAGCATAGTGCCTGCCCGCGTAGTCCGCTTGGACTGGCCTCCTGGCTGATTGCCGGCTTGCGATCCGAGCCCCGACTATCGGTGCATGACGCATCGATTGCTTCGCGGCGTGCCTGCGCCCTCTTTCAAGCTTCCGCCATTCGCTTCGCGCGAGCGCGGCCAGCCGCCGCCCCGGCGCGTGCGTGCATGGGTCGGTGCGCTCGTCACCTGGCTTTTCGTGGCAGCGGCCGGGCCGGGATGGGCGGCCTGTAGCCCCGCGGGAGGCTGGCCGGGCGCACCCCGGGTGGCCTCGCCCGTCGGGTCGGTGCTCGATGGCCTGGGTATGCTGGGGCCCCTCAGCCGCGCCGACACCGCGCTCACCGCCGCCCTTACCGGTCCCCGCGGCAACGCGGTGCCCGACTGCGCGGGCAGCCCATCCTCATCCGCCCAGGCCGAGCCAGCCAGTCTGCCGTCGGCCGCCCCCGACCGCAGCGCGGGCAACCCCTTCGATGTGGTGACCGGCAGCAAGCACGAACACCGCATCGATCTTGTGCTGCCTGCCGTGGACACGATCACCGCCATTGATGCGAGTGGTCGCGCAAGCGGCGCGCTCGAGCACGTCTCGGCGGGCGAGTCGCTGCTCCTCCAGTTCAGCCGGTACTACTCGAGCGCCAACGCGTTCTCGCTGACGCTCGGGCCCGGCTGGAGCCACAGCTTCGACACGCGGCTCGTACGCCGTCGTCTCAACCCGACCCCCGGGGCGGGTCTGCCGGCGGCGGAATTGCAGGTTCTGCAGGCGGACGGCCGACGGATCACGATGCGGCCGGTTGCGCGACTCTCCGAGGCCCGGGTTCGCTACCAGGGCGCCGATCTGTCCGACGGGGTGATCGAAGAGGACGCCCAGGCGCCCGACCTCCCCTGGGTGTGGCGCTGGCCTTCCGGTCGTCGGCTGGTGTTCGATACACGAGGTCGGCTTTCCCTGGTCCAGGCTCCCGATCTGGACCGGTTGCAGCTGGGCTATGACGAACACGGGCGTCTGGCGCGGGTGGAGGATCGCCACGGGCGAGCCATCAGGCTCGTCTACCAGGCGGGGCGACTGACCGAGCTGGGATTGCCCGACGGCCAGTCGATCCGCTATGCCTACGACGGCGAGCGGCGGCTCGCCGGGGTGCGCTATCCGGATGGTCGGCTGGTTCAACACCATTACGAGGACGCGGGCGCGGGCAGGCTCACCGGCACCACCGAGCCTGACGGACGGCGCAGCCGTTTTCGCTACCAGGCGGATGGCCGGGTCGTGGCGAGCGCGGGCGATGTGAACGAGCCCGCCACCGAAGTGCTCGCGCGCTACCGGTTGGACGATGCGGGCGGCCACGCAGGCGAAACCGAGCTCGTCTTTCGTGGCACGCGTACCCGCTATCGCTGGCGGATCGGGTCATCCGGCGAGCAGACGCTCGTCGCGGCCGACGGTCCGGGCTGTCCGCTCTGTCCGGGCGTCGCCCAGGCCATCCAGCGTGATGCGCAGGGCCGGCTGGTTGGTATTGGTCTCTGGCGCCTCGCCTACGACACCGCCGGCCGGGTGGCGAGCCTGGTGAGGGGCACCGATGCCGAAGCGCCGGCGTGGCGGTTCAGCTATCCGGATGCGGACCCGCTTGCGCGGCCGACCGCCATTGATGCGCCCGGTGTGCTGGCGGACCGGCGGCGACACATCGAGCTCGCCTACAACGATCGCGGGCAGATCATCCGGCTGGTTGAGCGCGGGTGGGCGCCCTATTCCGATGGCGTGCGCCCCGTGGCGCGCGCCGTGCGTGTGATTCATGCCGAGGGCGGCGAACTCGCGGGCAAGCGGGTTGCGCTCGAACAGCTGGGGCCCGCGCCGGTCGCGGGATCCATGCCGTCGCCAGTTGGAGGCGCTTCGCACACCGAGTCCTGGTCGACGGTGATCGCGCGCACCGAGTTCCGCTTCGATCGGCTCCGCCGGCTGGAGGCAGTGGTGCACCCGGAGTCGATGACCCGTCGGGTTGAGCGCGATTCGCTCGGACGACCGGTTCGCGAAACGCTCGCCGATGGTCTGGTCATCGCCCGGCGCTTTGATGCAGGGTGGCAACTCGCGCGTCTGGACCAGGGCGCGCGGGTGCTCGAGTGGCTGCGCGATCGGCATGGACGACTGTCCGCGATCGGCCAGGGCGCGGGTCGTCCTGTGCCGGTTGACCACCCCGTACTCAGTCAATTAGTAAGTGATTACTCATCTCAAAAGCCAATCGGGATGGAGGGTTTTCCGGATACGCGCCAGTCGTCTGAGTCGGTCGCTAGCGCGCAGCCACCAGGCAGTTTGCCCCTGGGATTGCTGATCGTGAGCCCCTCGCTGGTACAGATCGATGCCGACGGTCGGACGACGGAGACCCGTTTCGATGACCTTGGACGGGTGATCGAGGAGCGCTCGGCGCAGCGCGGGGTTCGCCAGGTGTTCCATGATGCAAGGGGCCATCCGGTGAGGATGGTCCTGCCCGATGGCAGCCTCGAACTGCGCGAGTTTGATGCGGCCGGGCGGCTGCTCTCCCGCGAGCAGGCGGCCGCGGGCGGGCGCGTCAGCACGCGGTTTCTGTGGACAGGGATGCGGCTCGTCGGCCTCGATCACCCGGAGCATGATCTTCGGGCCACGCATGATGAAGCCGGCCGTTTACGTCGTCTCACGCACCGCCTGGGCACCCAGTCAATCCATTATGACTTTAGCTATGACGGGGCTTTCCGACTCAGTGAGCGCTCGCTTGGTGACGGAATTCGGCTGCGCTATGAGTATGATTCAGCGGGTCGTCCCCACCGGCTGGGGCTGGTCTTGCCCGAACGCGCCGAGCCCGTCTGGCTGGTCGAGTCGGTCGAGTATCAGGCAGGCGAGGCGGTCTCCGAGCGGCTGGGCGCGGGGGTGCGTGCGCTTCGCCGGTTTGACCGCGAAGGGCGGCTCGCCTCGCTCGAGTGGCGCCGCGAGCGCGGCGGCGAGTCGCTCGCTCGCTTCGAGATCCGGCGCCGCGATGACGGCCTGATGGCGGCGATCGAGCGCCTGGACGGCGAGGAGCGCTTCGGCTTCGATGCAGCAGGCCGGCTGATCGCGCGTGAGTGGCAGCGCAAGGGCGGCGCGACCCAGCGTTCGTTCTATCACTACTCGCCGGGGGGTGACCTCAGGCTGCTGCGCGATGAGTCGGGCCGTACTGAACCGGTGCTGCCAGCCCTGTCTGACCCAGCGGGCCGGCCGCTTCGCCATGGCGCCTGGCTGCTGGGCTATGGGGCGTCGGGCCGGATCGAGCGGGCGGAACGCAGCCCCGAGGCGTTGCCCGCCCGCGAGCAGACGCCGCCCCTCGCCAGCGCGATCGACTATCGCTACAACGCGTTGGGCGAGCGGGTGCTCAAGCGCGTCCACGGCCCGGTGCCTCGCACCACGCGCTTTCTCTACCACCAGAACGCACTGGTCGCGGAGCTGGACGCAGCGGGCCGGATCACGAGGCACTTCATCCGCTGGCAGGGCCGGGTCGTGGCGATTGTCGAGCCGGATGTCCAACCTCAGGCGGTGGCGCGGCGTGGCGCGCGCGCGCCCGCCATCACCTGGCTCCTGGCCGATCCGCTGGGTACGCCGCAGGTGGCGGTCGATCAGACCGGCCGAGTGGTCTGGCAGGCCCGGCTGGGTGCCTATGGCGAGGTGCTCGAGGAGCGCGGGCGGTTTGATCAGCCGCTGCGCTTGCCCGGCCAATATCACGATCGGGAGACCGGGCTCCACGACAACTATCAGCGCACCTATGATCCCCGACACGGGCGCTATCTGGAACCCGACCCGCTGGGGCTTGCGGCCGGCTGGAATCTCCACGCCTATGCAGCCGGCAACCCGGTTCAGGCGACCGACCCCCTCGGGCTGATTCTTTTTGCCTTTGATGGCACCGGCAACAGTGATCCCGCGCGCGCGCCCGACACGCTGTCGAACGTCGCCAAGTTTTTCAGTCTCCATGGCGCGAGCGACCGCCACTACATGAGCGGCGTGGGGACCCTGGACCGCGGCTCGGGGATCGGCGCCGATGCCTTTGATACGCTGCAGGCCTCGAGTGCGCGTCGCCGGGTCGATCACATGCTGGGGGTGCTTGACCGCGCGCTGCGTTCGCCCGAGACCCGCGGCGTGCCCGTCAATGTCGATGTGGTCGGTTTCTCACGCGGTGCGGCGATGGCGCGTGACTTTGCCAATACGGTCGCGGCCCGAATCAGTAACGGCCACTATCTGTCGCTTCAGCGCTGCGTGTCGCTCAATTTCATCGGGCTCTGGGACACGGTGGCCCAGTTTGGCTTGAACGGCCAGGCGAACGCGCAGTGGAATCTGGGCGTTCCGCCCCAGGCGCGCGTGGTCGTGCATGCGGTGGCGCTAAACGAGCAGCGCCGGTTCTTTCCCCTGGAATCGATCGGCCCCGATCAGGCCGCCCCGGCCGGGGGCTGGCGACTTGAGCGCGGGTTCATCGGTGACCATGGCGATATCGGCGGCAGTCATGCCGAGGGCGATCTGTCAGACGTCGCGCTCGGCTGGATGGTTGAGCAGGCCCGCAAGGCGGGGGTTGGGCTGAAGGCGCTCGATGTGGCCTGGCAGACGGTGACCGAGCCGCTCCTTCATGATGCGCGCAGCCTCCTCGCGCCCGGACCCGATCGGGAGTTCCGCGTCCCGCTCACACGCGCGGCAAGCGAGCGGACCGGCCCGCCGCCCGCCAGCCAAGGTACGACTGGCGCCCGCCCGATGGCCTCAGCCGACCCACCGGGCAGCGGCCGGCCCATGGCCCAGCTGGGCACGGGTCTCGACCGCAGTCGGGCCGAGACCATGATCCGGCGCTACCCATACCTGTTGCGCGGCTACGACGGCGCGGCAACGCTTGCGGGCGCGGTCGACATGGCGGCGTATGCGGCCTGGCTCGCCGAGCATTACGCGGTCGACGTGCGATATTGACGTTTACGTTAACGTCAATTAGATTGCCGACTCTCTTTTACTAGCGGGTAGCCTGTGGTTCGGCCCCGCTGGCCGCTCGCAGGATCCGCCATGTCCGACCTCTCCGAAAGTGCCCGGCTCGCGCAATATCGCGCGACCAACAAGGTGCGGTTCGTAACCGCTGCCTCACTGTTTGACGGCCACGACGCCTCGATCAACATCATGCGTCGCATCCTGCAGTCAATGGGTTGCGAGGTGATTCACCTGGGGCACAACCGCTCGGTGCAGGAGATCGTGAACTGCGCGCTTCAGGAAGACGCGCATGGCATCGCGGTGTCGTCTTATCAGGGCGGCCATGTTGAGTTCTTCAAGTACATGATCGATCTGCTCGCCTCGCAAGGCGCCTCGCATATCAAGTTGTTTGGGGGCGGCGGCGGGGTGATCGTGCCCGCTGAAATTCGAGAGCTTCACGACTACGGCGTCGCGCGCATCTACTCGCCTGAAGACGGTCAGCGGCTGGGGTTGCAGGGCATGATCGGAGACATGATCAGTCGCTGTGATCGCGATCTGTCCGAGTTTGCGCCCGCCTCGCTGGCATCGCTCGTCGATTGCGCGCGGCGTGCGCCCGACCCCGGTACGCCGGTGCATGGTCACACCCGGGTGCTCGCGCAGCTCATCACCGCGCTCGAGGCCGGCCGTGCTGAAGCGCCCCTGCGCGCCGAACTCCACACGCTCGCCGATGCGCGCCAGGTGCCCACCCTGGGTATCACCGGCACGGGCGGCGCGGGCAAGAGCTCGCTCACCGATGAGCTGGTGCGGCGCTTTCGCCTGGATCGCGACGATGCGCTGCGGATCGCAGTCCTCTCGGTGGACCCCACCCGACGTAAGTCTGGCGGGGCGCTGCTTGGCGACCGGATCCGGATGAATGCGATCAACCATCCAAACATCTTCATGCGCTCGCTTGCCACGCGCGAGGCGGGTAGCGAGGTGAGCGGCGCACTGCCCGATGCAATTGCCGCCTGCAAGGTGGCGGGCTTTGATCTGGTGGTGGTGGAAACCTCAGGCATCGGGCAGGGCGATGCGGCGATCGTGCCGCTGGTCGATGCCTCGCTCTATGTAATGACGCCCGAGTTCGGCGCGGCCAGCCAGCTCGAGAAAATCGACATGCTCGACTTTGCCGATTTTGTTGCGATCAATAAATTCGATCGCAAGGGCGCGATGGATGCGCTGCGCGATGTCGCCAAGCAGTACCAGCGCAATCGCGAGCAATGGGACCGACGCGCCGAAGAAATGCCGGTCTACGGCACGCAAGCCTCGCGCTTTAACGACGATGGTGTCACCGCGCTCTACCAGGCGATGCTGCCCAAGCTCACCGAACTTGGGCTACCCGCGGGCGACGCGCCCGGGCGACTGCCGGTGCAGACCATCCGATATTCGTCCAGGCAGTCGGTGATCGTGCCGGGCCCGCGTGTGCGCTATCTCGCTGACATCGCCGATACCGTACGAGGTTATCAGGCCCAGGCGCTCTCGCAGAGCCGAATCGCCCGCGAAGTGCAGCAGCTGCGCGAATCCAAGCGAATGCTGCTCGAAGCCAACCCCGACAAGCACAAGGCCCGCGAGGCGCTCGAAGCGCTGGCGACGGCGCGCGAAGAAAAGCTGCCGGCGGCGTGCCTCAAGCTTCTTGCGAGCTGGCCAGAGACGCTTCGCGCCTATAGTGCCGACGAGTTCGTGGTGAAGGTGCGCGATCGCGAGCAGCGCACCGCGATCGCCACCTGGTCGCTCTCAGGCACGCGAATCCCGAAGGTGTCGCTGCCACGCTATGAAGACCATGGCGAGTTGCTGCGCTGGCTGTTGCTTGAAAACGTTCCGGGCGCGTTCCCCTACACCGCCGGGGTGTTTGCGTTCAAGCGCGAGGGCGAGGACCCCACCCGCATGTTCGCAGGCGAAGGCGATCCGTTTCGCACCAATCGCCGCTTCAAGATGCTCTCCGAGGGCATGCCCGCCAAGCGCCTGTCAACCGCGTTCGACTCCGTCACGCTCTACGGGCATGACCCCGATCTGCGTCCCGACATCTATGGCAAGGTTGGCAACTCCGGCGTGTCGATTGCAACACTCGATGACATGAAGGTGCTCTATTCGGGCTTTGATCTGTGTGAGCCCTCCACCAGCGTGTCCATGACGATCAACGGACCCGCGCCCTCGATCCTTGCGATGTTCATGAACACCGCGATCGATCAGAACATCGAGCGCTTCGAAAAAGAGCAGGGCCGTGCGCCCTCTTCTGATGAGGCCGCGACCCTCCGAGCCCGCACGCTTGCCACCGTACGAGGCACAGTGCAGGCCGATATCCTGAAGGAAGACCAGGGGCAGAACACCTGCATCTTCTCCACCGAGTTCAGTCTCAAGGTGATGGGCGACATCCAGGAATATTTCGTCCGTCACGACGTCCGCAATTTTTATTCGGTATCGATCTCGGGCTATCACATCGCCGAGGCCGGTGCGAACCCGATCAGCCAGCTTGCCTTCACGCTCTCGAACGGCTTTACTTTCGTGGAGGCGTATCTTGCGCGCGGCATGAAGATCGATGATTTCGCCCCCAATCTGTCGTTCTTCTTTTCAAATGGCATGGACCCGGAATACACGGTGCTCGGCCGGGTGGCGCGCCGGATCTGGGCGGTGGCAATGCGCGAGCGCTATGGCGCAAACGAACGCAGCCAGAAGCTCAAATATCACTGCCAGACGAGCGGCCGTTCGCTGCACGCGCAGGAAATCGCGTTCAACGACATCCGCACCACGCTGCAGGCGCTCATTGCCACCTATGACAACGCCAACAGCCTGCACACCAATGCCTACGATGAGGCGATCACCACACCCACCGAGGAAAGCGTGCGCCGTGCGATGGCGATCCAGCTCATCATCAATCGCGAGTGGGGCCTGGCGAAAAACGAGAATCCCAACCAGGGCAGCTTCGTGATCGATGAGCTCACCGAACTGGTGGAAGAGGCGGTGCTTGCCGAGTTCGAGCGACTCAGCGAGCGGGGCGGTGTGCTGGGCGCGATGGAAACCGGCTATCAGCGCGGTCGGATCCAGGACGAGAGCATGCATTACGAGATGCTCAAGCACACCGGTGAGTATCCGGTGATTGGCGTGAACACGTTTCGCAATCCGCACGGCGACCCGATTCCCGAAAAGCTCGAGCTCGCCCGATCGACCGATGAAGAAAAGCGCTCGCAGCTTGAGCGCCTGGCTGACTTTCATGTGCAGCACGCAAGCCAGAGCGGGCCCATGCTCGCCCGGCTGCGTCAGACCGTGATCGAAGACGGTAATGTGTTCGAGGTGCTGATGGATGCGGTGCGCGTGTGCTCGCTCGGGCAGATCACGCGCACGCTCTTTGAGGTGGGCGGGCAGTACCGGCGCAGCATGTAGGCAGGGCGCGCGGGCGATCCGCGCCCGACCCGCCCTCAGCGCACGACTGAGGCTTACGCCGCGCGGGCTTCTGCGAGCTCGGGGTTGCCCTCTGCCGCAGTGGGCGCCCGGCTGGGCTCGGGCAACCCAAGCCGCCGGGCGGCCTGCGCAAGCAACCCGTACGAATGCAGCCGTGCCTCGTGGTCGAAGATGGTGCCCGCAGCAATGATTTCATCGGCACCGGTACGCTCGATGAAGCGCTTGAGCCCCTCGGTGAGGGTATCAAGCGAGCCCACGATCGAGCACTCGAGCATCCGCATCACCTGCACTTTTTCAGCGGGGCTCCAGAGCGGCTCCATGTCATCAACGGGCGGCCGCAGTTGTCCACGGTCGCTGCGGATCATTTCGAGTACACGCTGCTGCTGGCTGGTGAAGAGCCTGCGCGCTTCGGCGTCGGTATCGGCCGCAATCACATTGACGCACGGCATCGCCCACGGGCGGGAAAGCCTTGCCGAGGGTCGGAAGCGGCTGCGATAAACCGAGAGTGCCTGATCGAGCGCCGCCGGTGCGAAGTGCGAAGCAAAGCCATAGGGGAGCCCGAAGTACGCGGCGACCTGTGCGCCATAAAGACTTGAGCCCAGAATGAAGAGCGGCACCTGGGTATCCATACCGGGCACCGCCCGTACACGCTGCCCCGGCTCGAGCGGCCCGAGCAGCTGGGCGAGTTCGGCGATGTCATCGGGGAAGCGGTCAGCCGAGTTGGCATCACGCCGCATGGCGTAGAGCGTTTCCATGTCGGTGCCGGGCGCGCGGCCCAGCCCGAGATCGATTCGGCCGGGAAAGAGCGACTCGAGCGTGCCGAACTGCTCGGCAATCACGAGTGGCGAGTGGTTGGGCAGCATGACGCCGCCCGAGCCCACACGAATCGTGCTGGAGGCAGCAGCCAGATGACCGATCACCACCGACGTAGCCGCACTCGCGATGCCGGTCATGTTGTGATGTTCGGCCACCCAGTAGCGAGTAAACCCCAGGGACTCGACATGACGGATGAGGCTCGCCGCATTGGCCAAGGCTTCACGCGGCGTGTCGCCCTGACGGACGGGAACGAGATCAAGGACGGACAGGGCCTTCAGCACAATGACTCCCGGACAGAGAGGAAAACGTTGGGGTGATCACTCGAGCCGCATTGTCGCGCTAGCGCGCAACCCGTGCGAGGAAACCCGCGAGCGCATCATTGAACGCCTGCGACTGCTCAAAGTTTGACAGATGCGCAGCCGGATCGAGCACCGCGAGCTCGGCGCCCGGAATGGCGCGGACGATGTCCTCGTGCATGGCCAGTGTGGTGCTCGGGTCCTGACGGCCGGCGATGGCAAGCACCGGGCAGGTGATGGCGCCGATCCGGTCAGCGAGGTTGAGGGTGGAGATCGCGCGTGCGCAGCCGGTATAGCCTGCCACCGAGGTTCGGCGGATCTGCTGGCTGATACGGGCGATCAGCGCCGGGCGTTCGGCGACGAACGGGGCGGTGAACCAGCGCTCGATGGTGGGCTTGACCACCGCTTCGATTCCGTCGCGACGCACGGCTGCGATCCGCGCGTTCCAGACCGGCTGCATCTCGGGCGCAAAGCGGCTGCTCGTGTTGGCGAGCACCAGCGAGGCGATCCGGCCCGGGTGGCTGAAGCCCAGTGTCTGGCCGATCATGCCGCCCATCGACAGGCCCACGAAATGCGCGCGCTCGATGCCCGCAGCATCGAGCACTGCGATCGCGTCGGTGGCGAGGTCATCGAGCGTGTAGGGCGTGCTCCAGGGGTCGCTTGCGCCGTGGCCGCGTGTGTCGAAAGCGAGTACGCGGTAATGGCGCGCCAGCATCTCCATCTGGGGCTCCCACATGGTGTGATCGCAGCAAAGCGAATGCGACATCACGACCCAGGGGCCCTGGGTGCCCGCAGTGGTGTAGAAAATTCGATGGCCGGCGTTGATCGCGTACATGGGGGGTGAGTCTCAAATATGAAAGGATCATCATTGGAGCAGGCGATCGGGGCCTCTGGCAAGGTGCGCAGTGCGAACAAGCGATACGGTTGCGACAGACAGGCCCGCCGCGCCCGGGCTCGGGCCGCTTCGTGCCGCGCTGTCGCGGGCGCAGCCCGGCAGGCGGCTGGTCGTGATCGAGACGCGGATGTCGCAGGTGCTGCTCGCTGGCCCCTGGGCGATCAAACTTCGGCGTGCATGGCCGGCGTTCGCTCGGGCGCGCGCGCGCCGCGCGCTGCTGGAAAGCGAGCTGCGCTGCAATCGCCAGGTGTCACCGGCGGTGTATGTCGGCGTCTTTCCGATCGCAGGGGGCGAGCTCACGGCGTTCGCCTCTGAACCCAGCCCGCATGCGGGGTCGCCGGTGCCAGGGTGGCCGGTGCCACCTTCGCAGCTGGTAATCGGGCAGGTTCGCACCCGATCGACGCGGGGCGGCTCGATGGTCGGCGCGTGCCCCGAGCCGGTTGACTGGGCGCTTGTGATGCGGCGCCTGCCGCGTTCACGCATGCTGGACCACGCGATCCGGCGCGGGACGGTCTCATGCGCTGATATCGACCGACTGGCCGACCGGCTGGCGGCACTCTATGGCGCCGCGCACGCAGTTCGGATCGCGCCGGCCCGTGTGCTTGCGCGCATCGACAGAGAGCAGGCGCGAAACCGTCGGCAGTTGCTCAAGCTGGCTGATCGGCTTTCACCGTCGCCAGAGGCCGCACGCGTGCGGATCGCAACGCTACTCGATCGCTGCGATGCCGCGTGGCGGTCTCATCGCCTCACCGTTGCCGCGCGCGCAGGACGGGGCGCCTGGGTGGAGGCGCACGGTGACCTGAGGCCCGAGCATGTGTGTCTCACCCAGCCGATCGAGCTGATCGACCAGCTCGAATTCGATCCAACCCTCAGGCAACTCGATGCCTGGGAGGAGCTCTGTCTCCTCGCGCTTTTCTGCGCGATGGCCGGTGCGGCCTGGATCGGCGCGCAGCTTTCGAGGCGGCTCGCGCCCAGGCTCGCCGGGCCGATGCCGTCCGCGCGACTGCGGTCTTTTTACTGCGCTCACCATGCGCTCTTACGTGCGCGGCTTGCGCTTTCGCATTTGCGCGAGTCCGGCGCGCCGCGGCCGCGGCACTGGCGTGACCTCACACTGCGCTATCTGGGCTATGCCGAGGCCGCGCTCAACGGTTGGGATTCGCTGTCAGGCTGACGGCTCAACGGGCGGTGTGGCGGCAGGGCGCTCGCCGGATCGGTGAGCAGCGCGGCGAGTGCAGGCGCAGCGCTCGCAAGTGTCATGCGTTCGCGCAGCCGGTGGCCGGTCAGTCGTGCGCTCGGCAGACTGTCGGTCACGAGCAGCGCGTCGATGCCCGCGGCATCGAGCAGATCGGCCGCCCGCTCCAGAAACTGGCCATGGGCGGCTGCAACCATCACGCGGCTTGCGCCTGCGCTAAACAGCGCGCGGCTCGCGCGTGCGAGTGTGGCGCCGGTGGCAATGACATCATCAACCAGCAATACGGTGGCCTCGCGCACTTCGCCACAGACCGCAAACGCACCCTCCATCTCGCCCGCCCGGCGCCGCTTGTCGAGCATGGCAAAGCCGGTTGGCCGATGGCTTGCCGTTTCGACCGCCTCGCGCCAGAGCTGCGCGCGCTTGATGCCTCCCGGGTCGGGGGAAGCGACGACCAGATCGGTCTGGCCGGCGGCTTCCAGCGCGGCCGCGAGGAGGACCCGATGCGTTGCGACCGTGCGAGCGGGAATTCGGAACGCATTATCGAATGCGGCAACGTTGTGCGGCTCCAGCGTGAGAAGCGTATCCACCCCGGCCGACTCGAGCCACTGTGCGAGATATCGAAGGCTGATCGGATCAAACGGCTGGGTCCGCCGGTCCTTGCGGACAAAGGGCAGATAAGGCGCAACGACCGTGATGTGGCGCGCGCCATGGTCGCGCAGGGCCGACACAAAAAAGAGCAGCATGCAGAGCCGGTCCTGAGGGCTTCGTCGCGCATCCCCGTAGAGGCCTGCCACGACGCAGACGGGCCTGCCGTGGGGGTCGGTGAGCGGGCGGATCTTGAATTCGCCGTCGCCAAAGTCGCGGATCTCGAGTGCACCCGCCTGGGCGTCGCAGCAGGCGGCAATGACCCCTGCCATCGAATGCGGGTCGTCCAGCCCGAAGACGAGCAGGGAATTGGTAGGATGATCTGGAGCACGGTCGGGATCGGCGCGCGCGGTTCGGGCATGGGCTTGATTCATCACAGGGCTCTCCTTGTTGCACAGCGTGCCTGCCCGCCCGCAATCCGGTGTGCGCGCGCGCAAGGCGCTACGATGTCGCCACCAAACGGGGGAGACTTTGCGCAATGGCCTTGATCGATGTCTGTAATGGCGACGCCGACGGGTTGTTTGCAATGGTGCAGCTGCGCCTGGCCGAGCCCGGGCCGGCAACGCTGGTGACCGGTCGAAAGCACGAGATCGCACTCCTGGAGCGCGTGGTGGCGCAAAGCGGTGATCAGATCACCGTCTGCGATATCTCGATCGATCGAAACGCGGCGGCGCTCTCCCGGCTGCTTGCCGCGGGCGCCACGGTGCGTTACTTCGATCACCATTCGGCCGAGCGCCGCTTCGAACATCCAGGCCTCGCTGCCTGGATCGATACCGATCCCGCGCAGTGCACGAGCCTGATCGTGAACCGCTACCTGGGCGGCCGCTTCAGCGCCTGGGCAGCGGCTGCGGCCTGGGGCGACAACCTTGCGGCGAGCGCGCAGGCGCTCGCCGCGCGCGGCGGCTTTGATTCGGAAACCTGCGAGGCCCTGAAGACCCTTGGCGAGTCGGTCAACTACAACGCCTATGGCGACCATGACTCCGATTGCCTGATTGCACCGGCCGAGCTCTATCGGCGTCTCGCAAGACACCGCGACCCCCTC
>Ga0315906_10002924_pt1 | contig 23111 bp, 26 predicted proteins | sample LakEriMetagenome_4_FD_203526 | JGI IMG/M metagenome (GOLD analysis project Ga0315906, IMG submission 203526) | Freshwater fungal communities from buoy surface, Lake Erie, Ohio, United States - Buoy 2 MA122 | ecosystem: Environmental > Aquatic > Freshwater > Lake > Lake biofilm | place: USA...
TATTTTAAATCCAATTAGTTTATTTCAATTTGGTCGTAATCTATTAAAAGGAAACGGAGTAGAAGGAAGTGGAATGAGTGCTGGTGGTTTTATGGATATTATAAAATTACCCCTTAAATTATTAGGATTAGGTAAAAATAATCAATATGTTGAAATGGAAGGTTGTGGTGAAGTTGCTGACGCTTTAAGAGTTATAACAAAACATCTATTGCAAGGAAAACAACCAAAGGGAAAAGGGATGAGCGCTGGTAGAAAAGGGAAAGGGATGAGCGCTGGAGCAGTTAATAGAACTGGTAATCAAGGGTTAATGGGTTTTGGAGAAAAGCAACCAAAGGTTATAAATGGTGCTGGATTATTTGATGTTATGAGTAAAATTGCAAATTTTCCAAGTGATATAATGCCATCAACTTTTTCATCACCACTAGAAGATATATTTGGAAAATCAAATTTAAGAGATATAAGTGCTAAAATAGCAGAAAATATGACGGGAGGTAAAACAACCAAAGGTTATAAAGGAAAAGGAATGGGAAATAGACCAACAAAGCAAAATTTACATTCATCATCTTTTAGTGGAGGAGCAAAGAAGAAACCAAATAAAAGAGCCGAAATTGTGAGAAAAATTATGAAAGAACGCGGTGTTAATATGATTGAAGCATCTAAAATTGTTAAAAGCGAAGGTTTATATTAATTTTATATTATTATAAATAAATATCTAAATAATTTAAAAAAAAATAATATCTAGATTTAATTATATAATATGTTTGAGGGTATATTACAGTTAGGCGAAACTATTAAAAAAACAAGTGATAATTTAAATTATTTATTTATTTGTTTATATATTGAAAATACTCATTATAATAATGAATTAGTATTAATGGGTAGTAATGATAAAATAAATTATTTTGACTATTTAAAAATATCACCATATGAAGATATCACAGAAGTGTATAAAATAAGAGATATATTTAAATATTATAAATTGGTTAATATTGGTCCAGTTTTGAAATGTAAAATTTCAATTTTTTCTAAATAAATATATATAATAATAAAATAAAATCTAACTATTATTATATATTATGATTAGACAATTGCGTGAAAAACAAAATAGAGAGGCAGAAGAATACAATAAAGCAATTAATCGTCAAGTAATTGATAAAATGCACTCTCAAGTCGCATTATGGGAAAGTGAAAGACCAATATCAAAAGTTATTGACGACGAAACAGTGTCAAATTATGAATCAAGTGTCTTACAACTACAAAATATATTAACAAAGAAAATTGAAACAGTCAAAAATATTGATATAAATAATAGCGGAGATACCAAAGAGTATAATGAAATAATTAATAATACTGAATTTATTAATATTTATAATATATTAGTTAAACCTCTTATATCTGGTAGTATTACAAAAAGAACTAAAAGTGCAATTGAAAATTTAATTCAACCATTAATGCCTCAAATAAATGAATTGGTAATAGCTTTTAGAAAATTGGTTGATAATAATAGAGCGGTAAATATAACAAATATTAATAGTATATTAACATCTTTCGGTATGTTTTCATATTTAAAGGAACAATTTGATAAAAATGTTTATGCTCCTGTTATTGTTAGTAATTTACAGAGTTATTATTCTAATAAATTTATACCTAGTTTAGGACCAGCTATTGTTAGAAGATTGGACGAAGCATTAGACGAATATAATAAACGACCAAATTTAAGAAAAGAACAAATGGCATCACAAGTTGGAAGACTATCACCAGAAGAATTAAAAGGAATATTAAAATTACAAGGTATAACACAATATCCAATTTCATTAAATACAGGAGCACCAGTATCAACAGCAACACCAACACCAACACAGCGACCAATACCAGCACCACGACAAAATATACCACAAATAGCACCACCGCCTCCACCTCCACCAACATCAACACAAGCACAAGCGCAACCACAAGCACCAGCATCAACACAAGCACAAGCACAAGCACAACCAGCTGACCCAGATTCAGGTAAAAGATTATTAAGATACTGGAGAGAGGTCCCAACTAAAGGAATTTTGATGGATAATAGAACGAAAATAAAAAGAGAACTCGGTTCATTAAGAACTAAAACTGGACCTAATAGGCAAAGAGATTTAATTAAATTAAGAGAAAAAGAATTAGAAGCATTAGAACAAGTAATAGATGAATTTGATAGAGCTATACAAGTTTCAAAGGCACCGAAAACACCTCAATCACAATCTACAGCTAAACTAGCACAACAATTGCCAAATGTTCCAGATGAATTAGTTGCTGAAGGTAGAAAACGAACCAAAGGTTATAAATTATTTTAATTTAAAAAGTATTTAAAAATAAATTTTCTAATATAATATAATGGAAAGTCAAACTGAAATACCTCAAGAAAAAATATTAAAAAATCATTTAGATTATTATAAAAATTTTAAAAATAAGCATAAGGAAGATATAAATAAAAAAATAGTTTGTGAAATATGTGGTGGAAGTTATTCATACTTTAATAAAAGCGGTCATTTAAAAACCAAAAAATGTCAAGTTGTTAAAAGTATTAGAAATTTATAATAATTATATTTAAATTATTTTAATTATAAAATAATTTAAAAAAATATATAAGAATTTTTAATTTAAATAATAATATAAGATTTTTAATTAAAAAACTATTTAAAGAAATATTTTCTTATATATTATATATATGGAAAACTCACAATCTCCAAAGTTCAACAAACTTTTCAACACTCAAACTGAAATAATTGGTTTTATAACTAAAACCCTCACTCAAAATTTATCTCTTGAAACAATTGATTTAAACTTTCTAAAAGTTAATATTGATATGTTAGTAGTAAAAGACCCTACAAATGAATTTTATTATACATTATTAAAAGAAGTTAAAAAGCTTCAACCAACTAATAATAAAGAAGAAACAAAAAAAGAAATTAAACCAGAAATTGAACCAGATACAACACCTAATGAAAAAGTAAAACAAACAAAAACAAAAAAAGAAGATAATGAAATTGATATTAAAATTAAAAAATTAGAAGCAAAGAACACAAAAGGGTCATATTGTGGAAAAGACATAGAAGAGATTGAAAGACTTTATAAAATTAAAAATAGAGATAGAGAAGATAAATTTAAAAAAAATTGGAAAAATGGAAAAGTAGTTGAAACAATAGAGCAAAAAGAATTATTAAAAAAGTATAAAGAATTAGAAAAAAAGAGATGGGTCCAAGGTGATTGGATAGGTAATGAAATAAGAGATGAAGAAATAAGTGAATTAAGAAAGAAATTAGAATTTCCAAAATCAATCTTTGTAGAGGATAAAGAATATACAGTTTATCGTTATAGCGAAAAACATTCTTATAATGAATATAGATGTATTCTTATAAGTGAAACGGATTTATACCGTAAAATATTACCAATTGAAAAAATTTTAACACATTTTGACGAGCAACAATCATCCCATTATAAATTTGAATATCCAGTTATAATTAGAGAAGATAAAATTATTAAATATCATAAAAGCCGATATTTTACGCCAGTAGAATATTATAGAGAGGATACTGATTATACTGTATGTAATTAATAAATAATATTATAATTAAAGTTAATTAATAAAATAATTAACTTTAATTAACTTTCTAGGACTAAAATGTTGCCCGTGATTTACAAAGTCTATAGGATTTTTATAGATTTTCCCATAGACTTTCTATTTTACGGGCAACATTTTAGTCCTAGAAAGTTAATTAAAAAATAATAATTAATTATAATAGTAATTAATTATAATCTATTTTTTTAAGATTAATAATAGGGATATATATATATTTTTTAGGCTTATCTATTCGTCCATATCTTGGGTTCCTCACAAAATCCTTTATTTCAAAAGTATCAAATAATTCTTTATTATACTCAATATAATATAATCCGTCGGTAAAGTAGAATAAAAATATTGATTTGTCTTGAACCTTATCTAATCCAATTAATGTTGTTGGGAATTTTTTATATTCGTTAGTCCTTGATTTTAATTCATATTTATAATCGTCGTCTGTATAATCATATTTATTATATTTACCATCAGTATTTTTAATATTTCTTTTAAAATATTTTTTAATAATTGGTAAAACTAATTCCTGAATTTCTAATCCATTTTTTAATTCTTCTTTAAATACTTTCATTATATATATTATTTTAGATAATAAATTTAGATATTTATACATAAATATCTAAACTTATAATATTAATAAAATTATTTTATAATACTATTTAATGGAACATAATAATTATACAGTTAGGGAAAAAATGAAGATTTTAAAAAATATAAAAAATATATCTAAAAATGATATTAAAGATGAATTTTTAAAATTACAGAATATTGAATGTAATAATTTAAATATTAGGTCTAATGTTGGGAATGATGTTGTTGATTATTTCACATTTTTGGAGCGTTTAAATACAGTATCACGGTCTGGATATACATTTTTTGATATATGGTATAATAGAAAGCTTATTCAGTCAAAAAAAAGCAGTATATCATTTATAAAATATTATTATGATAATGGAATTACAGATGAATATTTTATTATGTATAGAATATTTAATGTATATTTTGGTTCAGTTTCTATTTTTAAGCCAGTAATAGCAAAATATATATATTGTAAATTAGATGCAAATAATATTTTAGATTTTACAATGGGGTGGGGAGGACGATTAGTAGGCGCGTGTGCTTTGAATGTAAATAGATATATTGGAATTGATTTAAATAAAAAACTAAAGAAACCATATGAAAAAATGAAGAAATTTCTAAATCAATATTCTACAACTGATATAGAATTATATTTTGAAGATGCCTCTATATTTGACTATAGTAAAATTGATTATAATTTCGTATTAACATCGCCTCCTTATTATAATATAGAATTATATACTGGAACAAAGCGGAGAGAATTAGAAGAATGGAATACTAAATTTTATATACCTGTTTTCACAAATACATATAAATATATGAAGAGCGGATATTATTGTTTAAATATACCTCAAAATATATATAATGATATTGTAATAAAAATATTGGGAAAACCATATAAAAAAATATTAATGCCTAAATCAAAAAGAAAAAGCAATGAAACATATAAAGAATATATTTATGTATGGAAAAAATAAATTTCCATTTTATTATAATGAATAACTTAAAAGTTGTAAAAGCTGATGCAATAAGTGATGCATTAATTCGTAAATATCTACCAAATTGTAGAATATTAAAATATAGTCAATTCAAAAAATTTAAATCTTTATCACAATTACTACCAAATAATAAAGATTACATAATAATATTATATGAAACATCGCCTAATTCAGGTCATTGGTGCTGTATAATGAAATGTGATGATAATTATGAGTATTTTGACAGTTATGGAAAAGAACCAAGTAATCCGTTAAGTTGGAATAAACCAGATATAAATAAATTATTAGGTCAAGATAAACCTTATTTAGATTATTTAATTGATAGTAGTAATATTAATACTTATTATAATGATATTGACTATCAATCAACAAAGAATGATATAAATACGTGTGGCAGACATTGTATATTTAGGATATTATGTATGATAAAAAAAGACTTTAATCTAAAACAATATTATAAATTTATGACAACTTTAAAAAATAAAAGTAATGAAACATACGATACAATTGTGTCTTATATGGTAAATTTAATATAAATAATCTTAGATTAATTATAATATAAATAATCTAAGCTTAATTATATAATGTCAAATATTGCAAGTATGTATGCGACACACGGCACTGACGATTTTTTACATCCAGTGATGTGCGACGAGAATGGGATTTTAGCAGTAAATATAATATCATCTCCACCCGGTGGGAATGATGTAAATGTTATAAACACTCCAGATGTAAATATCGTAAATATACCCGATATTAATATCGTAAATCAACCTAGAGTGGATTTAAATGACGGCGACGGAAACCCTATCTCATCAGCTATTGTAGGAACTGAAAGAGGGTTGAACGTTAATATACTGTCAGGCGGTGGCGGTGGAGGTGGTTTAGTCCAAATTCAGGGCTATAATGGGACTGAATGGGAAAATATTACTGCTAGTATGGGTAATTTAGCAGTAAGTGATTATTCAACACATACTAAATTAGACACTTTAATTGATAAAAATTTAAATTATGATGTTGATAATGTAAGTATCAATAAAACAGTAGAGAATATTACATATGATTTAAATAGTTTAGGTGCAGCAATATATGCGGATAGTATTAATATGGCATATCCAGATGTATTTGGAAGGGGAGGCTGGTATTGGAGCAATACATTAGCAACTGGTGCCTCCAATTTATATTGGTATAGTAATACAGAAGCACAAGTGCCTCAAAATTTAATGACTAAAGCACAAATGGATGCTGTATATGTAATTTTAGCACTAGATAGAGTTCAACCTAATATAGTTTTACCGTTCTTAAATTTTTACTCTTCCCCTACGGGAAGTGGGGATATTCGTCCTACATTCGCACATTCTTTTTGGACTTATACGATAGATACGACTACAAGTAGATTGAATGCTGGTGAGATTGTTATGTTAGTTGTCGGTGATGCTACAAAATTAACTAATATTAGACCCGAATTGAGACGTCTTCAATTAATATTAAATACTACAGGTGGTGAGGCTTTACAAACTGAAAATATTGCTTATATATCTCTAAATACTGATAGCGGTAATAAACCCGTTGGTTCTATTCAATATCTCATCCAATATGCTGGTTTTCATTATTCTATTACCGATAAAATTATACAATATGAATTTAATAATAGTTTAAAAAGAATTGCAGAAAATAATTTATCAGGTGCCTTTAGTGGAAGTGGGCAACCAAATATAAATGTAAATGTCAATACTGGTGGGAATTCATTATTAGTTGATAGTAATAATGATTTAAAAGTTTTTGACAATACACTTAATAGTAAAATTAATTCAAATACTACTTATCCAAGTGCGATTGATGTTGTTGTATTAGGTGGTGGCGGAAGTTCAACAACTACAAGTCAAACACAATTTTTTGATGGGGTTCAATTCGTTAATGCATCAAGCACCCCCGCAGGTATATTAAATGTTAATTCACAATTACAAGGACTAGATAGTGAGGGAAATTCTCAATTTTTAAGTTGCTCCTTATTGGGTGTTTTAGAAACAAGTAATGCATCAACAACTGCCTTAAATAATAAAATTACTAATAATGCAACATATCCAACTGCGATTGATGTTGTTGTATTATCTGGAGGTGGTGGTAGTGGTGGTGGGATTATTCAGGGTTCTACTGCAAGTCTTCCAAATGTTGGATTAAATTTATCGTGTTCTGTTTATACTGATAGCTCATTAAATAATCATAATACATTAGAAACACAATCTAATGTGTATGGATATGATAGCGCGACAAACACATATCAACCAATTGGACTTCACGCAACAAATATGTTAAGAACACAAGCGTGTGTTCATACATCTTCAGGTCAAGATATATCTGGAACAACTGCAAACAGTGTTAGAGGGTTAAATATTTATGATGTCGGTTATGATAATATAGGGTCATACGCAAATATAACTAATAATATTAGTTTAACAGCTGGTTCGTCTTCCGCGTCTCTTTTTATTAATAACATCTATTTAAATAATTCAGTTATAGTTTATGAAGATACAGCAACTACTTCATCAAGTGGTATCGCCATTCAAATTAGTCAAGATGAGACAGTATGGCAAACACTCGCTAGTATGTTTCCAATTGTAGCTCAAACAGGAAGAAGAACCGCAAGTTTAATATTAAGTCTTAAAGCATTTAAATATATTAGAATTTTAAATATTGCTACTACTACCTATAATAATGTTATATGCTCTTTATATTCGTCTTAATAATCTTCAATTATTCTTTGATTAAAATAATTTAAATTAATTTAATATAAATTAATTTAAATCTAAGGAGTATTATATGTCAAAACTTATAAGTCCAATTTTTCGGGGTCAAACAGCTGCAGGTAATACTCAGCTCTTAAGAGTAAATGGAAATTTACTAACTAATGCAAATACAATAGCGGAATTGGACGACGTTTCGTTATCCGGTCTAGCATTAAATCAAACACTAATTTATAATTCATCTGTATCTAAATTTACAAATCAATCATTATTTTTCGGTTCATCTTTAGACGACGTAGTAATAACAACACCACAAGAAGACCAAAAATTAATATTTGATAGTGCAACAACAAAATGGATTAATACAACACCAAAATTTTTTAATATTAATATAAATGGTAAATTTAAAGATAGTTATTTACAAAATTCAACATCTACTAATTATATTAATTTATTAGTTAATAATCCGTTAATTTTTGATAGTTATAATATTACAGGAACTAATAATAATGGTATATCAATTGATGTTAATAATTTTTTATCTGGTTTTAGGACGACGTGTAATTATATGTTTATTTATAGTATGAATTTATCAATAATAACTGTTAATAATAATTCAACTCTTGATTTTGGTTTTAGAACTTCAATAAATTCAAATTTTTTAGTAGCAAGTCAGTTTAATAGATTAGACAATAAATTCCAATCATTATATGTATCATCAGTCCAAGCTGTAGGAAGTTATTTTTTATATCCTTATTTTAATTTATTTTTAACAGGTGGAACTAATTATGCAGGTCAGGTAAATCAGGATTTTAGTTTAAGTATAACAATATATGAAATATAATAATATAAGATTAAAATCTAAGATTAATTATATGGACGGAATAACAATTATAGGGGCTGATAGGTCATCAAACGTAAGGAGAATTGTAAGAAGAAATGAAAATCGTATTTTTACAGGAAATCAATTAACAAATTTACAAGATGTAGATGTCTCAACACTAAAAACAAATAAGCGTAATGTATTTTATAATGGTAGTTTATGGAATAGTAGGTTTATAATGATAGGTGGAAGCGGTGGAAGAACTACAGCATTTAATGATTTCGTGCAACCAAGTTTAGAAAATAATAGGAGTAAAATTCAATATGACACAACATTAAGTAAATTTTATGTAGCAAATCCAGATTTATATAGTCAAATTCAAAATAGCATTTTATCAACAGCAGGTAAAACAGCATTAAACACAAATGCGGAGGTAATAATTCAATCAATTTTCCAATCAGCACCAGTAGGAACAGGAACAGGAATAACTTATAATGCATCCACATATTTATTTTCAATTACATCAACATTATCAAGATTATATATAGTTAAATATCAAATTTTATTGCCGTTTGACAGTTTGACAATTAATAGTGAGTGTATATTTCGTATAAGACAGACAAATATTACAGGTCCAATTTTAGGCGAAATGAGATATAGAAATAGCTCAGCAGGTGTAGATGGTTATGCAATTATAGGTAATTTTGATATTATTGTTAATAATCCTAATAATTTATGTTTTACAATTCAATTAACAAGTGGAGCATTTGTTGGTAATATTCAGGGTAGGACAACGTGTATTATATCACAAATATGCTAACAATCTTAAGATTATTAATCTAAGTTAAATTATATGCCAATACCAAAAGATAAAGAATTATATGAAATGGTTAAAAAAGAAGCAAACGAAACATATAAAAAAAATTCAGCTTTTAAATCTGGATATATAGTAAAATTATATAAAATTCTAGGAGGGGAATATATTGATGATAATAAAGAAAAAAAATTAAAAAGATGGTTTAAAGAAAAATGGCAGGATATAACAACCAAAGGTTATAACAACCAAAGGTTAGAATATCCAGTTTATCGTCCTACAATTAGGATTAATAAAGATACTCCTTTGACCGTTAATGAAATAGACCCAGAACAATTGAAAGAACAAATTAAATTAAAACAAAAAATTAAAGGTAAAAAAAATTTACCCAAATTTATTGGAGCAGGGAAAGATTATTCTATTATAGATGGTTTAAGATTTGAAAAAAGCGAAAAGAAAAATAAAAAATTGAAAGTATTTTATAATAATCATTGGATACATTTTGGTGATGATAGATACCAACATTTTTTTGATAAAACACTTTTATTGCCTAAAAGTATGAACCATAATAATCCTATAAGACAACAAAATTATTTAAATAGGGCGTCAAATATAAGAGATAAAGAAGGAAATTTAACGGCTTATGATAAAAATAGTCCTAATTATTATGCTGTAAATTATTTATGGTAATTAATCATAATCGCTATCATTAGGATATTTAATATCATCTTCATAATCTTCAGTATCACTATAAGTAGCAATATGATTTATTTTATTTAATTCAACTATAACTGCATTTAATTTTTTTTCAAATTGTTCTATTTGTTTTTTTAATAATCTAATTTCATAAATAAAATCCATAATATCTGTATATTATTAATGTATAGATATTATTATTCATATTTTTTAATTAATTTATTTAGATTATTTTTTCCCTAAAATGTTGCCCGTAAAATAGAAAATATATAGAGAAATCAATAAAAATCCTATAGACTTTGTAAAACACGGGCAACATTTTAGGGAAAAATATATAGAAATTTTAAATATTAAACTATTTAAAGAAATATATAAAAATTTATTTCTTTAAATAGTTTAATAATCTTTAATTAATAAATTATTTAAAAATAAAATATATAGTATATTATATATAATGGAATTCTCACAAACAGCACAAATTCAAAATTTTATTGATACTATTATCAATAATAATCCTCAACCACAAACTGCCTCAAAATTATTCACAAAATTAGTCGCAAATGACTTCTATAAATTTGGAGCTATATATAGACGAATGGTTGAAACTGCTATAATTAACGATATTTATATACCATATAATTATAGAGATTATGGAATGTTTAATGAAGATAATATAACTGATAATAATACTAAAATTTTATTATTTTTAAAACATAAAACAGCGAAACAAGTTGAAAAATACGTAAAATTATTACCAAAACAATTTTTAAAAGTGTTTGAAATTTATATTACTAATTTTTCAGTTAGTTGTAGTCAATATACTATAGCTAGTAATAGTAAATATTTATTACCAAAACCATTAAGAAAAATGAAAGAATATAATTTTAATCGTATTAAAACATATATTAAAGATAATATTCCAGATAGACAAAATGCTTATTACTATATAGAAATAGAACAATATATTGAAGATACTTTAACAAATAAAACAATAAAAGAATGCATTGAAATGATTAGTAAATTAAAAAAAGAAGATAAATTTAATAAAAAAGCAATTATTAAAGTTAAAAAAGAATTAGAAAAAAATGAAGAAACAAATTTTGAATGCGATAGAGAATATATATTGATGGAATTAGATAACTGTATTATGAGCTATCAACATTCAATTGATGCTTTTATTCATAAAATAAATATAATAAATACTTATATTGATTATATTAAAAGAGAGACAAATTTATATGCATTATTAAATTAATTCACCAAATATTAATATTATAATTAATTTAGATTATAATATTATTAATTTGAATTATGTAATAAAAATATATTTTTTTCTGTTAAAATAAACTGAGGATAATGACGATATAGAGTAGCCCAACGTGTTTTAAGTTTTTTAATTGCTTCAATTTGTTTCTTATTTAAACCACCATATTTTTCTAACATATAATTTAAATTACCACCGCCACCAGCTTGTGGGAAATATGTTATAGTATGGCATTCATTTAATATTCTTCTAGTATCTTTTCCATTAGAGGCGAGATGATTTGTCATTATTAAATAAATATTGAAGTGGCGACCAATTTCCAAAACTTGGTCCAGTGTTGATAATAAACTTGTTCTAATTTTTTTATCACTTAATACATCAACATCATCAAAAACGCATATTGAATTTGCTAGTTCTTCAGCACTAATAGGATTATCAACTAGACTTTTATCAATTTTAACTCTTTTCACATCTAATTCTTTATAATCATCATTAAGACTTGAAAAAATATAAACAGGATAATCTTTTCTTATTTTTTGAATTTCTTTTATATAATTAGTTGTATAAGTTGTTTTTCCAGAACCAGATGGACCTACAATATAAACAACTTCTCTGTTTAAATTTTTGTTTGGCATTTGTTGAAATTTACCTTCATCTGGAATATTGAAAGCATTAAATTCTTTGACATATTCGTTTTTTTCGTCAATAGCTTCTTCACTTAAATACACCTTACATCCATTATATTTACCATTATTTATCTTGGCTACTTGACGACCTATTTTATTAAAATTAAATGACATATATTAATCCTTAGATTTTAAATTATTATTATATTTAATTATCTAAGTATTATTATATGGATAATATTGGTATTTATCAAATAATACTGAAAAAAAAATATTTTAATGAAGATGACATAAAAAAATATAAACACCTTAAAATTAAAGAAACCAAAACGAGATATAATATAACTCATATTAAAAAAAGTTTTTTTGAATCTAATAATTTTTTAAGAAAGAACTACAAAGAATATATTATTGTTTATGGTTTATTAAAAGATAAATATAAAAATTTACGAGGTGCTGGAGTATTTGATTTTATTAAAAATAAATTAGAAAAGGTTAAAAAATTTTTTAGTCCAAAATTAGATGATTATTACGAAACAACTAAAAAATATATTGAAATGTATGGTAATATTCCTATTGAAGAAATATTTATATATAGAACACCACTCGGTTCTATTATTACAACACCATTAAATATTGTTTCATTGGGTCAGTGGAAAAAATTACAAGATAAATATGGATTTGATAATTTCTTCCACCTAGCATTAGTTTTAAGACTTAAAAATAATAAGAATATAATAGTTGAAAAATTAGATGCTATAAGTGTTAGCGATAGTTATAAAACTAACTCAAAAACAGAAAATTTAAAAATAGAAGAATATAAACCCGAAACACTAACACTTAATGATTTATTAAATAATGCTAGAACTGGTTTAAATAATGATAAATTATTTTTTGGATATAGTCCATTATATAATAATTGTCAATATTTTATAAGATATCTATTAAAATATAGTGATTTATATACACCAGAAGCTGAAAAATTTTTATTCCAAGATATAACTGAATTGGCTAGAGAATTAAATCCAATAACAAAAACAATTATGCAAGGGACGACTGATTTGGTTGCTACAGTTAATAAACTTACAGGAAAAGGTATAAAAAATAAAAAAAATATATAAAAATCTAAGTATTATTATATGGTTAATTTTATTGATTTAGATATAAGTCAATTACATAAAATTATAAGAATTTATAATTTAGAAACAAAAATAATACCACCTAAAAAGAAATTATCACAATTATCAAAAGCTGAATTGGTTGCTGAAATAGACAAGCATCTTGAATTAAGAGATGATAAAATATATTTTAGACAAAAAACAAATAATTTTGAAATTCCAAAAGCATCAAAACCTCGTCCAGTTAATCCAGATGCACCAGTTAGACCTAAAAAACCTAGTAAAAGTGATATAATAGAACAATTGAAGAAACGTATTATTGAATTAGAAAAAATAATTGAAGAAGGTAAAAGACCAGCACCAAGAGCTGAACCAAGAGCTGAACCAAGAGCTGAACCAAAAGTTGAAACAAAAAAAGAAAAATTTAATCTACAAAAATATAGAGATAGATTATATGAAAAAAGAGATGAATTAGCTCGTAAATTAATAACTATTAATAATAATATATCAAAAGCTGGAAAATTAGGTGATGAAGAAAAAGTTGTTTCACTTATAAAAATATATGATAAAATGCATAATATTGAAATTAAATTCTCAAATATAATTAATAATTTGCGTAAAAAACCAACTAAAGAAGAACAAAATAATTTAACTGATTTATTAAAAGAATTTAACAATTATCATTCATCTATTAAAGAAGGACCAAAAGAAAGACCAAAAGAAGAACCAAAAGAAGAACCAAAAGAAGAACCAAAAGCTGAAAAATTAATTCCTAAAATTGATTTTGAAAGAGTTAGAAAGAAATTATATAAGATATCTAAAAAAGAAGATATAAAGCATTATTTGGTATTATTAAAAGATAAAAAATTTATGAAAGAACTCAAAAGAGTTTATGAAAGTGGAGATTTACCAGAAATAATGAAATCAGCAATAAGGGTTTATAAAAAAGAAACCGACGAGACAAAACAGGCTCAACTATTAAATAAAATTGATATATTTAATGCTTTTATTGAATTATATATTAAATTATTAGAAAATCCAAAAATAAAAGATGAAGAAATAGTTATTAGTGTTTAAATTATTATATATAAATATCTTAAAAAATAATATCTAAGATATTTATATAATGTCATTTATAGAAGATTTAAAACAAAAATTAATTGAAAAAAAATTATCGTTATCATCAATAAATTTATATATCCGTAATTTAGAAAAATTAAACAATAATGAAGCTTTTAAAAATTTTAATTTTCTTAAAAAAATTGAAGATATAAATAATAAAATAGATAAATATAAAGATAATACTAAAAGAAGTTATTATATATCAATTGTATCGTCATTATCAACTGAACCAAAACTAAAAAAATTATATGACAAATATTATAAATATATGATGGATGTAAATAATAAAATAAAACAAAAACCAACTGAAATTAAAAGTGAATCACAACAAAAAAATTGGATTGAATGGGACGAAGTTAAACAAATATATAATAATTTATATGAAGAAGTTAAGAAACTACCGAAAAAAATAAAAAATGAAAATCAATATAATACATTATTAAATTATGTTGTATTGTCATTATATGTATTAACACCACCAAGACGAAACACTGATTATCAAAAAATGAATTTAATAAAAGGTATTAATATTACATCTAAAGATAGAAATTATTATAATGTTGATGAAAATGTATTTGACTTTAATATTTATAAAACATCTAAAACACACGGTCCAGAAATTGAAGACACTCCAGAAGAATTAAAAGATGTTATCCATTTATATATAAAACATCATCCATTAATTAAAGGTAAGAAATATGACGTGCCATTTTTGGTTTATTTTGATGGGTCTCCACTTAATAAAATTAATAGTATAACATATATATTGAATAAAATTTTTGGTCGTAAAATTGGTTCTAGTATGCTCCGTCATATTTATTTAAGTTATAAATACGGGGATATTACAGATGAAATGAAAGAGGATGCGAAAATGATGGGACATACAGTGCAAACACAAAAAGATTATATTAAAGTCTAATCTTTAATTAACTTTTTAGGACTAAAATGTTGCCCGTTAAAAATAAAATATATAGAAAAAACTATAAAAATCCTATAGACTTTGTAAATCACGGGCAAGATTTTAGGAAAAAATATATAGAAATTTTAAATATTAAACTATTTAAAGAAATATATAAAAATTATTTCTTTAAATAGTTTAAAAAAATATATAAGAATTTTTAATTAATAAACTATTTAAAGAATTATTATCTATAGTATTATATATATATGGAAGTTCAAAACACTTATATCTCAACCGCTCACGCTTTTTTAATAAAAGCTAAAAAAAATGACAGAGGAATGTCAAAAGAAATTAAATGGGCTATTAGAAATAATTTATATTCAATGGAACGTTTAATAAATTATATAACTGAAGATAATACAAATGGATTATTACAAGGTGAAGACGAAAATGATGATGAAATAATTAAACAATTGGTTGAAATTGTTTATGGTTATTCAATACATAAAATTAAATCATTATATTTATCATTAGTTGGTGATGAATTTGAACTAGCTAATAAATTTAATAATATTCTTGATATGATTTGGGGTTTTCTTAGATTTATTTATAATTCATATAATAGAGAACATAAATTAAGTAAAAATTATAAATTAATTGGATATAACTTTAATATTATTAAAAATAAATTAATAGATTATGTTAATATTGAATACAATCCAACAAACGAGGAATTAGAAAAAATAATTAATGACTATATAGAAGATTTTGACAATTATGACATATATTCATCACTTGAAAATTATATAAAAGAAACAAAAATAGAAACATTATATATGAATAACAATGTAGATGTAGATTTATATAAAAATTTACTTTATGAATATAAAACAATAATATATGAAATGGTTGAAGATTATAACCATAATTAAGATTATTATATAATGATGTTATAACACATATTAATAATAATTTTGAATAGATTATTATATATAAATATCTAAAAAATATATAAAAAAGTTATTTAATCTTAATAATAAATTTATTATTAAGATTAAATATATTATAAGATTATTATAAATAAATATCTTATAATTATTTTCTATTATAATATATATAATGATTTGTAAAATAGAAGATATTATTAAAAAAGTTTTAATGGAAGATAATAAAAATATTTTTTCTACCAGTAATAAAAGCTTTTCATTCAAAGATAATATATTTTATTCATATAATGAACCTATTGCTGAACTTGAAGCAGATATATATTATAAGCGTCTAAAACTATTTCCAAAATGCGGACAATATGGTGTATTTATAAGTAGAACAACGTCTAGGCATATAATGACATTAAAAAAATTTTGTGAAAATAATAATATAGATTATATAATAATAGATATTTAGTTATTAATTTAATAGATATTTATTAAAAAATAAATATCTATTATTATATATATATATAATGGCTTTACAATTTAATACAAACTCTAGATTGGAAGACGCTGACCCAACACATATTTATATTGATTTATCTATAGTAAATAATGACTGGGACGGAAATGAAGGACCCAAACCGTTAATATTTAATGAAATAAGAAATAGTCCATATGTGCTACAACCTAATAAATATTTTTTCAGTGTTGTTAGATTTGAATTGGATACACCATCATTGCCTGTATTTGTTCCTCTTATTGAAACAAATCAACCCGATGTAAATAAAACGGTGTATAAAATTGGTATAACATATGCTGGAGGCGAATATACTGCGACTATATACTGGGAAAGCAATATTTTTCCTGCACCTGTGCCATCTGGAGGCGTAGGCGCTCGTCAAGTTGCTAGTCCGTATTATTATGGTTTTTCTTATACAAACTTTTTAGAAAAAATAAATAATACTCTTTTAACTTTATTTAATTCTATACCAGGAAAACCTACTGGAATATTACCACCGAGATTTTCATATGATGAAAACCAAAACAGAATGCAATTCCAAGCTGATTGTAGATATTTTATTAATGGAGCCACGAGCATTGCACCGACAACTGCATTTTCAATTTATGTTAATGGACCTTTATATAAATTATTATCTGGTTTTGATTGGTATGATTTCGGTATGCCGATAACTAATGCATATATGAATCCATTACAATATAGATTAAGAGTGTATGAGACATTAAATAATCTTCAATTTAGAAAATCACCGCCTGGAGCTTTGACAACAGTATTTGATATAATTATGACTAGCGAACAATTAGATATAGCACTATGGAATCCTGTTAAATCATTAGTGTTTTCTTCTGGTCTAATACCAATTTCACCAACTCTAACAAGTCCGCCAAAAAGTGCATCCGGTGTTGCTCTTACATCATATGGTAATAACTCCAATTTATCAACACAATTAACAGACTTTGAAGTCCCATTTACACCTAATAACACATATAAAAATACTGTTAATTATAATCCTACTAGTGAATATCGTTTAATTGATGTTTTGAGTGATATACCTCTTAATGCAATTGATGTAAGTGTATTTTGGAAAGATATATATGGTAATTTAAATCCATTTACACTCGCATCTGGTTGTAATGCTAGTATTAAATTAATGTTTCGTCGTAAAGATTTTAATAATACTGAATATATGAATAGATAAATTTTTAATTATATTTCTTTAAATAGTTTAATAAATTTTTAATTATATTTTTATTTAAAGAAATATTATGTATATATATTAATAAAATGGAACTAACTCAACAACAACTCGCAGACCAATATAATTTTGATTTATCTTTGTTATATTGCGTAGATTATATTAAAAAAAATAGTATAAGTAAAGAAACAATAAAAGAAGATTTTCAATTTATTAGAAAAATTGAAAGAACTTATACAAAATTATTTAATAATTATGTTAAAGATGGTAAAATAATATTATCTAATAACACTAATTATTACGCTATTAAAAATTATAAAAAAAGAGGTGAAGCTGGAACGATAATGGCTATTAAATATTTAATAAATATGTTAAAGTATGAATATAATATAACTGAATACGATTTATTTAAATATAAACAATTGGTTAAAAAATACTTTAATAATTGTTATAAATTATGGTTTGAATATAATCAATATAATTTATATAGATACAGCCAATATTATCAGGACTGTGAATATAATAGACCTTCAAGAAATTATATATATTATACTGACAAAAAATATTATAAAATTATTAAGAATATTATGGGATATTAACTTTAAAAATAAATTATATAGAAATTATTATATTATTTATAATATAATAATTTTTTTTATATCTTATATTATATATATGGATTTTACTACCTCGTTAATAAAAGATAGTCGTCTTATGGTTAAAGATACCATAAATTATGGAGTTGTCAAAGGTGGTGAGACAATTACTCATCAACGCAATAATGTTGTGGCTGCCTCTACCACATCACTCGTATTTAACGTGCAAGTCCCATCTCTTCAAACAGTAATTGATAGACGTGTAATGCTTGGTGCTGATATTACTCTTAAAATTTCTGGAACTACTGCTAATAATACCACTTATCTCGTAAATTACGGAACCACTGACGCACTCGCACCATTCCCATTTCACCAAATGATGGCAACAATGACATCAACACTTAATTCTTCATCAGTATCAGTCAATGTTCCTGACATTCTCGCACCTTTTCTTAAATTACACGATAAGAGACAATTAAATAAATACAATTCATCCACAACAACTTTGACTGATATATTTTCAAGATATAGCGACGCGACAACACTCAATTCAAATCCATTAGGCTCGGCAGCTAATTTTGATTATGATGATGCCTTCCGTCCTAATGGTGCGTGGGAGCTCCTTGACTGGGGTCCTACCTCAAATATGGGTAAAATTCCTCAACCAATCGGCACACCTACCGCTAGTCAAGATTTTTATGTTAAATTCCACGTTGATGAACCTCTTCTTTTTCTCAGTCCTTTCACTTACACAACTGAAAGCAACACGCAAGGAATGTATGGTATTCAAAATATGAATTTCCAATTTCAATTACAAGGTGCTACAAGAGCGTGGCGTTCAACTGGTCCTGCTAATAAAACTGTTTCATTGGTTGCAGTTGATGGTGCTTATTTGGATTTTATTTTTATTAACGGTCATCCAAGTGATTTATTACCATCAAAGAATATTGTTCCTTATCTTGAATACCCTCGTTATATTTCTGGCGGTCAAAATCTCGCAGCACAAGCAGCGGTGCCACCCGTTATTGGTGCTATTACTCCAGAAGCAGTTTGGACTTCTCAAGCTCTCACACTTAACGTCGTTCCTGATAAATTAGTAATTTATGCTCGTTCTCGTTCAACTGCTTCATCGTGTCTTAATGCTGACAAATTTTTAGGTATTAAAAATGTTAATATCTCATTCAATAATTCGTCTGGTATTCTAGCAAGTGCAGAACAACGTGCCCTCTGGTCTATGTCTCACGAAAATGGCTCAAACCAAAGCTGGGAAGAATTTAGAGGATTTATTTCAAAAGCTCCTGTAACTGGTGCTGGAGTTGTTTCAACTCTTCCAACTGTTGGTTCAATTGTAGTTCTTACAATGGGTAAAGACATACAGTTGGTCCAAGATTATATTAGTGCTGGTTCTATTGGTAATTACTCACTCCAAGTTAAATGTAATGTATATAATCCTGAAGGAACAGCAGTGCCTGACGGTGAATTAGTTATCGTAGCTATCAATTCTGGTATCGTTGTTTTAGAACAAGGCGTCAGTTCCATCTTTACTGGAATCTTAACCAAGGAAGATGTATTAAAGGCTAGTGACCCATCAAGCGCTGATTACAACGCAATTGGATGGAATGAAAATGTCCGTATGACTGGCTCTGGTTTATTGGACCAAGTTAAAACACTCGGCAAATCAGCATTAAAACTAGCTCAACCTTTATTTGAAGGTTCCAAAGCTGGTGAAGCATTTAAGAAAATGAGTGGTGGAAAAAAAATGGCAAACCGTCTTATGTAATAACCTTTTATTAAATATAATTATTAATTAACTTAATAATTATAATTAACTTAATTATTAACCCTAAAATGTTGCCCGTTAAAAATAAAATATATAGGAAAATCTATAAAAATCCTATAGACTTTGTAAAATTAGGGCAAGATTTTAGGCTTAAAAAAAATACTATAGAAATTTTAATTAAAAAAATATATAAAGAAATATTTTTAACGAACATTTTAATTAAAAAACTATTTAAAAATTAAAATATATAGTAATATATATATGGCTTATAACCAAGTTGAAGTTCAAAAAAAACTTACCGAAAATATAGACTGGAAAAACGATATCACAACAGGATATTTAAGTGATATCTTTAAAATAATATTTGGGGATAGGTTCTTTTTATTTGACAATATTCTATATTGTTATAATGGAATATACTGGGAAAAAGACAACAAACAGAACTCAATAATGAATAATTTTATTGATAAAGATTATTATAAATCACTTATTGATAATATTATTAATTATGAAAAAGAATTTATGACTGATGCTATTGAATCAGGTATGGAAAAAAGTTTGATTAAAGCTCATACAGAATTAATTGGAAAACAAAAGAAATCATTATTATCACTAAGAAGTATTAATTATAGAGAGGGATTAGTGAAAGACATTAAAAATAAATTATATAGGGATGATATAGTATTTGATAAAAATCCTTATTTGTTTTGTTTTAAAAATAAATTATTTGACTTATCCAAAAATAAATTTATTAAACCAAAACCAGAATATTATATAAGTATGACAACAGGTTATAATTACGAGGATTTAGATGATGAAACAAAAGACGAATTAATAGAAGAGTTAAATAAAATTATAGATACTATATTTTTCCAAAATGATTTAAAACAATTATATTTAACTATATTATCAACAGGAATGTGCGGAATACCATTAGAAAAATTTATTATTAGTAATGGTAGCGGTGGTAATGGTAAAGGCTTATTAAATGAATTAGTTCAATCAACAATAGGAGAATACGCTTATATATTACCTAGTTCAATTATATTAAATAATTTAAAAACTGGTGGAAATCCAGAAATATTCAATTTAAATAATAAGAGATTAGTAATATGTAGGGAACCAGATTATAAATTTAAAATAAATTGCGCTACCCTTAAGGAATTAGTAGGCGGAACAGAAATAAATGCCAGAACCTTATATAGTGATAAAACTACAACTAATTTATGTATGACTTTTATTATGGAATGTAATGAAAAACCCAAACTAAATGAAACAAGTGATGCATTAAGTCGCCGTATTATTGATATTCCATTTAAATCCAGATTTGTTGATAAAAAAGTTTATGATAAATTAAATGAAGAACAAAAAATAAATACTGCTATAATTAATTCATATTATAAGACAAAAGAATTTAAAGAAACCTATAAAACAGTCTTATTTTTAATATTAAAAGATTATTTTTATAGATATTATAAATCAAAAGATTTATTAATAACCGACGAAATATTACAGCGTAATGACGACTATATGAAAGAAAGTGATGAAATGATTAGTTGGTTGAGCGAGAATTATAAGACAACCACCAATAAAGACGATATTATGAATCTAAAAGATATTTATAATAATTATAGATTAAGCGACAAATATTTAAATTCAACTAAAGAAGAAAAGAGAAATTTTTCATATAATAAATTTATTAGAGATATAAGTAATAATCCATTTTTAAAATTATATTTTAGAAAGCGCGAAAATACATATGAAATGTTTTGTTTAAAAGAGATTAAAGAAGAAATATATAGTGAAGATGAATATGATATCACAAGCGAAACAGAAGAACAATTTGAGAAAGAAAAAACAAATAAATTATTAAATAAAATTAATTAAATTAATTAATTTATCTTTAATTATATATATTATAATCTTATATATTATAATATATATTAATGGATGCTTTAAGTGTATCAGCTATAGTTGTTTCAATTATTACTGCTATTTCAGGACTAATCGCAGGATTACATATTAAGAAATCAAATTGTTTTAATGGTTTATGTATATGTGAAACAGAAGAAGAAAAATTAAATAAAAAAAATAGTAAAAGTGATATAACAACCAAAGGTAATAAACCTACGGTTATTAATATGGAATCCACTATTTAAAAAATATATAATAATTAAAATCTAAATAATTATATATAATATGAGTTTAGAATATGATAGAAAAATAGCTCAAAAATTGAGAAATTTAGACAAAAAATATGTAGCTAATGAAGATAAAAAGGAATTAGTTGGTGGTAATGTTAGAGAATTAGTTGATATTAAAGAAGGAATGGGACTTGAAGGTATGGGTTTGAGCGCTGGTATGAAAAAAGTATTAAGAAAAACAAAAGGAAAAGGTATGAGTGCTGGGGCTCAACTTGGTTATGATGGTCCTCCTGAATGGAAAGATAATGCAGTTCCACCTTTTTTTAGGGCTGGTGCATATAACGCAGAAGGAATGAGTGCTGGTGGTTTTATGGATATTGTAAAATTACCTCTTAAATTATTAGGATTTGGTAAAAATGGAGAAGTCGTTGCAGAATTAACTGGTTCAGGTCTAGCTGGTATTTTAAATCCAATTAGTTTATTTCAATTTGGTCGTAATCTATTAAAAGGAAACGGAGTAGAAGGAAGTGGAATGAGTGCTGGTGGTTTTATGGATATTATAAAATTACCCCTTAAATTATTAGGACTAGGTAAAAATAATCAATATGTTGAAATGGAAGGTTGTGGTGAAGTTGCTGACGCTTTA
>Ga0315906_10002925_pt1 | contig 23106 bp, 17 predicted proteins | sample LakEriMetagenome_4_FD_203526 | JGI IMG/M metagenome (GOLD analysis project Ga0315906, IMG submission 203526) | Freshwater fungal communities from buoy surface, Lake Erie, Ohio, United States - Buoy 2 MA122 | ecosystem: Environmental > Aquatic > Freshwater > Lake > Lake biofilm | place: USA...
ACGACGAAGCCGTCGACCTCGAAGTCGAGCCCGTGGAGCTCCTCGATCAGCTCCGTGCCCCGCTCCACGAGCGCGGCGAGCGACGCGAAGACCTGCGTGCCGGGGGCCACTGGCAGGCCGGCGGCGACGGCCCAGGCCAGGAGATCCGCCTGCGACCGGGCGCCGAGGCCCGTCGAGTCGCCCACGCCGTGGCAGAAGAACCGCAGCGGCCGCTGTGCGCAGACCCGCGGATCGAGGAGCCGGATGCTCCCCGCGACGACGTTGCGGGTGTTGGCGAACGGCGGCAGCCCCGCCGCGGCCTGGGCCTCGTTGAGGGCCACGAGGTCGGAGTTGGTCATGTACACCTCGCCGCGGACCTCGATCGATTCCGGCGGCGCCGCAAGATCGAGCACGAGCGGCACGCCGTGGATCGTCCGCACATTGTGGGTCACGTCGTCCCCGGCGACGCCGTTCCCGCGGGTCGCGGCCAGCGCCAGGCGGCCGGCGTCGTAGGTCAGCGACATCGCCACGCCGTCGATCTTCAGCTCCAGCACCCACTCCACCGGCTCCGTGGATCCGGCGTCGGCGAGCAGCTTCTCGACCCGCTGGCCCCAGGCGGCGAGGTCGGCGGCGCTGTAGGTGTTGTCGATCGACATCATCGGCACGCGATGCCGCACCGGCCGCAGCTGCGGCACCGGCTCGTCGCCCACCCGCTGCGTCGGGCTGTCGGGCGTGATCAGCTCGGGATGCTTCGCCTCCAGCCCGCGCAGCTCGTCCACGAGCCGGTCGTACTCGCGGTCGGAGATTTCAGGCGCCGCCTCGACGTAGTACTTCCGGTCGTGGTGCCGGATCTGCTCGCGGAGCCGGGCGATCTTCGTGGCGGCCGATGCGGTCACGGGTCAGCGGTCCTCGGCGCGACTGTCGAGGGCCACGGCGCCGACCGTGGCGATGGCCAGCACGACGAGCTCGGCGACGAGGATCGTCGTGCCGTGCCGGTCCATGACGGACATCAGCCCGGTGCGGGCCAGCCGCGCCGTCTCGGGCCGCACGCCGCGGAGCACGGACAGGCAGTAGCTCGTGGCGGTGAGCGTGAACGCGAGCCCGGCGAGGCCGAGCAGGACGTAGAACGGATTGCGGCGGCGGCGGGGCATGAGTGTGCGGGGGGCGGATTGATCACGCAGGCGGGCGTCATGGCGCCTGACTCCGGCTCGCGGGCATTTGCCTCCAGTGGAGCACCGGCTCGGGGGCGGCAAAAGTCGCCTCGCTGTGGCCGCGGCGGCCACACGCTCGTCGAGCGTTCGCCGACCCCCGCGCCTGCCCCCGACGGCAGCGCGGCCGTTGGGTCCGAGAGCAGGGTGTCGAACGGAGGGAGAGTATAGACCGCCGTATCAGGCGCATGACACTTGAACCTGGTGCGCCAACCTCTTGTGATCAGGTTGGGTAAGGGAGGGGTTGCCCGCAGCGAACGTTTTGCTGGTGCGCGGAGGAGTCCGACAGAGCGTCGCCGCCGCATGGACCCGGCTGCGAATCGTGTTTGGACGACCCTCGTCACCGTTCCAAGAAGCCCCGGGTGGAAACCCGGGGACTCCGGGTATGAAAACCACCCCGCCATCCATGCCGGATGACGGCGCGCAATTTCCCGGTTCAACCCCGCATCGCATGGCACCTGGGAAGGCATGCCACCCGGAGTCCCCGGGCTCCCGCCCGGGGCTTTTTGTGCGTCTATCGCGCGCGTGTTCCAAGAAGCCCCGGGTGGAAACCCGGGGACTCCGGGCGTGAAGGCCATCCCGGCATCCATGCCGCACGACGGCGCGTAATTGCCCGGTTCAAACCCGCATCGCATGGCACGCGGGAAGAGATTCCACCCGGAGTCCCCCGGCTTCCGCCGGGGGCTTTTTGTGGAGGCGCCAGGCCCGGAGGGCCGGGTTGACTGTGAGCGGGTGGCGGCCCGCCAAGCGAACTGCGGCACGATGCCGCAGGTTCGCGTGCACCATCCTCCGAGCCGTCTCAGGCGGCCTGGGCGCGGGCCAGGACCGCGTCGGCCGCCGCGAGCACCTGCTCCACTGTGATGCCGGCCATCGACGCGGTATCGTGCTTGCGGTCGTCCCATGTGGGCCGCAGCGCGGCGGGCGGCTCGACGCACACGTGCCCGGGGCCGTAGGGGCCGTTCCGCGTCGCCGGCACGGGGCCGAAGAGCCCGACGCAGGGCGTGCCCACGGCGGCGGCGAGGTGCAGCGGGCCGGTGTCTGACGAGATGAACAGCGCCGCCTGGCGGCACAGTTCGCCCAGGTCTTGGAGGCTGGTGTCGGGGGCCACGATGGCCGCGCCGAACGAGTCGGCGGCGATCCGCTCGGCTGCGGCCCGCTCGGCGGCACCACCCCACACGATGACGACCGGCTGACCGTGGCGACGGTGCAGGCCGCGGGCCGTGGCGGCGAACCGCTCCACCGGCCACAGCTTCGAGGCCCAGCCGGCGCCCGGGTTGAGGATGATCGGCGGGCGGGGCAGACGGAGCGCGGCCAGCCAATGGTGCACGCGGAGCCGGCTCACCGGCCAATGCCCGATGTCGAATGTCGGCCGCGCGACCTGCACGCCGAGCGGCGCGAGGAGGTCGCAGTTTCGCTCCACGACGTGCGCGGCCGTCGGTCGCACCGCGTGCGTGTAGGCGAGCCAGGCGTGCTCGCGTGACACGGGTTTCGCGGCCCCGATCCGCATCCGCGCGCCGCTGAGCCAGGTGGCGACGCCGCTCTTGAGCAGCCCCTGCATGTCGATGGCGACGTCGGGGCGGAAGGAACGCAACTGACGCCGCAGTTCGACCACCGCCCGCGGCGACTTCAGCCAGCCGCGGGGCAGCCGGAAGAGGTGATCGATCGCCGGATGGCCCGCGAGCACGTCGGCCGCCCGCCCCTCCACGGCCCAGCCGATGCTGGCCGCGGGAAACACCCGCTTCAGGGCCACCGCCGCCGGCACGCCGTGCAGCACGTCGCCGATGGCGGAGAGCTTGACGATGACGATGGAACGGGGGTCAATCATGGTGCCAGCAACCTGATCCGGGCGGGGGATGATCCCCGGCCGGTCCCCCCGCCCGCAAGGCCAGTTTCGCCGCGATCACACCCCGATCGTTGGCAACTGGCTCGTGGGTATACTGCGGGCCTTCTGGCAGGCGTCCCCCCCTCCATCGTCCCGTTTCGGAGCCCTCCGATGAGCCAGGCCGAAGAACTCTCGCCCCCGCGTCTCGCCGCCCGTCCCGCCGGCATGCCCGCGATCCTTCCCCCGCCGCGGCTCGACGAACTGTCGCCGCAAAACCTGTACGACAAGTGCATGGCCCTGGCGCGGAACCTGTGGTGGAGCTGGCACCCGGAAGTGACCAACATGTTCCGGGAGCTGGACCCGATCCGCTGGCGGCAGCTCGACCACAATCCGATCGCCCTGCTCGCCGAGTTCACGCCCGAGCGGCTCGAGGCCCGGGCGGCCGAGCTCGTCCTCTACAGCCGCATCAATCAGGCCTACCGGCGGCTCAAGGAGTACCTGGCGGCCGAGTCGACGTGGAGCACCGTCAACGCGGGCGTGCTCGGCTCCAAGCCGGTGGTCTACTTCTCCGCCGAGTTCGGCATCCACGAGTCGGTGCCGATCTATTCCGGAGGCCTGGGCGTGCTGGCCGGGGACCACATCAAGAGCGCCAGCGGGCTCGGCGTCCCGCTGCTCGCCGTCGGCCTGTTCTACGACCAGGGTTATTTTCGCCAGCAGCTCGACATCGACGGCTATCAGCACGAAGAGTATCTGCAGTCGCGGGTCGAGGCGTTGCCGATCGAGCCCGCGACGGGCACCGACGGCAAGCCGATCACGGTGCAGATCGACACCCGCGGCGGCCCGCTGTTTGCCAAGGTGTGGAAGATGGCCGTGGGGCGGGTGAGCCTCTATCTGCTCGACTCGGACGTCGAGGGCAACTCGCCCGAGGATCGCGAGCTCACGAGCCGGCTGTATGGCGGCGACACGCGGACGCGGATCCGCCAGGAGCTGATCCTGGGTGTCGGCGGCGTCAAGGCGATCCGGGCGATGGGGATCGTGCCCGGCGTCTACCATCTCAACGAGGGGCATTCGGTGTTCGCGACCCTCGAGGCGGTCCGCGGCCGGATGGAGCGCGACGGCTACCCGTTCGAAGACGCCGTGCGCCGCGTGGCCCGGCAGACCGTGTTCACCACGCACACGCCCGTGCCGGCCGGCCACGACCGGTTCGACAACCACCTCATCGAGGAGCACCTCGGCCCCACTCGCGACGCGCTGGGCATCTCGCACGACCACCTCATGGGGCTGGGCCGCGTCGAGCCGCACAACTCCGGCGAGCCGTTCTGCATGACGGTGCTGGGCCTGAAGATGTCGCGGCGGGCCAACGCGGTCAGCGCGCTGCACGGCCATGTCAGCCGGCGGATGTGGTCCGGCCTGTGGCCGTACCGCGTCGAGGAGGAGGTCCCGATCGGGCACATCACCAACGGCGTCCACGTGCCGAGCTGGCTGTCGTGGCAGATGCTGCAGCTCTATGACCGCATCTTCCCGGCCAACTGGTTCCGGCGGATGGGCGAGCCCGACGTGTGGCAGAAGATCTACGAGTGCGATCCGGGCGAGCTCTGGGAGACGCACTATGCGCTCAAGAACCTCCTCCTGCAGTTCGTCCGGCGGCGGCTGTCGCGGCAGTGCCGCCGCCGCGGCGAGTGCGACGAGGCGGTGGAGATGGCGCGGACGGTGCTCGATCCGAACGTGCTCACGGTCGGCTTCGCCCGGCGGTTCGCCACCTACAAGCGGGCCGACCTGCTCCTCGCCGACCTCGACCGGCTGCATGCCCTGATCAGCGATCCCGACCGGCCGATTCAGGTGATCTATGCGGGCAAGGCCCATCCGGCCGACGAACCGGGCAAGGCCTTGATTCGCAAGATCGCCAACCTCCGGCACGACAACCGCTTCGCCGGCCGGGTGGTGTTCGTCGAGGACTACGACATCAACGTGGCCCGGCACCTCGTGCAGGGCGTGGACGTGTGGCTCAACAACCCGCGGCGGCCCCTGGAGGCGTCGGGCACCAGCGGGCAGAAGGTGGTGCTCAACGGCGGGCTCAACTGCTCGATCCTCGACGGCTGGTGGGCGGAGGCCTTCGACGGCCGCAACGGCTTCGCCATCGGCCGCGGCGAGACCCACTTCCACGACGCGATCACCGACGACCGCGACGGCACGGCGCTGTTCAAGGTGCTGGAGGAGGAGGTGATCCCGCTGTTCTACGACCGCGACTCCGACGGTCTGCCCCGCGAGTGGATCAAGATGATGATGAACTCGATCAGTTCGCTCGCCTGGCGGTTCAGCGCCCACCGGATGGTGATGGACTACGCCCGGGCCTGCTACGTGCCGGCCGCCGGGGGCGTGTCCTGCGACATGACGAACCGGTAACGCGGCAGGGCCGGCGGGGCGGTTTTCGTGGCCGGATTCCCGGGTTTCCACCCGGGGCTTCTTGGACCGCGAACGTCACAAAAAGCCCCCGGCGGAAGCCGGGGGACACCGGGTTGCACGCCGCCCCGTGTGCCATGCGGTGCGGGTCTGCACCGGGGAATCACGTTCGATCGTGCGGCCTGGACGGAGGGGTGGTTTTCACGCCCGGAGTCCCCGGGTTTCCACCCGGGGCTTCTTGGACCGCGAACGTCACAAAAAGCCCCCGGCGGAAGCCGGGGGACACCGGGTTGCACGCCGCCCCGTGTGCCATGCGGTGCGGGCCTGAACCGGGGAATCACGCGCCGGCCGCCGTTCACTCCCGGCGTGTCGCCGTGGTACCCTCTTGCCGGCCCCGCCGTCGCGGGCCGTCGCGAGGGAGCCTTGCCGATGTCGAGATGCCGCTGGTTCGTCGCCCCGTCATTCTGGATCGCAGCCGCCCTGCTGGCGCGGGCCGCCCGCGCGGAGGACGCGGTGATCGTGAACATCACGGGCCCGTTGGCGGGCAAGGTGGGTGACCGCGTCACCTACGACGTCGAACTGATCAACAACTCCGGTCGCAACCTGGAAAAACTCCGCGTCGTCGACTACTTCGACGCCGGCTTCCATCACGACGCCTCCAAGAGCCCGATCGAGCAGAAGGGCACGATCGACCTGCCGGCCAATACCAAGCGCTGGGTGAAGCTCGACTTTCTGCTCGACGAGCCCGGCCGCCAGTGCCATCGCGTCGAGATCCTCGACCAGCAGCACGCGTTCATGGGCGGCGCGACCGAGTGCTGCCAGGTGGCGGCGAATCCCGCCTTCGTGCCCCCGCCGCAGCCGCCGACCGCCACCGGGCCGACCGCGCCGGCAGCCGCGCCGGCGCCGGTGGCCGTGCCGCCGCTGGCTGCAGCCCCGCTGGCGACCGCCACAGCGGCCGCCACGCCGCCTCCCGCCGTGCCGCTCGTCGCCCCGGCGGCGCCGGCGATCGCGCTCGATCTCACCGGACCGGTCGATGCGGTCTCCGGGGCCGTGACGGAATACGTGGCCACGGTGCGGAACACCGGCAACGCGGCCTCGGGGCCCGCCGTGCTCGAGTTCTCATGGGACGACGGGCTCTCGCCGCAGGAGGCCTCCGAGGGCTACAGCCTGGCGGGATCGCGGGTGTCTTGGAACCTGCCGGCCATCGCGCCGGGAAAGATCGAAAAGCGACAGATCAATCTGCGGGCCCAGAGTCCGGCCGGCTCGTTTGCCGATTCGCCGGCGGTGCGGTCCTGCGTGCGGGCCGAACTGACCACGGCCGGCATCGGCCCGATCGGTGACCACGAGTGCCTGCAGATCCGCTCGACGACGCCGCGGCCGCGGCTGCGGACGCCGTCGGAGGCGGGCCTGCGGCTGTCGCTCTCCGACCTCGACGACCCGGTCCGCGTGGGCGACTCGACCACGCTGGTGTGCACCGTGTTCAACGACGGCGCGTCCCCGTCCGGACCGTTGAATCTCGTTATCGACCTGCCTCGCGGGGCCCGGATGCTGGGCGACGCGCGGGTGCGGGTGGACGACGGCCGGGTGCTGTTCGACCCGATCGATCTCGGGCCCGGCCGGCAGCAGTCCTTCGAGATCACCTACAAGCTCCAGGAGCCCGGCAAGGCGACGGCCATGGCCACCGTCTCCGGTGCCAACCTTGACGGCCGCCTCGACCGCAGCTGCCCGACCGAGTTCTTCGGCCCCTGACGCCAGCCGGCACATTCCGCAGCATCGGCATCTTCGCCTCCGCTCCGGCGGCTCGACGGCGTCCGCTGTCGATGACAGTGCGGAGGCCGTGTCATGCTCGTCGTCACCGCAAACTGGGCGCTCGCCGACGGCACGCTCGTGGCCACGTCACGCCGCGGCCAGGGGGAGTTTCTGGAGGCGGTGCATCGCGCGGCCTTCCGGAGCGGCGTGCGGCACGACGGTCGCTACGAACCGATCGACGGCATCGCCATCGTGCTCGCGGGTGACACCTTCGACCCGCTCACGTCGACCGCCTGGGCGGGCGACGTGCGACCTTGGCACGAGGGGGGGCGGGCCGCCGGGGTGGCGGCCGCCGTGATGCTGGCGGCTGCTGGCCGCGGCCGACGACTGTTGGCGGGCCTGTCGGCCTGGGTACGAAGCGGCCTGATGGTGCCGGCGGCCGATCGCCGGGGACGGCCGGTGTTTGGTCGGGATCGGCGGGTGCCCGTGCGGGTGACGATCCTGCCGGGCGATCGCGATCCGTGGATCGCCGGGGCTGGGGCCCGTCTCGCGCGGCGTGGCATCGCGGTGGCTGGGGCCTGGTCCGTGCCCGGCATCACGGTCTGCCACGGGGCCGAGTTCGACCCGCTGTGGACCGCGGTCGAGCCGGGCCGGCCGACGCTGGGCGCGAGTCTGGCGGTCGATCTGGTGGCCCGCTTCGGCACCGTCTTGCGCGGGCGTTCCGACCTGTGGCCGGCCTGCCGGCCGCTCGTCGCCCAGCTCGCGGCGGCACGGGCTCTGGAGATGCCGGGAGTCGTCGGCGAGTGGCTGGCCACCGTGGAGCGAAGCGCGGTGCTCGTGCGGGATGCCTGGCGGGCGGCCGTGGCAAGGTGGCGTCGACAGGCGCGGATCGCAGAGCCGGCCTGCGATGCCTCGTTCGATTCCATCGACGCCGTCGCCGCTTGGATGGACGCCGTGGACATCGCGGTCCCGGTTGCGGCCGGCGACATCGCCGCCCTGCTGGAATCGCGGCCACCGTTCGGGGCGGACTCCGGCACCGTCGTGCTCGGGCATTGGAGCGGTCCCGCTGTGGCCGCGACGATCGTGGGGCTCGGCCCGACGCCGGGGAATGCGGTCGATGCGGCGGCGGGTGTCACGCTGGCGAGCGTGGCGCCGAACCGGCAGCGGCGGGGACCCGCGCACGTGGTGTTTCCGAATCCCGCTCTGCCCGCCGTCCACTACCGGCTGGCGGCCGAAGACCCGCCGCCGCGGCGGACGTTCGCCGCTCCGGTGTGTCGGCGGATCGTCGATGCGGCGTAGCAGACGTGTGGAGCAGGTCTGCCCGAGCAGGATGCGAGGCATGCCGACCGGGGAAACCCTCGGCGTTTCCCCCGGTCGGCCAAGTGGACAAAGGCCATGGAGGGCTTTGTCCACGGAGAGCTAGAATCCCGTCCCATGGCACCGCCGCCCGTCGCTGACATCGTCGCCGAGATCCGCACCACGTTCGCCGCCCGTGACGCGGCCGAGGCGTGCGCGAACCGCCTCGTGGCCGAGCGGCTGGCGGCCTGCGTCCAGATCGACGGACCGGTGCACAGCACCTACCGTTGGCAGGACGGTGTCGAGACGGCCGTGGAGTGGCGGTGCACGTGCAAGACGACGTCCGCACGGACCGCAGCCTGCATCGCCGCGATCGTCGCGGGGCATCCCTACACGACTCCCGAGGTGCTCGTGCGGGAGTCGATGGCGACGCCCGCATACGCCGCCTGGGTGCGGGAGAGCGTCGCCGCATCCTGACCCGGCGCCGCGGCCACGAGGGATATCATGGTCGACATCGATCTGCTCGCCTTCGACATCACGCTGCATGCGCGGCCTGCCGACGCCGTGCCCGGGGGCAGTCATGCCGATGCCTGGGGAGAGTGGCCGGTGCTGCATGTGCCCCATGCCGCGTTGGCCGTGCCGATGGCCGTGTCGTTCGACGACTTCCTGCACGCGATCGGTGGCATCGAGCGGCTCTACGCCGAGCCCGACGGCTCGTTCGTATGGGCGAGCCCGCGCGCGGGGCTGGCGTGGCAGGTGGACGGCAACGCCTTCGAGCGCGACGGGCGGCTGCTGCTGGTGGACCTCAAGGGCAGCTGCCCCGAGCCCGCCTTCGACCGGCTGCTCGCGGCCTGCGGATGGCCTGTGCAGTCCGTGATGATGCAGCTCGTGCGGCCGGCCGTGTTTCTTGCGGAGCCGACGTTTCGCGGGCATGCCCGGGCCCGGGCGGTCGCCGGAGATGGGGAAAGACTGCGGCCCGGCTGATGGAAGGGTCGTGCCGGTTGTGCCGGCGCGGGAATGGTGACGGCGGGACGGGGCGGCGCCTGGTCCGATAGGATGAGGTGAGACGGTCGATCTGGGGTCGATTTGGGGCGCGGAGGCACCGCATGAGCGTGCACAGGGGCTGGTGGAACGGGGCGAAGGGCCGGCTGGCCGGCCTGGTGGCCGGGGCCGGAACGGCGGCGGTTGCGGCGGTGGTTGCGGCCGCGCAGCCCACGATCGAAAGCCTGCCGCTGGCGGCGGCGTATGGCGACGGCGTCCACGCCTTCTTTGCCGGTGATTTCGACCGGGCCTACGAGGATCTTTCGCAAGCCATCGAGGCGGGCACGACCGATCCACGGGCCTACTACTTCCGCGGCCTGGCGGCCCTGCGGCAGGGGCGGGGCGACGAGGCGGAGGCCGACTTCACCGAAGGCGCCACGCGGGAGTCGTCCGGGCTGGGAGCCTGGCCGGTGGCCAGGTCGTTGGAGCGGATTCAGGGACCCGATCGGTTGCGTCTGGAGCGGCACCGCACGCGGGCGCGGGTGGCGCTCTTGCAGCGGCAGCGGGCCGCGGAACTGGAACGCTACTCGCAGATCGAGGCTGCGCAGCCGGACGTCCTGCGCAGGCTTCGGCCAGTCGGGCCGCGGGTCCAGGCTGGCGACGAGGCAAATCCATTCGAGGACGATGCCGCCCGCAAGGCCCGACCTGTGCCGGCGCCGGCCGAACGGATGCCGGCCCCGCGTCAGTCGTTGCCGGCGGAAGAGCCGGCCCCTGGCGGGAAGCCCGACGCCAACGATCCCTTCGGGGACGCCGCCCCTAATGCCTCGAAGGCCGAACAGGTCGAGCAACTGGCCGCGGAGCGGGAGAACGTCGCCGCCCAGCGCGACCAGCAGGCGGAGCAGGAAGCCGCGGCCGGCGACCGGTGAGCGGGAGTCCTTGCTCCCGGCGGGGGCTTCTTGTGGTCCAAGAAGCCCCGGGTGGAAACCCGGGGACACCGGGTTTGAAAACCACCCCGCCATCCATGCGGCACGACCGGACGCTGTTCCCCGGTTCGAACCCCACCCGGCATTTCACCCTGGTCGGCATGCGACCCGGAGTCCCCCGGCTCCCGCCGGGGGCTTCTTGTGGCCGACCGCGGGCAGGCGGTGCCGTCGCAGCCGCGGCCGAGCCTCAATCGGTCCCCTGCCAGCCGGCGTACGCGAGGAGCATCCAGCCGGCGATGAGGAGCACGCCGCCGATCGGCACGACGGCGCCGAGCAGCTTCATGCCCGACAATGCCAGCGCGAAGAGACAGCCGCTGAAGATCGCGGTGCCGACGAGGAAGCAGCAGCCGGCGGCGGCGAGGCCGGGGGCGGGCCGCACGGCCGCGAGCGTGCCGACGACGGCGGTGGCCAGTGCGTGCACCAGGGCGTAGCGGGCCGCGGTCTCCCAGTTGGCCGCCTGGCCGTGGGCTTCCAGGAACGCCTTCAGGCCATGGGCGCCGAAGGCGCCGGCGGCGACGGCCAGGCCGCCGAGCAGGCCGCCGGCCGTGATGAACAAACGGCTCACGGGCGGCTCTCGCCCAAAAGCTTCTCTTCTTCCTCTTCCTGGATGATGATCCGCGGAGTGACCATCAGCATCAGGCTGTCGGTGGTCCGGCCGAGGCCGACATTCTTGAAGAGGCGGTTGATGTAGGGGATCTTCGAGAGAATCGGCACGCCGAACTCGTTGCGGCCCTCGCGGAGCCGCTTGATGCCGCCGAGCAGCACCGTGCCGCCATCGGGCACGCTGACGGTCGTGGTGACCGTCGTGAACAGGAACTCCGGCAGCTGGACCGTGGTGCCGTTCGACTGCAGCTCGAGTTCGCCGGCCCTGGCGACGCCATTGGTCAGCCCCACGAGCCCGTCGGCGCCGGGAATGCGGACGTCGGTGCCTGACTTCTCGTCGCTGCTCTTCGATTTCGTGGACCGCGAGCCCTCGAACTGGAACTCCTCCACGCGGCCGATCTGCGAGAAGAACGGCACGAGCGTGAGCCGCACGAAGCGGCGGTCGTTGGAGACCACCGCTTCCACGTTCACCGCGGTGCCCTCGTTGAGGACCGTGATCACCGGCTGCTGGGCCGCCGAGAAGTCGCCGACCACCGGGACGACTGAGGTCACGAACGGCCGCTGCCGGGTGTCGGAGACGAAGGCATTCTGGCCGTTGAAGAGCGTCACCTTCGGCGCCTGGAGCACGTTGGAACGGGTGTTGCCCTGGGCGGCCTGGATGAGGAAGTAGGCCTCGATGTCGGAGAGGATCGCGAACCCGAAGTCGGCGGCCGAGGTGGCCACGTTGGGCAGGCCCGGCAGCTGGGGCACGGTGGCCGCGCCGAAGCTGTTCTGCCGGAACGGAATGGAGAAGTAGTTCGGAGTGTTCGCAATCGCATTGCCAAAGTTGGGACCGGGCTGATTCGGGTTGGCGGGCTGGACGGCCGCGTTCGGATTGAGGGCCACGCCCGGCGCCCCGGTGTTGTCCAGCCCGACGAGCTGCGAGCGGCCGCCCGGCCGGGTGGGGATGCCCAGCTGGCCCGGGTTCTGCGAGCTGTTGCCCTGGGTGGGAATGGCGGTCATGTTGAGCGGCTGGTTGACGCCGGACTGGATGTTGAAGTCGAAGTCCACGCCGATCCGCTCGAAGAACGTGTCGTTCAAGGAGATGAACCGGACCTCGATCGTGACCTGCAGGTCCTGGAGCCGCCGCAGCTGCTCGAGCAGGTCGGCGATCTCCTCGTGCACTTCCTGCGTCTGGCTGACGACGAGCGAAAGGTTCGTGTCGAAGGGGCGGATGGCGCCGTTGCCGCCGCCGTCGGCCCAGGCGCCCGGGCCACCGACGGTGTTTTGGATCAGGTCGATGAGCGACTGGAAGTCGGCCTGGCCGCCGCCGACGGTGGGCGGGCCGAACGGAACCGAGGGCATCGCGCCCGTCACCGGGCCGTTGCCCCGGCCCTGCATCTGGGCGAGCGAGCCGGCCTGCATGGTGCCGCCGGAGTCGGCCCGGGCGGCGCGGTTGAGTGCGTCCCGCGGCGGCTCGACCTGGACGGAGACCGAGTTGCGCAGGACCTGCGAGTAGCCCTTGCTGAGCGCGCCTTCGATGCCGAGACCGTCGGAGGAAAAGTTCGGGATCGGTTTGACAAGGTCGCCCACCTGGTAGGTGACGCTGTAATAGACGCCCTTCACCAGGCCGGGGCTGGTGATCTTCAGCACCTCGTCCTGCACGACGTAGCGGAGGTGGAGCGGCTCCAGCAGCAGCTTGAGGGCGCTCTTCAGGGAGATCTGTTGGGAATCGAGAGACAGCGTGACCGGAGTGTCGCTGGTCGCGGCCTCCTGCTCCAGGCCTACCATGTCGAGGTGGATCGGGACGTCGGCCTGCTTGGCGAGCGCGGCGAGCACGACGGCCAGCGGCTGGTTGCGGAAGGCCGGCTGCACCCGGGTGTTGAGCTTGCGGTGGATCGCGAGTTCCGCCGGCGTGGCCCGCGACTTGCCCTCGGCCAGCCGCTGCGAGCGGTTCTTCGTCAGGTCCTCCCAGCTCTTCGTCTCCGGAAACTCGATCGGGCCGGTGAAGGGCGTCGCCGACCGCTCGATGTCGTCGGCCACGTCGAGGAAGCCGTCCTGCTGGCCGCTCGCGATCGTCTTCTGGGTCTCCATGCGGCGGATGACCCGGCTCTGGGCGAGCAGTTGGCGGACGACCGCGTTATCGGGGGCCAGCTGGCCGGCCTTCTTGGCCACGGCCTCCGCCTCGGCGAAGCGGCGCTGGTCGATGAGCGTGTTGTATTCGTCCACGAGCATCGCGATCCGTTGGTCGACCTCGACCTTCCGGGCCCGCTCCCGGTCGATCTGTCCCTCGATCTCGGCGTTCCGCTTGTCGAGCGCCAGCTCGGCGCGGCGCTTGCCCGACGCCTCTTCGATGTCGCGGCGGGCCCGCTCGATCCGCCGCAGCAGCTGGTCCTTGCGTTCCTCGGGGATCGGCTGGGCGGATACGTTGGCCGCCGCCTGATCGAGCAGGGCGAGGGCGTCGGCCGGCGACTTTTGGCCGAGCCGCTTGGCTTCGAGCTGCCGGGCCGCGACCTCGGCGGAGATGCGGGCCAGCAGCAGGTCGGGAGCGACCTCGCCGGCGTCGGCGGCGGGCGCGGCCTGGGGATTCGCGGGCCGGGCGGCCGCCCGGCCGAGGGCCTCGTCGATCATCCGCTTCGCGGCGGTGGCGTCACGGTCAGCCGCCCCGGGTGCGGGAAGGTCCTCCGCGCGGGTGGCAAGCCCCGAGCAGGCGAGGACCGCGGCCGCGGCCTTGAGCACCGTGAATCGATCGCGGATCGTGCTCAGCCGCTTGGTCGCCAGGGCGAAGGTCGGAGTGCTGGCCATGGTGCTGCTTCCTGTGCAGGGAACTTCCTGGGGGCGGGAGAGGTACCCGCCTCGGCGCCGGCATGTCAAGGGCAGGTCGGCACGGCGAGAAGCTTGCCCAGTTTGCCGCGCGGCGCCGCTGGCGGTCCGCTTCAGTCCGGCATCGGGCCCGGCGTTGCGGGAACGTTTGCGGCGGCCAGCCGGCGCACCACCGCCTTCTCGACGGTGGCCAGCAGCTGGTCGATGCGAAACGGCTTGAAGAGCACCAGATCGATGCCCGCCTGGCGGGCCTTCACGATCGAATGGCCGGGGTCGTAGCCGAACCCCGTCATCAGCACCAGGGGCACCGGATCGACGATCTCTTTCAGCTTCAGCAGCAGCTGGTACCCGCTCATGTCAGGCAGGCGAATGTCGGAGATGATCACGTCATACCCGTCGCTGCCCACGCCGCGGACCATCGAGGCGGCCTCGGCGCCGTCCCGGGCCGTCTCGACCGTGCAGCCGTACCGCTCCAGCAGGGCGTGGGCGGCGGCCCGCACCTGCTCGTCCGAGTCGACGACCAGAATTCGCCTGCCGATGAGGGGCTCGCGCCGCTCCCCATGCCGCCGCTGCGCGTGGGCGGAACTGGGGGCCATCTTCTCCCCAACCTTTTGAATCACCTGCTTGATGTCGCGGGCGTTCCGCAGGATCCGCTGCAGGCGATCCACGACGTCGGCGTCGTGACCGATGTAGCGCTCCATGACGCCGACGGCGTCGTTGAGGATGTCGTCCACCGGCAGCGCCACGGCCCCGTGGATCGCCTCGATGCTTTCGGCGGCCGTCGATGCCTTCTCCGCGACGAGCAACTCCAGCGTGTTGAGGGCCGCGGCGACGTCGCGGGAGAAGATCTCGAGGAACTGGAGGTCGGTCGCCGTGAAGCCGTTGGGCTCCGGGCTCTCGACGTTGAAGGTTCCGATCACCTGGTCATGGAGCATGAGCGGGACGGTCAGCGAGCTCTTGGCCCCCTTGCAGCCCTCGAGGTACAGCGGATCCTTGGTCGTGTCGGCGCACCAGTAGCTGTGGCCCGTCGCGGCCACGTAGCCCGTCACGCCGTTGTGTTCCGGTCGGGCGTAGAGGATGCGGGCTTCTGCCGCCGGCTGCATGCCTTCGGCCAGCAGGGGCTCGAGCCGCCCGGTCCGCCGGTCGAGGAGCCGAATCTCCACGACGTCGAACTGCAGCAGGTCCTTCGAGTAGTGGAGGATGTTGCTCTTGAGCAACTCGATGCGCTCGGCGACGGTCATGTCGGCGAGTTCGGTGGGCGACAGGTCGGCCAGCTTCTGGCCGGCCGCATGGATGGCCGCCCGCTTTTGCTGTTCGAGGATCGTGTGCGTCACATCACGCACGGCGACGACCACCTGCGGGCGGTCCGCGGACGGGAACCCGGCCGACGTCTTGATGTCGAAGTATCGGCCGTCCGTCGACCGCAGCGTGCCGCTGGCGGCGCGGCTCGCCGCGATCGCGGCGGTCAGGCGGTCGACCTCACCCTCGGGCGTCGTCGCCACACCCAGGCACGCGAAGAACGGCCGGCCGACGACGGAACAGCCGCACCACTGGCCGAAGAGGGCGTTCGCCCAACGGACGGTGCCGCCGGTGTCGAGGACCGCGATCCCGTCGGGCAGGTGGATGATGATCTGCTCGTCTGGAATCGGGGCCGCCGACTTCGCGGCGGATGCATCCGCGGGATCCGCCACCGACCACTCTCCTTGAGGTTCGTCCGCTGGCTCGTGCCGGAAGTATAAAATCGCGCCGCTTCCCGGCCAAATCGGTCGCCGGCGTTGTCGGTGCCGGCCGCGTTCCTATACTCCCACGGGTTCGCCGCAGGGCCGACAGGTTCGTTGGTCGCGGCTCTCCCTTACCGCGAGGCGTGTCGTGACCGAGTCGAGCCCGTCGTTCCTGGCCCGGCACCAATTTCTCATCTATCGGCTATTCTCGCTGTCCGGCCTGATTCCGGTCGGCGCCTTTCTGGTCGTCCACCTCCTGACCAACGCCTCGGTTTTGTCGGGAGCCGGTGCCTTCCAGTCCAGGGTCGACATGATCCATTCGCTCGGCCCCCTGCTGGTGCCGATCGAGTGGATGTTCATCTTCCTGCCAATGCTCTTCCACGCCACCGTGGGCTTCCTGATCATCGCCAACGGGCTGCCGAATGTCGGATCATATCCATACGTCGGGAATGTGCGTTACACCCTGCAGCGGGCGACGGGGATGATCGCCTTCGTGTTCATCATGGGCCACGTCATCCATCTGCACTGGATGGGCGGACCGCTCGGCGGAGGGAAGTTCGATCCGCATGCGGCCACGAGCTCGGCGGCCGTGGCCATTCATCCCGTCCTCACCTCCATTCTGTATGCGATCGGCGTGCTGTGTGCGGTGTTCCATCTGGCAAACGGTCTGTGGACGCTGGGCATCACCTGGGGCATCTGGACCAGCCCGGCCGCGATGCGGCGGGCCAACGCCGTCAGCATCGTCATCGGCGTTCTGCTGGCGGCGGCCGGGCTCGGAGCGATCGGCGGCCTGCGGGACATCGGCGGTGACCCCGGCAAGCTCGGCCAGGCCCGGCAGGTCGAGACGATCATGAACGAGGACCGTGAGGCCCGCGAGCGGATGCTCCGGGGCGAGCCGCCGGCCCGTCCCCTGGCTCCGGCCGTGCGGGCCGATGAGGCCGATGCGGGCGTGCGTCCGGTATCCGTCGGCCCCCAGACAGGAAGGTGACAGCCATGGCACAGCCGAGAGTGTTGGTGGTCGGAGGCGGGCTCGCGGGCCTGGCCGCGTCGATGCGGCTGGCTGAGCTGGGGGTCAGTGTGGACCTCGTCAGTCTGGTGCCGGTGAAGCGGTCGCACAGTGTCTGCGCGCAGGGGGGAATCAACAGTGTGAACGCCCTGACGCGGCAGCAGGGCGACAACGAATGGAAGCACTTCGATGACACCGTGTACGGCGGTGACTTCCTCCAGCATCAGCCGCCCGTCAAGGAGATGGCCGACTGGGGTCCGCGGATCGTCGACCTCATGGACCGTCTCGGTGTGCCTTTCAACCGCACGCCGGAGGGCTTCCGCGACCAGCGGCGGTTCGGCGGCACGCTCTACAAGCGGACGGCCTTCGCCGGGGCGACGACCGGTCAGCAATTGCTCTACGCCCTCGACGAGCAGGTTCGCCGCCGCGAGGTCGAGGGGCGGATCAAGAAATGGGAGTTCTGGGATTTTCTCGCGCCCGTGCTCGACGATTCGGGCCGGTGCTGCGGCGCGATCTGCCAGGATCTCGTGACGATGCAGTTCCGGGCCTTCCCGGCCGACGCCGTGGTGCTCGCCACTGGGGGCAATGGACTGATCTACGGCCGCTCGACGATGTCGATGGTCTGCACCGGCAGCGCCGTGAGCCGGGCGTATCAGGCCGGCGCCTGGTACGGCAACGGCGAGTTCATCCAGGTGCATCCGACCGCGATCCCGGGGGCTGACAAGCTGCGGCTGATGAGCGAGAGCGCCCGCGGCGAGGGGGGGCGTGTCTGGGTGCCGCGAAAGCCGCAGGATCCGCGGGATCCGCGGGAGATTCCCGAGGCCGAGCGGTGCTATTTCCTCGAGGAGCGGTATCCGAAGTACGGCAACCTCGTGCCCCGCGACATCGCCACCCGTGAGATCTTCGACATCTGCACGACCGACGGGCTGTCGGTCGAGAAGGACCGGCTGTGCGTCTATCTCGACCTCACGCACATCCCGCGGGAGACGCTCAACCGCAAGCTCGGCGGCATCCTGGAGATCTACGAGAAGTTTCAGGGCGTCGATCCGCGGTCGGTGCCGATGAAGATTTTTCCCGCGGTGCATTACTCGATGGGCGGCCTGTGGGTCGACTACGAGCGGAGTTCCTCCGGTGGCATGGTGGAGGGTTCGGCCCGCAACCAGCAGACCAGCATCCCCGGGCTGTATGCGATCGGGGAATGCGACTACCAGTACCACGGTGCCAACCGCCTGGGGGCGAACTCGCTGCTGTCGTGCATCTTCAGCGGGCTGTTCGTCGCTCCCACGCTGGCGGCCGTCGCCGCGGGGCGGGGCGGTGCCGCGGACCAGCGGCTGTTCAACGCCGGCCTCAAGCGGGAGGAGGAGCGGCACCACGCCCTGCTCGCCCGCACGGCCGGCACCGAGAATCCCTACGAACTGCACCAGGAGCTCGGCAATCTCATGACCCGCGTGGCGACCGTCGTGCGGCGAAACGATCAGCTCGCCGCCGCCTATGGCGAGGTGTGCGCGATGGAGGAGCGGTGGCGGCGGTGCGCCGTCTCCGACACGGCCAACTGGACGAATCAAAACGTCGTCTTCACCAAGGCCCTGGGCGACATGTTCCCGGTCGCGAAGCTGATCCTCAAGGGTGCCCTGCTGCGGGACGAATGCCGCGGGGCCCACTTCAAGCCCGACTTCGCCATGCCGGGCCTGGCGGCCACCGATCCCGCCGCCAAGCGGCGCGAGGCAGAGGAGTGGTGCGACCGGTTCGCGGAGAACACGCAGAAGTGGCTGAAGTCGACGATCGCGAAGTGCGGTCCGGACGGCAGTCCGCAGATCTCCTACCAGGACGTCGACACATCGCTCATCCGCCCGCGGCCGCGGCTGTACGGGCTCGTCGGCGCGGAGGCGATCGAGGAGGCGTGGAAGGCCAGGGAGGCGGCGGAAACCCCCGCCGCGGCAGGCGCGGCCGTCGGCGCGGGTTCGTGAGGTTTTGGGAAAGGCTCGGGAGGCAACACCGATGATCAGGGCGGTCGAGAGCGACGGGCATGAAGCAGACGCCGGCCACGGCGTCGCCGGCAAGCGGGTGCGCGTGCGGGTGCTCCGCCAGGATGTGGCGGGCGGCGAGAGCTACTGGGAGCGGTTCGAGGTTCCCTACGAGCCGAACATGAACGTGATCAGCGTTCTCCAGAAGATCGCCAGCCTCGCCCGGGCCCAGGATGGCCGGAAGGTCGCGCCCGTGGCCTGGGACTGCTCGTGCCTGGAGGAGGTGTGCGGCTCGTGCACCATGCTCATCAACGGCCGGACGCGGATGGCCTGCTCGGCGCTCGTCGACCGGCTGCTCGCGGAGGACGCCGAGATCGAGCTCCGGCCGATGACGAAGTTTCCCGTGGTTCGCGATCTCGTGGTCGATCGGAGCCGGCTGTTCCGTGCGCTCGAGAGGGTCAAAGCCTGGGTGCCCGTGGACGATTCCTACGACCACGGCCCCGGCCCGCGGATCGCGCCCGAGGACCAGGAGGACGCCTATCCGCTTTCGGAGTGCATCAGCTGCGGCTGCTGCACGGAGGCCTGTCCGCAGTTCACCAAGATCGAGGCCGTGCGGCGCGACGACGAGTCGGCCGAAGACTTCGAGAGGCGGCGGCGGGCCATGTTCGACCGCGGCTTCGTGGGGCCGCACGCGATCAGTCAGGCGATGCTCTTCAATTCCCACCCCACCGGCAAGATGATCGCCGACGAGCGCCTGGAAGCGCTGACCGCGGAGGGGGGCATCCAGATGTGCGGCAATGCGCAGAACTGCGTCGCCGTGTGCCCGAAGAAGATCCCGCTCACGCGGTCGATCGCCCGCGCCGGCCGTGCCGCCACCGTGTGGGCGATCAAGAAGCTCTTTGACCGCTGACGGCCGGCTGCCCGCCTGGAGGGCCGTCGCCGCTGGTATCACCAGGGCCCTCCGGGCCTCGCGCTCACACAAAAAGCCCCCGGCGGAAGCCGGGGGACTCCGGGTTGCGTGCCTGCCCGCGTGCCATGCGATGCGGGTGCGACCCGGGAAAGCGTGAGCAGACGTGCGGCATGGACGATGGGATGGTCTTCGTGCCCGGTGTCCCCGGGCTCCCGCCCGGGGCTTCTCGGAACGGACACGGGATCGATTCCCTCCGCTGCGTTTCGGCGGTGCCGTTTGATTGCACGCCTTGAGGGCGGGCGATCGCGCTGCCGGCGGCGGCCGGCGAAGGCAAGATCGGCAGGATGCCAGATGCTTGCCTTGAACCCGCCCATCACGGCCCGATTTGCCGCTGCGGAGGCGGCATGGTACGGTTTATGGATCGTAAGGGTGGCCGTCTTCAGCGCCGCCCACATGGGGGTTCGCCGCGCGGGCAACAGGATGCTCGCAGGCTCGAGCGAGCCCGGACGCGTGAAGAAGGATTGAGGATACCGAGTGTTTGTTGAAAAAAGGGCGCGCCGCCCGGCGGAGTCGGGCAGGGCGGCCGTGGAGAATGAGCGAACCGCCGTGGTCGGTCGGACGGATAACGGTGACGGCGGGATCGAGACGCGGCAGGCTCCACCCCGCCGCGAGGCTGCGGAGCGGCCGGTGGCCAGCGGGCAGTCGCGACAGGCGGAGACGCGGGGTTCCGCGCCCCAGGCGGCCAATGCCGAGGCCGTCGGCGGTGAGCCGGGGGGCAGCTTTCGCACGCTCGGCCTCTCTGCGGAGACGCTTGCCGCCGTCGAGCGGGCTGGATACACCGTGCCCACGCCGGTCCAGGCGGGGCTGATCCCCCGGGCCCTGGCGGGCGTCGACGTGCTCGGCCAGGCTCGCACCGGCACGGGCAAGACGGCGTCGTTCGTGCTGCCGATTCTGGAGCGGATGCGGCAGCCGGGGCGCAGCGGCGGGCCGCGGGCGCTGGCGCTGGTGCCCACCCGCGAACTCGCGGTGCAGGTCAAGGACGAGTTCGAGAAACTCGCCCACGGTTCGGGCATCCACTGCGTCGCCGTCTACGGCGGCAAGCCCATCAAGGGGCAGATCGACAAGCTCGCCAAGCATCCGGCCGTGGTGGTCGGCACGCCGGGGCGGATCCTCGACCACATGAGCCGGGGCACGATCTCGCTTTCCGCGCTCGACATCGTCACGCTCGACGAGGCCGATCGGATGCTCGACATCGGGTTCCGGCCCGACATCGAGAAGATCCTGCGCCGCTGCCCCGAGAGCCGGCAGACGCTGCTCCTCTCGGCCACCGTGCCGCCGCCGGTGCAGAAGCTGGCCACGCGGTACATGCGCGACCCGGAGATCATGGACTTCTCCACCAACGAGCTGGCGGTGGAGACGATCGAGCAGCGCTACTTCACCGTCGATCCGACGCGGAAGTTCGACCTCCTGGAGAAGCTCCTGGAGCGGGAGCAGCCGCGGCAGGCGATCGTCTTCTGCCGCACGAAGCGGGGCACCGACAAGGTCCACGACAGGCTCGCCCGGCGCAGGTCGCGGCTGCCGGATGAGGTGGCCTGCATCCACGGCGACCTCGCCCAGAACGTCCGCGACCGGGTGATGCGGGCGTTCCGCGATGGGACGGTAAAGATTCTCGTGGCCACCGACGTCGTGGGTCGCGGCATCGACGTGTCGAGCGTTTCGCACATCGTCAACTACGACATCCCCGAGTTCTGCGACGACTACGTCCACCGCGTGGGCCGCACGGGCCGCATGGGGCGGGAGGGCGTGGCGTTCACGTTCGTCGCGCCCGAGGAGGGCGCCCAGTTGACGCGGATCGAGATGCGGATCGAGCGGCTGCTGCAGCGGGACGAGATCGCGGGCTTTGAGGCGTTCGATCAGCGGCCCCGGCCGGCGCCTGTCGAGATGGTGCCCACGGGTGGCTTCGTCCGCACGCCGCCGTCCGCCGAACCGGCCCCCGCCGAGCCGGCGAAGAAGCCCGCCGCCTCGATGCTCGGCAAGGGCCGCGGACCCAAGCGCCATCGACGGGCCCTTTAGCCGCCGGCAGCCATGGATGGACGCACGGCCCGAGCCGTCAAGCAGCGGTTGGAGAGCCTCGCCGACGCCGGGGTGATCGCGGTGCCGAAGGCGGGGCATCCGGTCCCGGCGGCCGCCGCCGCGCCGCCGGCTGCGAAGCGCGGGGGCGTTGCTGACGCCGCTCGGTCGCTGGCGATTCTCCGGCAGGAGGTCGCCGACTGCACGCGGTGCGCGGAACTCGCCGGCACGCGGACGCAGACAGTGTTCGGGGCGGGGCCGGCCGATGCCCGGCTGTGCTTCTTCGGCGAAGCGCCGGGGGCCGACGAGGATGCTTCGGGTGAGCCGTTCGTGGGCCGCGCCGGGCAGTTGCTCACGAAGATCATCGAGGCCTGCACGCTGCAGCGCGATGACGTCTACATCCTCAACGTGCTCAAGTGTCGGCCGCCGGGCAATCGCACGCCCATGCCCGACGAGGTGGGCAACTGCCGCAGCTTCTTCGAGCGGCAGTTCGCCGCCATCGCGCCCGAGTTCATCTGCTGCCTGGGGACGACGGCCGCCCAGGCCCTGCTGCAGACGACGGAGCCGATCGGCGCCTTGCGCCGGCGCTGGTTCACGTTCGGGGCCGCCCGCGTGCTATGCACCTACCATCCCTCCTACCTCCTGCGCACTCCAGCGGCCAAGCGGGATGTGTGGGAGGACATGCAGATGCTGATGCGGGAAATGGGGTTGGGGGGGTGAGGCCAGGACTGCCCATGCCCCATCGCCGGACGTTCGCTCCGGCCCTCCGGGGCCTTCGCTCTCTCGGAGGCGTCTGCGCTCCGGCATCCCTGCCTCGGCTGGCCGCCTACGCCGGCTCCTGGGGCATGGGCAGTCCTGGCCAACGGCAAAGTCGGCTGTGCACGCCGATCCCCGAGCCTCGCGGATTCGGGAGGCAGCCTTGCCGAATGCCTCGGGGGACAGTTCAGGGGCGGGGCCGGTTTTGCTGAAGATGACGGTCGTGACGGGCCGATGACACGGGCGGGGTTTGGTGGGGGGAACAGCCGCTGCGGAAGTCTTCCGCCCGGGCGGTGACGGCACGGCCGTCGCCGCCCCGGGCTGTTTCCTTGGGATGGGCAGGCGAACGATGCTGCAGGCATGGCCGGGATTCCAGCGTTCGCTCGCTGCCAGCGTGGCCTGTGCCGCCCTGCTCACGGTCGGCTGCACGATGTGCCCGGATCCCTACGACTACTCGGGTCCCGTGCCCAACGGCTCCACGCCGCAAAACGACTTCCGCGCCCGCAGCAACGGCATCCTGCCGATCGGCACGGCCCCGCAGCCGTTTCCCGCGGTCGTGAAGGCCGGGCCACGGCCGGTTCCCAAGGCCGCCCCGGTCGTCGAGCAGCCGGTCGTGGCCGAGGCCGAGGACGACGTGCTGCGGCTCGCCGCCGAGATGCCCGTCGTGCCGGAGACCGATGCGGACGAGGGGGCCGCCTTCGCGGCGGAGGCTCCGGTCGAGGCCGCCACTGCGCCGCCGCATGCCGAAGAGGAGGCGGTCCCGGAGGAAGCGACCGAACTGGAGCCCGCGCCGCTCGTCGTCGAGGCCGTTCCCGAGGCGGTGCCGCAGCCCGTGCCGGTCGCGTCGGAGCCACCG
>Ga0315906_10002926_pt1 | contig 23105 bp, 19 predicted proteins | sample LakEriMetagenome_4_FD_203526 | JGI IMG/M metagenome (GOLD analysis project Ga0315906, IMG submission 203526) | Freshwater fungal communities from buoy surface, Lake Erie, Ohio, United States - Buoy 2 MA122 | ecosystem: Environmental > Aquatic > Freshwater > Lake > Lake biofilm | place: USA...
GGGTTGGCCACCAAAATTAAAACAGCATCGCCAATTTTGCCGATGGGCGCAAAATCTTTGAGCGTGTCAAAACCTGTTTTGGGAAACACATGTGGGTTAATAACCAAGGTGCCATCAAAACCCAACAGCAAAGTGTAGCCATCGCCTTCAGCAGCGGCCACTTGCTGTGTGCCAATGTTGCCTGAAGCGCCAGGCTTGTTGTCAACAATCACTTGTTGACCCAAGCGTTTTGACAATTGCTCTGCAATTAAGCGACCGCTGGTGTCGGTCACGCCACCAGGTGTAAAGGGCACGACCAAACGGATGGGCTTGCTGGGATAGCTTTGTGCAATAGCCGCTCCCACTAAAGTTAGGGAAGCGCCCAACAAGGCGGCTTGCAACCAATGTCTGCGAAAAATTTTGTTCATCATTTTGTCTCCTGTTAAAAGTAAATTCATTGTGGTTCAGCGTATCTTTTCTCAAATTCCCAGATGTCTTCAAAGCCCATTAGCTTTGTGAGATCGGCAAAATCATAGAGCTCGGTAGCGCCTTTGCTAGAGGAGCCTTGCGCCTGAAACTCTTGATACACGCGCTGCATGGCATGAACGCCTGCCAACAAAGCCGTGACTGGAAAGATGGCCAGCTTGTAGCCAATCGATTCGAGCTCTGCGCGCGACAAAACAGGTGTGCGGCCGCGCTCCACCATGTTGGCCAGCAAAGGCACATCAAACGATCGGCCAATTTGGCGCATCTCTTCTTCTGATTCGGGCGACTCTACAAACAGAATGTCAGCGCCTGCACGCGCGTAGGCTTCTGCGCGGCGCAATGCCTCATCCAAGCCTAGCGTGGTGCGGGCATCGGTGCGGGCAATGATGAGAAAGTTGGGGTCGGTGCGCGCATCGACAGCCACCTTGATTTTGCGCACCATGTCTTCCATAGCGATCACTCTTCGCCCTTGTGTGTGGCCACATTTTTTTGGAAACTCTTGGTCTTCCAACTGAATGGCGGCGGCGCCGGCAGCCTCATAGCCCCGAATGGTGTGGCGCATGTTGAGGAGGCCGCCATAGCCTGTGTCGGCATCTGCAATGAGCGGCGATTTGGCCATGCCAGCCATGGCGGTCACTCTGCCTACCATGTCGCTGTAAGTGGCAAGACCCGCATCGGGCAAGCCCATGTGCGAAGCCACGGTGCCGTAGCCCGTCATGTACAAAGCATCAAACCCAAATGAATCGGCCAAGCGCAGTGACACCATGTCAAAAACGCCGGGGGCCACAACCAGCCCAGGTTGTTGCAGGCGTTGGCGCAGGTTTGCGCGAAGAGTCGTTTCTTTCATGTCAGCAAAGTTAGAGGATGAAGAGTTCAATGTAACACTTTGGGTGTTGGCGCCTTAACTTCTGGCGAATTCAATCAGCCCTTCAATTTGACCTTTATCTGCTGCGCGCAACGCAGCCAAATATTTTTCACGAATTGTCGCAACGGATATGCGTGTTGCGCTGATGCCACCCCAAGTCAATCTGGGTCGTCCGATTCGCGTGATCAATAAGTCGGCCATTAAACGCGCATGGCGACCGTTTCCATTTGGGAATGCATGAATCAATACAAGTTGATGATCTCACCACATCAAACGGCGCGATCCCTCAAGCAGCTCCTTAACTGCAAGATCAAACTGAAGCTTATCTAAAGCCTCAGCCAAGGCCTGATTCTCGAGTGCCATGGAATGTGCGATCGGTTGAAAATGCACCTTGGCTACAGCCACTGCTTGATCTTGAAGATGTTGTGAAAGACTTGTTCTGGGTACAAGTGCGTACTGCACTTCACAGTCTAAGGCTTGAGCCAACTTGCGAAGGGTTGCCAATGTAATGGCGTCTGAAGCTTCCGATGCCTCCAACTTTCGAACCCCTGCGTGAGAAATGCCGAGCCGTCTGGCGAAGGCAGCAGCCGACATGCCTAAAGTTTCTCGGACAGCGCGAACCCACCCCGACTTTGGTCGTGCACAGAGCTGAGCCGATTTCCACGAGCCGAGCAATGCTTCCATTTGCTGGAGCTGAAGATCACGAAATTGCTTATTCATGGTACTTATAGGTTTCTTTTAATCGAATTAATATTAACCTATGAGATTCATTTAAGCAATTCTTTTGGAATCTTTGAGTTCCAATTTGTGGTCAATGCCACAAGCAATCTGTCAAAGTCGGTTAAGGGCTTTTGTAAATCGCGCCAACAATTCTTGAATTTCAGCCTCAGAAATAATCAGGGGTGGACAAAAGGCAATGGTGTCGCCAATGGCACGCACAATCAGGCCCTCTTCTTCTGCGAGCCGGGCGCATTCGCGGCCATGGTTGGGTAAAAGCTCAACGCCCGCCAGCAGTCCGATACCACGAACTTCTTTGACCAGTGGGTGGCTTTGCAATTGCTTCAGGCCATTGACAAGGCTTGGGCCCACTTGTCGAACGTGTTCCACAATGTGGAGCTCTTCGTAGATGTTCAGTGTTTCCAAGGCCACCGCAGAAGCCACAGGATGTCCTGAATAAGTCATGGTGAGGCCAAACATGCCCAGCTCGCCACTCTGTCTGGCAACAGGTTCGTAGACTTGTGGCGAAATCATGAGCGCAGAAATAGGAATGTACGCACTAGACAGGGCTTTGGCACAGACCAAAAGATCGGGCTGAAGCTTCATGGTGGTCGACCCAAACATTTCGCCTGTTCGGCCAAAAGCTGTGACCACCTCGTCACACACCAACAAGATCTCGTGCTTCTTCAAAAGCCGCTGCAATTTTTCGTAATAAGCCGCGGGCGGCACGATGATGCCCCCCGCAGCCATGACCGGCTCTACAAAAAATGCAGCAATGGTGTGGGCGCCCTCGGCCAAGATGCGCTGCTCAATGTTAGCAATGAGCCGATCACAAAATGCCTCTTCTGTTTCCCCGGGCTGCCCGTTTTTGGTGAAGTGAGGCGTGGTGAGATGAATAAAGCCTGGCAGCGGTAAATTGAATTTGTCGTGAGCGTAGCTGGCCCCAGTGAGGCTTGCAGCGGCAATGGTGTTGCCGTGGTAAGCCAACAGATGCGACATGAATTTCTTTTTTTCGGGCTGGCCTACAGCGTTCCAGTAATACCAACATAGTCGAGCCGCACAGTCGATCGCCTCCGAACCCGTGCTGGCAAACCATATTTTGGACATGGGGGCCGGCGCCATGGACAACAATTTTTCAGCCAACGCAATGACAGGCTGGTGGCTTTTGTGGTTGGTGAGTGGGTAATAAGCCAACTCCAACATTTGCTTGTGTGCGGCGTTGGCCAAGCGTTCGTTGCCATAACCCAGGGCAATGCACCACAAACCAGACATGCCCTCAATGTAGTCGCGGCCATGAATGTCCTGCACCCAAACGCCCTTGCCAGACTGAATGACGCTGGCGCCGCGCTGGGCATGAAGGGACAGGTTGGTTAAGCCGTGAACTACAGCCCTGGCGTCTCTTAAGGGAAGAGAGTTGATGTCTGACATGTATGGCTCCTTTGATGTCGCTGCTTGCAACATCTTAGGGGATTCTGAGCCTAGCCTTCCGTCTATTGAAGTTGCACTTCACGTCGTTTAAGTATTCAATTGGAGATAATAAATATACAATTAGTTTTTTTAAGTATTAGGTGCGACTATGGCGAAGCCCTCGAGATTCAACAATCTGACTAAAAATGTCACTCGTGATGTACTTGAGCATCCAAAGGATTTGACGAAGTTTTACTCAGAAAAAGAGAAAATTACAAGAGCTGCCGCTGCTAGGTATGTGCTTCAGTTGGAACGAGAAGGTTGGATCGCTAGAAGCGGACCCGCTACGCGACCAATTTTTAGTCCTGGGTACCTGAGGCGTGTATCGCAACTATATGAATTGAATAATCTGGAAGAGGATGTCATTTGGACACGAGATTTCAGACCGTATTTCAATCTCAAGCCTAACTTAACCAATATTGCCGCACATGGTTTTACGGAAATGGTCAACAATTCGATTGACCATTCTTCTGGCACATCGGTCTTTGTCTCAGCATCCCAGACAGAAAATTCATTAACGCTGGTAGTAGCAGATAACGGAATTGGAATATTTGAAAAAATATCAGCTGCATTGAATTTGGCAGACAAGCGACAAGCACTTTTCGAACTTTCAAAAGGAAAGCTCACTACTGATCCAAGTAAACACAGCGGTGAGGGTGTCTTTTTTACGTCGCGAATGTTTGACTACTACGCGATCGAAGCAAATGGTCTTCAGTTTAGCCATGATGAAAAGCATGACTTCCTGATGGAAGAACCTAAGCCATTTGTAAAGGGGACTGTTGTGTTCATGAGAGTCGCGTTAGACAGCGAGCGAACTACAAGTGATGTCTTTAACCAGTTTATGAATGCACCGGAAGACTTTGACTTTTCTAAAACAATCGTCCCGATGAAGTTGGCGCGTTTGGGAGATGAGCAACTCATTTCTCGTTCACAAGCAAAAAGATTGATTGCTAGATTTGATCGATTCAAGAAAGTTATTCTTGACTTTAAAAGTGTGAATGAGATTGGACAAGCCTTTGCGGATGAATTGTTTCGTGTCTACGCGAATGAACACCCGCAAGTGGAACTGTCGCCAGTCAATATGAGTGAACAAGTTGAAAGAATGTGGCTTCGTGTGGTAGCACCAAGATCTTAAAAAATATGGCTGAAATTGAACCTTGCTAGCGTCCAAAAAATGGACGTTCAGGCAGGCACAAGCACTGCCTGAATAACAAAGAATTTGGGAGTTTTTAGCCGCTAGGGCTTTAAAAATGGTGGCCTGGACTGGAATCGAACCAGTGACACGCGGATTTTCAATCCGCTGCTCTACCAACTGAGCTACCGGGCCTTGGAGAAACGGGATTATAGCATCAGGAAAATGCCTGCTTTTAGGGGAAATCAGGGAGAAGAAATGCCTCGAGGGAGTGATAAGGTGAGTAGGTGAATACCGCATCATCCCTCCAAGCCGACGCCTCCCTCATCGATTCGGCCTACGCCGCCCGCCGTCTCTTCATCACACTTCTTCTCATGACGCTGGGCGGAAGCAGCATGTATGTGGTGTCGGTGGTGCTGCCGGAGGTACAAAAAGAATTTGGCATTTCCAGGGCCGATGCATCCTTGCCCTACACACTCATGATGTTGGGCTTTGGGGCCGGTGGTCTGGCCATGGGCAAGTTGGCCGACAAATGGGGTGTGCATGTTGCCCTTTGGATTGGCGCTGTAGGTGTGGGCAGTGGCTTTATTTTGGCAGGCATGGCGTCCAACATTTGGTGGTTTGCTTTGGCGCATGGCCTTCTCATGGGGCTGTTGGGCAGCTCTTCCACATTTGCGCCCCTGCTGGCCGACACTTCACTTTGGTGGGACAAGCGCCGCGGTATTGCTGTGGCCGTTTGTGCCAGTGGCAATTATTTGGCGGGTAGCATTTGGCCTGCACTTGCGCAGCAGGGGGTCGAACTTTTGGGCTGGCGTGAAACCTACATTTGGATTGGCATTGTGTGCGGCCTTGGCATGTTGGGCTTGTCGTTCTTGATGCGGCAGCGTCCACCCATGATGGTGGTGGCGGCACCTGGCAGTGTGCAGTCCATGGCTTCTGAAAGGCCATTTGGTTTGCCCGTTAACACCGCGCATGCTTTGCTTTGTGTGGCGGGTGTTGCCTGTTGCGTGGCCATGGCCATGCCGCAAGTGCACATCGTGGCTTACTGTACCGACCTGGGGTTTGGCGCGGCGCGTGGTTCTGAAATGTTGTCGCTCATGTTGGCGTGTGGCATTGTGAGTCGGCTTATTTCGGGGGCCATTTGTGACCGCATTGGGGGCCTTAGAACCTTGGTGCTCGGGTCGGTCCTTCAGGGCGTGGCCTTGCTTTTGTTTTTGCCGTTTGATGGCATGGTGTCTTTGTATGTGATCTCGGCTTTGTTTGGCTTGTTCCAAGGCGGTATCGTGCCGTCGTACGCCATCATTGTTCGCGAATATTTTCCAGCCAAGCGGGTGGGTGTTTTGGTGGGCGCCGCCATCATGGCCACCATGATTGGCATGGCGCTAGGGGGTTGGATGTCGGGCAAGGTGTTTGACTTAACGGGGTCTTACCACGCGGCCTTTGTGAATGGGGTGCTTTGGAATGCCTTGAACTTGTGTATTGCTTTGTTTTTGTTGTGGCGCTTGAAGCGAGTGGTTTTGCTTAAGGTCTAGCCCTGTCAATTTTTCGATGGCATGTGTCTTGCAGGAGGGAGTGTCAAAACCCTTGATTTCTCCCTTTAGGAGTCGAAACCTTGACACATGCCTACCGCCCCATTTTTGCAGCTGCTGTTCTGGCCTTTGGTTTAGCAGCAACCCCTATCAGTCAAGCTAGCAGCTTGGTGAACTGGGAGGGTCTAAAGTCAAGTTTCAAATACACCCCCATGGTGGGCGAATCGCTGGAGCGAATCATTGCCAAAACAATGCCCAACCATGACCTTAAACCAGAGGTTTTGGCTGAAGCCTTTAAAGCGCTCAACCCCTTGCATTTCAGCAAGGACATCAACAGTGTGACCATCCTAAGTACGGCCTTGAAGGTGCCCAACCAGAATCAAGTATTCAATATGGTGGAAGCTCAGTTGGGCGACAAGTTTGCTCAAATGGCTGCTTCTCAAGCGCCCAACTTGGCTGATGCAAGTTCAGCGGGTATAAAGATGCCGGTCAAAGGTATGTTGGCAGGCACAAAAACTGCCACACCCAAAATCAATCCTAAAACTGAAAGCTGGGTGAGGTTTCCCGCCAGGATGTTCGCCATGTCTAAAAATGTCGAAGGCTGGGTCAGGTTTCCCAGTGCCATTGCACCAAGCCCCGTCACAGCCGAATGGGTTCGCTACCCAAGCAACACCAGTCAAGACCTCTGAGTCCCTTCAATTGGAATAAATAGGCCGACCATTGGTAGGCTGAATGGGGCGCGCATTCATCTTGAATGGGAAGTCTGTTACTTGCTCTTTGCTGATGCTCACTTGCGTTTTTAAGATGAAGAACTTCACTTTCTCTGTGCAAGGCGGCGTGGTGAGTGAGCCGTCGTAGTGGAAGAAATCTAGTTCTTTAGGCAGCAAGTTGGCAGGGTTGAACATCACACCATCGGGCACAACTTCGGGGCCTGCATTTTTGGGAGCGTGCGTCCATAAGGTTTTAATGCCTGCATTTTCGTTGCCTTCGCGCAGCATCACGCCCAGCACAGCCAGTTCGCCTTCCATGTTTTTGTGCACGAAGTGAACCACCATGGCAGAGGGTTTGCCGTCGATGTGTTCTTCGCTAGGACGGTGGAAGTGAAACTGCACCAAGTCGTAAGGTCTGCCATCGATTCGAATTTTGGAACCATTGGGCACGTTCACTTGAATGGTGTGACCGTTGTTCACAATTTTGAGTTGGCCTTGTTTGTAGTCGGGCGCAACGCTGTAGCGAACCTTCTCAAACGGACCTTTGATGTTCAAAGGTGCTTGCGACTTGCCTCTGCCGCAAGTTGGAAATTCTTTGCCCCAATTCTCTGGGCCCATGGCGCCTTCGTATTCCCAACTTACAGCGTGAGCATCGGCAGGGCTGTGGGCACTCTTGTCTAATTTTTTATCATTTTTTTTTTCGTCAGAGCCTTTAGGGTCTTTAATTTCTGCTTTGTCGGATGGTGCTCCTTTGGAGCCCGTCTTACTGTCACTTTTGCCAGAGCCTGCCTCAGGTTGGCATTCCGACATGACCTTCACTTTTTCGCCAGCCGCTGCCAATGCATTTTGAGCCGCACAAATGACTTTTTGTTGGCCTTTCCAGTCGGTCATTTCCAACGCTTTTTGAAACGCCTCTACGGTGGCGGGATCTTTGGTGCCATTGGTTAAGAGGCGAACACCAGCCAAGCCCAGTTGACGCTCGGTGGAAAGTGCTTTTTTCTCTTTGGCATAAGCCGCTTCAAGATCTTTCAAGACCATGCCAGAAGCAAAAGCTGCTTTTACAGCTTCTAGTTCTTGGGCTTTGGTCATCAAGGCTGGCAGCTTTTCTTTGCTAGCAGCCAACTCTTCCTCGGTAGCCTCGATCTTTTTATCTGCCTCTTCTACTTGTTGAGTGAGCTCAGCCACTTGCTCGGTCGCTGCAGCGCTCGACTTCTTTTGTGTCCAGCCAAAGTAGCCCGCACCAGCTGTAGAGATGGCGAGCAATATGATGGCGATAAGTTTGATCATGGTCTATTCCAGAATGTAATTTCCGTGCTTAGACAGATTCGTCACTAAGCTTGAAAACTTGAATTTATCGATCGGCTTTGAAACTGATGCCTCGGCCGTCTGATGTGATGCCTACCAAGTAGAGGCGTTGTGTTTTGCCTGCAACAGGGCTTGTGGTGATAAAGGCTGCGCCGGTTAATTCTTTATTTCCCAAATTATTTTGAGTGCAAGCATTAGCGGCTGGAATACTTACCGACACTTTGTAAAGATTCGTGCCGTCAAAATTAGGCTTGATGTCTCCCTTGGTGAGCTGACAATCACCCCAAAAGGACATGTAACTGCTGAGCGCCCCAGTCGAGGAGATACTGATTGAGTAAGCGTCATTGGAGCCATTGCTGTATGACAATATGCCTAGCCAATTGCCTTGAGTTGCACTCAGTGTTGCAGGTGTGTTGTTGATGTAGCTTGTCGGAAATTTGAGCTCTAAGTCTTTTATTTCCACAACATTGTCCGAGCTGATCATTGGAAAATTAAACGAGGCGTTCACTTTTCCAGAACTGAGACTGTTCATGGTCCCTGTGCCAGTTCGAATTAAAGGGGCGAAATAGCGTTGGTAAGAAACCTCAGCCAAAGAGGCTGAGGTTTTGCCTGTGATTTGCCCAGTACCGCTGTAAATATCAGGGTTGGCGTCGTCGTAATGCAAGGCATAAAACTTGGTGGCGCCGCTTGATGCTGGCTCTGTGGGTAGCAAGATGGCTACAAAGTCTTTGGGTAATTTGTCCAACTTGCCCGCCAAAGTACCAACATACGCGCCAGCCGTGATGAGTGAGGCCGGTGGTACCTCGGGTGTTGAAGCAGGTGGGTTGCCAATGTTGGCATCAGTTCCGCCCCCGCCCCCGCAGGCAGTCATGCCGGCGGCCAAAAGGCAAGTTAAAAAAGAAGCCGCTACAGGCCTCTTCCAAAAACTCAAGTTTTGGAAGTGGGTGTTGTAGACGGTGGGAGTGAGGTGGTTCATGGCATGGCTCTTTTCAAGATCAGTGCGCTACTTTATAGTAGGGCGCATGAATACCAAACTCCATCTTCTGAAAATTTCGGCTCTCCCACACGCTTGGGGCGCTATTTTGAATGTTGGCTTGGCGCTTGCGGCCAGTTTGCTTGTTCTGTTGGCACCGCTTTCTGCCCAGGCTGAGTGGAAAAAAGTAACCACAACCGATTCGGGCATTATTTATGTCGATGACGGCACCATCAAACGCAACGGCCCCATTCGGTCGTTTTGGAGCTTGCTCGATTACAGAACACCTCAAAAAGCGCAAAGAGGTGCATTTTTTGTATCCACTCGCACGCACATGGAAATGGATTGCCGCAAAGAAATGGTTCACATCTTGCAGTTTTCCATGCACAGCGGCCCCATGCTCACGGGTGAAATTGTCGACTCGCAAGGTGTGATGCGCGAGTGGCAAACCATTCCCCCCGATACGCCCTTGGTGGCGCTCTACAAATTCATTTGCGGCAAATAAGCGCTTTAGTGCTGTCATGGCCGTACCCATCCGGCCTGAAGCCAGTGCCTGTACTGGGCCGAGAAATTCCAAGCAAAATCTTTTACCGACACGCCAGTTGGAAAAACGTCTTGCGTTAAGTGATCCAGCCAGGGGCTTTGTGCATCCAATTGCGTGAGCCAATGTTGGTCGTGCCAATCGGGATGCCGAACCGGCAAATCACTTTCTAGTGCAATAGGCCGTGTGCATGGCCCAGACATTCGATCGTGCAAACTGCCCCATTCTCTGCCTTTGAGTTGCACCTTGAGTTGTTTGAGCCGGCGCTCTACTTGCTGCCAATCGGTGGCCAAGTTTTGAAATCGCAATTGGCCCAACACATTGTCAAAAAACACACAGGCCTTGGGATGTGCCGACAGCACAGCGTTCAAGTCTTGCAAGGCATCGCGCGTATGGCAATGAAGTTCTGTGCGTGTGGCCTGAAGAGCTTTGCCATGTCGCCATTTGAACAGCAGGGCTGCTCTTGGATCGATGTCAAAAGTGTCTACTCGGGCAAATTGCTGAAGCCATGAGTCAGACATCATCCAGCCCGCACTGGCACCAATGAGCAGCAGGCTAGGGCGGCTTTCGGAGTTGCGAGGTGAAGAGGTTTGAGCCGTAGACAAAAGCCATTGTTCAATGGCTTGAGAAGTGGGTGCCCAACGTGCCTGAGAGCGCCATGCCAGCCAGTGCCAAGCCAAGCCGCCAGTGAGGTTCATGACATAGGCTTGAGGTTGAACTGCATCACACCCAAGGCATCCATGCGGCGTTGGTCTTTTTTATTCTCTTCGCGTTGCACAGCCATGGCATTTTGATCGGCCAAGGTTTGCATTTTGATGCGCTCGCGCTCTTGCACAATCAATTGTTCTTTGATGCCAATGATGGCGTTTTCGGTGTACAGAATGTCGGTTTTAACGCGCTGCATCAGGCTTAAAAGCTGTGACATGAACTGACGCTGGTTCATGGCTTCCCGCATGCCCACACTTTGGGCATCAGACTGGGTCAGGCCATCGCGGTATTCGTCGTACATTTTTTGAATGCGCTGTTCACTGTTTTGAAGGCTTTGAAGGCGTTGGCGCGCCAGCATCAATTCGTTTTGAATTAGCGCAATTTTATCTTCGGCCTTTTGCGCCAAGATGGTCCAGCAGGGGCGAGCCACCACAGTGTCGTTCATGCCAGCACCGCCATCATGTTGCGAATGTCTTCACGGGTACTGGCTTCGTCTTTGCCTTCGTGCATGTCTTGGCGCAAGTACTGCTCCATCGATTCACGCAATCGAATGGCTTCGTCCAGTGTGGGGTTGCTGCCAGCTTCGTAAGCGCCCACTTGAATCAGGTCCATGTTTTGTTGGTACAAAGACCACAGGCGTCTGAACTTATTGGCCATTTTCAAATCTTCGGGCGACAGCAAACTTTGCATCACCCTAGAAATAGAGCCATTCAAATCGATGGCAGGGTAGTGCGCCGCATCGGCCAATTTGCGCGACAACATCACTTGACCATCCAAGGATGCACGGGCAATGTCCACAATGGGATCGTTGGCGTCATCGCCTTCGGCCAACACGGTGTAGATGGCGGTAATAGAGCCGTGACCATGTCGGCCTACGCCTGCACGCTCAATCAGGTTGGGCAGCAAAGCAAACACCGATGGTGGGTAGCCTTTGGCGGTGGGCGGCTCGCCAATGGCCAAGCCAATTTCGCGTTGGGCATGGGCCACGCGCGTGAGGCTATCGACCAACATCAACACATTCAAGCCTTGATCCCGAAAATATTCTGCAATGACATGGGTCATGTGCGCGGCTTTTAAGCGGAGCACGGGCGAGACATTGGCAGGTGCTGCCACCACCACCGACTTGGCCAGACCTTCTTCACCCAAAGATTCTTGAATGAAAGCCTGCACTTCGCGGCCTCGTTCACCCACCAAACCAATCACCACCACATCGGCTTTGGTAAACCGGGTCATCATGCCCAGCAGCACACTCTTGCCTACGCCAGAGCCGGCTACCAAGCCTACGCGTTGGCCGCGGCCCAGTGTCAATAATCCGTTGATGGCTTTCACGCCTACATCGAGCACGCTGTCGATGGGGCCACGCTCCATGGGGTTGATAGGTAAGCCCAGCAAGCTCAGCCGTGCTTTGCATGCAGGCTTGGGTTTGCCATCCAAAGGCTCGCCGCGGCCATCGATCACGCGGCCTAAAAGTTCGGGGCCCAAGCAAGCAGTGCCCAAGTCATACGCCATGCGCACCGAGGCACCAGGGCCAATGCCCACGGGTTCAGTGAGTGGCATGAGGTACAAGGTTTTGTCGTTGAAGCCCACCACTTCGGCTTCTATACGGTGGCCATCTTGACCAATTACTTCGCAACTAGAGCCAACAGGCGCCATGATGCCGCGCGCTTCCATGCGCAGGCCCACCAAGCGCACCAAGGTGCCGCAGCGCTCGGGGCTTGAGGCCCGTGCGATGGACATGCTGCGTGCAACTTCAGCGGCAAAGTTAGTCATGCGCTGGCCCTGCGTTGTTTTCATCTGCCTTGGGGCTTGCTTCGGGCAAGTCCAAGTCCAAGTCTGGTAAATCTAGTGACGATAAATTCAAGGGCTCTGCTTTATCAAACCTAGAGCCGGCATCGCGCGGCAATGCATCTTCTACGGTTTCGGCTTTGCCTCTTCGAGCGGCCAAGCGTTCGGGCTGGAAGGCTGTTTGCGATTGCCAAGGCTTGGGATTCTCCAACAAGGCATGTGCCAAAGTTTCTAGGCGATGCTCAATGAGATCGCTTACCACGGCATCGTCTGCGCGCACGCGCACACTGCCTGGCAGCAAATGAGTATCTGCCACCAAGCGCCACTGATGTGTTTTTTCGCCAGGGACGGCCTTGTGGTTTTGCAGCAAAGCCATGTCGTTGGGGTTGAGTTCAACCACCACACTGGCAGCCGATTGAACATCCAAGGTTTCAATGCAGCGGTCAATCATGGTTTGAATGGCGTTGGCAGAAATGCTCAGCTCGGTGAGCGTGAGTTGTTCGGCCAAATGCAAAGCCAATCGCTTCAAAGGCTCGTTCCAAGCGGCAGGGTTTTCTTGCAAAGCAGCAACGCCTTGTTCAATGTTGACCAAGAGTTGGTTTGCTTTATCGGCCAAGGCCGCCAAGCTGTCAGCCTGGGCTTGTTCAGCTTCTTGTACGGCAGCTTCTTGCTGAAGTTTTTGGCCATCGAGCACACCACGATCGTAAGCTTCTTTTTTAATTTGCTCGAGTGTTTCGGCGTCCATGCCAGATAGCACCGCTTCTGCGGAAGGATCGGCATCGTCGTGGTTTTTATCCACCACGTCAGTGATGGTGAGCTCTTCAGCTTCTTGTGCAATTTTGCCAGCGGCCAGTTGTTCTTCAACCGTCCACAAAGAGAAATGTGCAGATTTGCCACGCAAATACTTTTCTTGCACAAACCCCGCATTTTGTAACTCGACCGGTTTGAGGGGCTTGAGGGGTTGCCACACAGGCGCACCCTTTGGCAAACCCAATTTGGCTGTGGGGCCAGATGAAGCGTTATACAAAGTCGCCTCCGCCTAAGACCAACTCACCTGAGTCAGACAACTTGCGGGCAGAGCGCATGATTTGTTTCTGCGCTTCTTCCACATCCGACAAGCGCATGAGGCCTTTGGCGTCCATTTCGTCTTTGAACATGCCGCGCGCACGCTCGGACATATTGTCGAAGAAACGTGCTTTGACATCTTCGCTGGCGCCCTTCATGGCAATCATCAGCTGGTTGTTGTCCACCGCACGCATGAGCACCTGAATGCCTTTGTTGTCCACAGCGCTGAGGTTTTCGAAAGTGAACATATTGTCTTGAATGCGCATCATCAAGTCGGCATCGATGCTCTCCAAGCCCTTCATGATGGACGCTTCCAAAGCGGTTTTTGTGGAGTTCATGATTTGCGCAGCTGCCTTGATACCGCCAAAGCTGGAAGACTTCGAGCTGGTGTTGTTGGTGAACTGCAGCTTCATAATAGACTCAAGCTCCTGCATGGCCGAGGGCTGCACAGTTTCTAAGCTGGCCACACGCTGAATAATTTCTGGGCGAGTTTCGTCGGGCAAGAAGTTCAGCACGTCGGCGGCCACTTGGTGGTCTAGCACGGACAAGATAATGGCCGTCACCTGGGGGTGTTCGGTTTTGATCATGTCGGCAATGGCGCGAGCGTCCATCCACTGCAAAATTTCGAGGCCTTTGGTACTTTGGCCTGGCAAGATGCGGCCCAACACAGAGGCGGCTTTGTCGTCGCCCAAAGCACGTTTGAATACTTTTTCTACATAGTCGGTGGTGCCCAAACCCAAGCTCGATTGCTTTTTGATGGTGGACACAAAGTCGTCCAAGATTTCGTTCACTGCTTCTTGTGACACATCAGACACCGCCACCATGGCGCCGCCCAAAGCCTGCACTTCGCCAGGGTTCAAAAACTTAATAATCTCTGAAGCTTGCTGTTCGCCCAGCAACAGCATCAGCACCGCTGCACGCTGTGCGCCACTGATGTTGGACATCTCGGCGCGCAGTTTTTCTGCAGCTTCTGCCTCTGCGGCGGTCATTTGGATTTCTTTTTCGGCCATGGTATTTCCTTAGGCTACTTTGATCATCTTCTTGAGCACACTGGCCACACGCGAGGTGTCTTCCGCCACAATCATGCGCACCAGCGCAACCTTGTCGTCGTAAGTATTGGCCGTGTCCAACATCTCCATAGAGATACTCGATTTCTTGGGCTTGAGTTTGGCCTTGATCTCTTCCAAGGTTTCGCCTTCGCCCAATTGGATGGCATTCATGTCTTCTGGTGACAACTCGCCATCGGCCAGTGCAATCTTCTCGGCTGCCAACAATGCGGCTGCAGCTTCTGCTTCCAACTCGGCTGGCGTTTTGAGCAAGCCTAGCATGCGCAGTACGGCAGGACGAATGACCATCATGATGAATGCCAAGAACATCACACCCAACAAACCACTTTTAATGTAGGTTTGCATCGATTCGTCTTTGTACCAAGGAATGCTCAAGTCGTAAACAACGCCTGGCTCAAACTTAGCCTGAACCACCGTGACCACGTCACCCCGTTTTTCGTCGTAGCCCACCACGCCGCGCACCAAATCTTGCATGCGGGTAATTTCTTCATCGGAATAGGGGTTGGGCTTGGAATCAGTGACTTCGCCTTTTTCATTTTTAGTCGTAGTAGGCGCACGTTCATTGATCAACACAGCCACACTCAAACGCTCGACCGTGCCGGTTGCATTCTTCACATGGCGAACAGATCGGTCTAATTCGTAGTTTCTCGTGCTGCGTGCGGTTGTACTGTTGGATGTACCGCCTGCTCCCGCTGGAGTAGACGCTGCAGAGTTGGTGGTTGCAGAAGGTGCTGGCGGTGGCGTATTGGACAATGTGCCAGGAATACCAGCGGCTTCTACGGCACCGCTTTTGTCTTCACTCAGCGCTTCCGAACGGGTTTTGGGTCCCTTTTCGCGGGTGTCAAAATCTTCGGTGGTAACTTCGGTTTGCGTAAAGTCCAGCGCCATATTGACTTGTGAGCGCACGTTGTTGTCGCCCACAATGGGAGACAAGATTTGCATCACGCGCTGGCGATACACATCTTCCATTTTTTGCTTGTGATTGCTTTGTGCCGAGGTCAAACCCAAGGCCGCAGCATTGCTCGAATCGGTAATGAGTTTGCCTTGGTTGTCTACCACGGCCACATTCTCGGGTGTCATGAGGGGCACACTGGAGGCTACCAAATGAACCAAAGCTTGCACCTGGTTTTGTGACACAGAGCGGCCAGAGTGGGGGGTGATGATGACCGAGGCTTTGGGGGGCGTGCGGTCACGCACAAACACCGATTGCTTGGGCATGGCCAAGTGCACACGGGCTTGTTGAATGGAGTCAATTTGCATGATGGTGCGCGCTAACTCTTGTTCCATGGCCGCGGTGTATCGCACTTGCTCCATGAACTGGCTGGTGGTCATGGCCGATTGGTCTTTGAGAGAGTCAATACCCATATTGCCTGTTTTGGGCAAGCCTTTGGAGGCCAAGAAAATACGTGCTTCGTGGTACTTGTTGGAAGGCACCGTAATTTGACCGCTCGATGGATCGAGCACGGGCTTGAATTCGCTGGCCCGCAAAGCTTCCATGGCGGTTTGCTGATCGGCTTCGCTCATGTTCACCATGAGGGGGCGATAGCTGGGCATGTTGATCAAGATATACAACAGTGCAAACAGCAAAACAGCCAAGGCCATCAAGATGAGAGGCATGGCTTTTTTCACGCTGGGCTGTTGCAGCATTTGCTTCACAGAGGCCAAGGGGCCGCCGCCTGCGCCGCCATAATTGTTGACGTTGGCTTGTTGCACGTCCATGCCGGGCGTGAAGGTTGCCAACGCACCGCCTGCGTTAGAGCCTGCGCCGCCGGTGGTGGCAAGTGCAGTGCTGTTCGAGCCACCCGTGGCCAAGGCCGGGGTGAATGAAGCTGTTGTAGTGGCCATGTTTGAAATCTCTCAGTCGTATCTTTTGAATTAGCTACTTGAAATGAGCCTTAAACAGGCATGTTCAAAATGTCTTCGTAGGCTTTGAGCACCTTGTTGCGCACTTGCAAAGTGGCTTCAAAGCTCAAAGACGACTTTTGCATACTCAGCACCACATCGGTGAGCGGTACACCTTCGCCGCGCTCATAAGAGGCTGCAATTTTGGAAGCATTCGTTTGGTTCTCATTCACCTTGTTGACTGTTTGACGAACCAAGTCGCCAAAGCCAGAAGGGCCTTGTGTTTTGTCAGAATCGTTCAGGCCATTGAGACCGCCAACCTTGTTGCCATCATCGTCCATGCCGCCAACGGCTTGAGACTGGTAAGAGCGCAGGGTTTGCAACATCGATTGAATGTTGCCTTGGGAGTTAATTTTTTCCATCATGTGTTCTCCTTAAGCGGCCCAGGCCATGGTGTCGTTCTCAGCTTTGAGCTTGGCGAGTTTGTAACGCAGCGTGCGGGGGCTGATGCCCAACTTGGCGGCAGCTTCCATGCGGCTTTCGGTGGTTTGAATGGCTGCCAAAATCATTTGCTGCTCGCTGGTTTTGACAGCTTCTTGCAAGTTAGACGCAATGACCGCGTTGTCTTCGGCATTGCTGGTGTCTGGGTAGCGCAGGGCCTCAGTGGGCATGGCAAACGAATGCACAGGTGCCTCTGGCAAGTCAGACGACATGCTCATTTGCAAATCGGCGGTGTCGTCAAACATCAGGTGTTGCGTGTCAATGTGCTGGTCGGCGCACAACACCACAGCGCGTTGCACCACGTTTTCTAATTCGCGCACATTGCCTGGCCATGGGTAAGACAAGAGCTGTGCTTGAGCTTCATCGCTTAAGGTAAATTCTTGTGCGTTGGGTGCATGACGCATTAACAAGCTGGCCACCAAAGGCAAGATATCGCCTTTGCGTTCGCGCAATGGCGGCACGCGCAACTTGAAGGTACTGATCCGGAAATACAAATCTTCGCGGAACTCACGTTCAGAGATGGCTACGCGCAAATCCTTGTTGGTGGCGGCAATGATGCGCACATCAATGGCTACTTGGCGCTCAGAACCCAGGCGCGTGAGCAAGCGCTCTTGCAATACGCGCAGCAACTTAGATTGCAAGTGCAAAGGCATTTCACCAATTTCGTCTAAGAACAAAGTGCCACCTTGGGCTTGTTCAAACAAACCTTTGAAATCTTTTTGTGCGCCTGTGAACGCGCCTTTTTCGTGGCCAAACAACAAATCGTCAATGAGGTGCTCTGGCAAAGCTGCGCAGTTCAAACCCACAAACGGGCCACGTGCACGCTTGGAAGACTCGTGCAACACACGGGCCAAAATTTCTTTACCCGCACCTGTGGGGCCTTCAATGAGGGCCGTGACGTTGGCTTGTGCTACGCGCTGGGCCAAAGCCAACAAGTGACGGCTTACTGGATCGACATACACCACACTCTTTTGCGGTGCCGCTGCAGCCACCACCTCGGTGGGCGGCGCCATGCGCGCCACCATGGATGCAGCAGAAGAGGACAAACGCAAAGCTTGAATGGCTTGATGCGCCATTTGCCAAGAAGCTGCAGACCAATCGTCGGTGGCCAACACATGTGCGGCACCTTGGCGCATGGCTTGAACGGCCAGCTCTAAGTGACGGCGATCGACGCGGCACACCACAGGCACAGCACAACCTGCACGGAGCATGAGGTTTTGACAGCTTTGCAGCAAATCTAAGGTGGTGTCGTGGCGAAGTACCAAAGCCGCCGTTTGGCCGTGGCTTAAGGCGGACTGAAGTTCGTCAAGTGTGCTGATGCGGCGAACAGACAAACCCGCCGCTGTAAGTTGCGCGTGCTCAGGCGCATCTAAGGGCTGGATCGGGTCCAGCCACAGAACTTGTTGCGCGGTATGAATAGAGCTCATTGCTTTCTGGTGCCTCATGTGCATGTGAATGCATGAGTAGAAGCAATGAGCGTGCCAGCTAAAATTGAATACTTAAAAACTAATAAATGAGGGTTTTAGTCAATTAATCGACAGGTTAAAGCGGGCCTGGGCTTAGCCCTGCAACAGCTTGAGCACCGTCTGCTGCGATGTATTGGCTTGTGCCAACACCGCAGTAGCGGCCTGCTGCATGATTTGCGTACGGGCCAACTCGGTAGAGGCCTGTGCGTAATCGGCGTCTTCAATCTGGCTGCGTGAAGCTTCGGAGTTCATGACCACGTTGGTTAAGTTGTCAATCACGTGTTCCAAACGGTTCATGACGGCACCCATGGTGGCACGCGTTTCGGCAATGCGATCCAGAGATTTGTTGACGTTCATGATCACATCGTTGGCAGACTGCATGCTCAACAAGTTGGTTGGCGCTAACTGGCTGGTAATGGGACCTGTGATATCACCATTGGGACCAAAGTCGGCCATGTCAATGTTGATGAGCTGATTTGCAGCTGGGCCCACTTGGAAGCTCAAACGTCCAATATTCTTTGCATTGATGGTACCAGATTCAAACCCCAAACTTGTGAAGTTGGAATAGGTTGGATCGACAGCAGGTGCTGAGCCAACTTGATTGGCATTGGCTCCTGGCTTGATGATGAATGGGTTGTTTGACGACAAGGTGACAGTGCCATACGCTGTTGAGGCGGCAACGGTTGTGCCCTGCGTCACCAAAATTGAGGGCGAGTAAGTTGATGAAACCGTCAGGTCTGTTCCAACATCACCATCGGCAATTGAGGTAGCCGAAATACTTGCACCATCACTTGCGCCAGTGGTGAAACCAGCAGTTAGGGAACCACTCAATGTTCCCTTGGTGGAAGTTGGCAAAGGTGTGGTTGTGGCCGTCAGTGAAGAAAAAAGTTTTGCAATTTCAGCACCAGTGATGGGGGCTGAAGCCGTGAATGTTAAGCCACCAAAAGTAACAGCTTCAGAGGCTGCCAAGTCATTGAATGTTGCTATCGCAACTTCTTTAGAACCTGGCGCACCTTGAATAACTGAAAGAACAGGACCAGAGCTGGTAATGTTGCCAACATTGCCTTTGCCGGTAGCGGTGGCAGTAACTACCTCTGTAGCAGTTCCATTCGAGACATTGGAGCCAGTGGTAAAGCCTTCAAAAAATGTACCGCTAAAAGTGCCAAGTGCTGCACTGATTGGATTGGCAGCGGTTGCTGCAACACCCGTCATGCCTGAGCGCAAGTTAGAAAATGCGGCTGCAACTTGCTCTTTGGTAGAAGCGCCTGTAGAGGTAAACGTCAAGCCATTTAACGTGACTTTTTGTCCAGCCGTTAAAGCTTTGAATGTGATGGCTGAAGTTTCGGCTGAACCAGCTGAAACTGCACTTGTACCGGTAATGCCCGAAACACCAACAGGCGTTGAAGGTGTGGCCGTATCCATGCCCAAGCCAAAGTCCATACCCTCAAGGGTGGTGTTGTCGTACCAAACAGAAAGATTGCGTCCATCGACGGTTTTCAAAGTCAAACCACCGCCACCGCCATCGCCTGCAGTGACGCCATGGACAGCAGTACCCGCATTGATACTTTCCATCACGTACTGGCGGCGTTCGCTTGAAGTTTGACCGGCAGACAGACTCAGAGAAACTTTCTCGCCGTTTACATACAAGTCAGTTTGAATGGAGGTTGTACCAACCCGAGTTTTTGTGGCAGTAACGACTGCCGCATTGGCAGTTGCATTGACACCGGTATCTCCAATTCGAGAATTAATGGCCGCTGCGATTGCAATAGCGCTACCAGCTTTGTTACTGGAGAATGCCAGTGCGCTGCTTTTGGGATCGCTGGACGACAAAGAGGCTGGGATAGCAAAGGAGCCTTTGTCGGTTTGAATGGAAAGATCACCATCCTTTAGACTTTTGCCAAGCTCATTGGCTGCAACACCAACGCGAGTGATGGTATCGACCTTAGGCGAACCGACAGGAATACCGGCCTTGCCATTCAAGATAGGGAAGCCATTCCACTCATGTGTGTCAGAAATTCGCACAATCTCTTGCTTGAGTTGCTGAAATTCTTGATTTAAATAGCCACGCTGCTCGTCAGAGTAGGTGGAGTTGGAAGCCTGCACAGCCAACTCAGACATGCGTTGCAGCATGACCGTAATTTCTTGTGTGGCGCCTTCAGCCGTTTGAATCATGGAGATCGCATCACCTGCATTGCGAACCGCTTGCTTCAAGCCTTGGATGTTTTGAGTCATCCGCGCTGCAATGGCCAGGCCGGCAGCATCGTCTTTGGACGAATTGATGCGTTTGCCGGTGGACAATTGCTGCATGGCAATTTGGCTGTCACGGTTAGACGTTCTGAGCGCCGTTTGTGTGTACAAGGCTTTGACGTTGGTATTAATGACGGTCATGGAAATCTCCTAATGGGGCGAGTGGCAAGGTATTGCGATGGGTTGCTTTGTGGCAACACGTTGCCGCTTTGATTGCCGTTAGTTCAATTGACTATTGAATTAGTTGGTTAAGGTAGATGCAGGCATGGCGTCCTGAACTGCTGTGGCCATGGCGTTGCGTTCTTGAATCAAAGTAGCATCGTTTGGCCACTTTTGCAAAGCAGCCTCAAGCACTTGGTGTGCTTCAGCCACGTCGAGGTTGCAGGCCAATGCGCGTGCCAACATTTGATATGTCATGGGCTGCACACGGCCGTTTTGCACAGAAACCAGATCTTGCAGAATTTCTACAGCAAGCGGCCAGTCTTCACGGGTAATGGCCAAGAGGCCAGAAATTGCCAGAATGTCTTCACTCAATGGATACAGTGCCAAACCTGCTTCAGCCAAGGTTTGAGCCAAGTCGCGCTGGTCTTGAGCGACGAGCCATTGAATGCCCAGGCGGAAATCAATGGGGGTAAATCGTGAAACCTCTTTGAGGTTCAAAGATTGTTCGCTGACCAAATGTTGCATGGCCTGTTGTAATTCGATGTGCATGTTTAGCTCCTGTAGTGAATGAACACCAGCAAATTGAATGAAAACAATGTTGCTGATGCGAATGCAAGGTATGGAGCAAGAGGCGTACCAGCTTTTGGTTGCCACTTTGTGTCAAAAGATCGACTAAAAGTGGCGTGAAATTGCCGCTTTTTACCCAAAAACGGCAAACCGGCAATAAAAAAGCCCCTGAGACAAGCTTGTCTCAGGGGCTTTGGTGATTCAGGCCTTGAATATCAGGGCCTTGAATTCAGAGCGTCATCCGCTTACTTCAGCAAGGCCAGCACAGACTGCGCTGACTGGTTGGCTTGGGCAAGCATGGCGGTGGCAGCTTGTTGAATGATTTGCGACTTGGCCATGTTGGTGGTTTCAGTGGCGTAGTCAGTATCCAAAATGCGGCTTCGTGATTGCGATGTGTTGGTCACAATGTTGCTCAAGTTGTTGACGGTGTAATTCAGACGGTTCTGGAATGCACCCAAATTGGCACGCTGGCTGTTGATGTTCTCCAAAGCGCGATCGATGGTAGCGATAGCATTAGAAGAACCAGCTTGCGTTGTAATTGCAACGGCACTGACCGAGGCTTGCAAACCACCCAAAGAAGAGTCATCGAGTACCTTGCCAACACCTTGGCCAGAAGCTGGTGTGGCTGTAAGCGTTGTGGTGCCGTCGGAGCTGTAGTTGTTGACTTCAATTTTGCCACCCGTTGCATTGGACAACGACAACTTTCCAGCGGCATAGCTAGCCGTGATGGAGGATCCAGCAGTAGTCAATGCACGATTAACTTCAGCCAAGATGTCAGCACCGCCAGTAACAGTCCAAGCGCCGGGACGAACCACTGCGTTGGTTGTGCCATCTGAAATAGTGAAGCCTACTTTGGTCTCATCGCCGCTGTTGGTCAGCTCCATGGTGGTTGCAGTTGCACGACCCGCAGCAGCTGTTGTTGCGCCAGTGATGGCTGCAGTGTCATCCAAAACAGCTGAAGAACCTTGCCCTGCAGCGTTGGCGGCTGTCATCTTGCCAGAACCAGTTGAGCTCATGTTGGCCAAAGTAAAGCTTTCGCCGCTTGCTTTTTCTAGCAAAACTTTATTTCCGTCAACTCTAGCAGTGATACCAGTTGCCGTTGTGTTGCTGTTCACAGCGCTTACAAGAGCGGAATAGTCAGTTCCATTCACTGTTGCAGAAATGGTTGTGGTTCCACCGCCTGCTGCATTTGTAAGTGTGAAGGAGTAGTTGTCACTTTCCGAGAAGCTTAAAGCCATTTGCGAAGCTGTCGCTTGAACACCGTTGGTGGTGGACGCAGCACCTGAAGCCACCAGATTAGTGCCGCCCAAAGTGGCGGTACCAGCCACTACAGCCGATTTGCCGACTGAAGAAAATGTGTCAATTGCAACGGTTGCTGCTTTGGCCTCTAATTCAAGTTTGCCATCTACCACACGGGCAATAACTTTTGCACCCAATCCAGCAGTATCGTTATTAATTTGATCACGTGCTGCTTCGATTGCAGCTTGCAAACTTTGAGCCGTTGCATCTACTGTTACTTTAGTAGCAATACCACCAATTTTAAATTCATACTTGGCGTCGCTTTGAGTGAAGCTCATCTGAACAATATCGCCGATATCAGCCAGGCTTGCTGTGTCAGCGCCACCATTGGCAAAAGACTTACTTGTGACATCAGTGTCAGCATCAACGCGGACAGTCATCACCATGGCGCCTGCAGAGCCCGCAGGTGTCGCTGATGAACTAAAGTTAGTGATAGCTACTTGCTTACCAGTAGCATCTGCTAAGGAAAACACACCAGCTGCACCGGTAGACGCTGACGATCCAGCACCAATGGCCAATTTCATTGCTGCAAGAGCCTGTGCTGTTGTGGTATTGCCCGCGCCAGCTGTGTCTAAGTTGGTGATATTGATTAGTTGGTCGTTCAATCGGAAGCTGTAGCTCTTACCAGATTGAAGAGACAAAGTTCCTGTAGCTGGTGATGCTGGGCTTGCATTGGTATTTTGAACAGATGC
>Ga0315906_10002927_pt1 | contig 23096 bp, 22 predicted proteins | sample LakEriMetagenome_4_FD_203526 | JGI IMG/M metagenome (GOLD analysis project Ga0315906, IMG submission 203526) | Freshwater fungal communities from buoy surface, Lake Erie, Ohio, United States - Buoy 2 MA122 | ecosystem: Environmental > Aquatic > Freshwater > Lake > Lake biofilm | place: USA...
GGCCTGCCTCGCGGCCGCGTGGTTGAGATCTACGGGCCTGAGTCGTCGGGCAAGACCACTCTGACGTTGGAAGTCATCGCCGAGATCCAGCGTAACGGCGGCACCGCCGCCTTCGTCGACGCCGAGCACGCCCTCGACCCCGCCTATGCCGAAAAACTCGGCGTCAACGTCAACGACCTGCTCGTCTCGCAGCCCGATACGGGCGAGCAAGCCCTCGAAATCACCGACATGCTGGTGCGCTCCGGCGCCGTCGATGTGGTGGTGGTCGACTCGGTCGCCGCGCTCACGCCGAAGGCCGAAATCGAAGGCGAGATGGGCGAGTTGCAGGTCGGCCTGCACGCCCGCCTCATGTCGCAGGCGCTGCGCAAGCTCACCGGCAACATCAAGCGCTCGAACACCATCGTCATCTTCATCAACCAGATCCGCCTCAAGATCGGCGTGATGTTCGGCAACCCCGAGACCACCACAGGCGGCAACGCGCTGAAGTTCTACTCCTCCGTTCGCCTCGACATCCGTCGCATCGGTGCCATCAAGAACGGCGAGGAGGTCGTCGGCAACCAGACCCGCGTCAAGGTGGTCAAGAACAAGGTCGCGCCGCCGTTCCGCGAGGCCGAATTCGAGATCATGTACGGCGAGGGCATCTCCCGCGAGGGCGAGATCATCGAGCTTGGCGCCAACCACAGCATCATCGAGAAGGCAGGCGCCTGGTACTCCTACAAGGGCGAGCGTATCGGCCAGGGCAAGGAGAACGTGCGCGAGTTCCTGAAAAAGAACCCGGCCATCGCCAAGGACATCGAGACGCAGGTGCGCGCCAAGTTGCTGCCGGAGAAGCCGGCCCGTGGCGAAGCGGCCGACAAGTCTGCTGATTGACCCGCTCGCCCGACCACAAAGACCAACCCGAATCGGCGCGCCGGGCAGCGTTACTGCTGCTCGGACGCCGTGATTTTTCCTCGGCTGAGCTGCGAAGCAAGCTGCTCGCCAAGGGCTATCTCGAGGAGGCGATCGGGGCCGCCATCGAAGCCCTGCGCCTTGAGCGGCTGCTGGATGATGGTCGTTTCCTCGAGAACTTCGTCCGCGCCCACGCGGCGCGCGGCCAGGGTCCCGCACGTATCCGCCAGGAGTTGATGGCGCGGGGGTTCGGCGAGTCGCAGATCGCGGAGGCCCTTGCCGGTGGGCCGGATTTCGCCGCCCTGTGCCGCGAGGTCCGCCGTCGCCGGTTTGGTGCCAAAGCGCCCGGCAGCTGGGCCGAAAAGGGCAAGCAAGCGAGATTTTTGCAGTATCGGGGCTTTTCATCGGATCATATCCGGCTGGCAATGGGCCAGGACCCCGATTCGGCAGACAATCCCGCAGATGACTTCCTCGACTAAACCGGGCAAACCGCCCTACATGAGTGCCGCCGATGTGCGGCGTGCCTTCCTCGACTTCTTCGCCGAGCGTGGCCATGCGCGCCTCGCCTCGAGCTCGCTCGTGCCGGGCAACGATCCGACGCTGCTGTTCACCAACGCCGGCATGGTGCAGTTCAAGGATGTCTTTCTCGGCAAGGACAAGCGCGACTACGTCCGCGCCGTCACCTCGCAGCGCTGCGTGCGCGCGGGCGGCAAGCACAACGACCTCGAGAACGTGGGCTACACGGCCCGGCATCACACGTTCTTCGAAATGCTCGGCAACTTCTCCTTCGGCGATTACTTCAAGCGCGATGCCATCCGTTTCGCCTGGGATTTCGTCACCGGCACCTTGAAACTCGACCCGGCTCGCCTCTGGGTCACGGTGTACAAGGACGATCACGAAGCCGCCGATATCTGGATCAAAGAAATCGGCGTCTCGCCGCAGCGTTTTTCGCGCATGGGCGAGAAGTCCAACTTCTGGGCCATGGGTGACACGGGTCCTTGCGGACCGTGTACCGAGATTTTCTACGATCACGGCGAGCACATCGCGGGCGGCCCTCCGGGCTCACCGGATGAAGACGGCGATCGTTACGTCGAGATCTGGAACCTCGTGTTCATGCAGTTCGAGCGCTCGCCCGATGGCACGTTGACGCCGCTGCCGAAGCCCTCGGTCGACACCGGTGCGGGCCTCGAGCGTATTTCGGCGGTCATGCAGGGCGTGACCAACAACTACGACATCGATCTGTTCCGCGGGATCGTGGCGGCGGCAGCGCGTCTGGCAGGGACGGACGATTTGTCCAACCCGTCGCTGCGGGTGATTGCGGATCACATCCGCGCCTGTACGTTTCTCATCATCGACGGGGTGCTGCCCTCCAACGAGGGCCGCGGCTACGTGCTGCGGCGGATCATCCGTCGCGCGATTCGTCACGGTCACAAGCTCGGCATCAACGGTCCGTTCTTCCACAAACTCGTGGCGGCCCTGCGCGAGCAGATGGGTGAGGCCTATCCTGAACTGCAACAGGGCGGTGATCACGCCGCGCGTGTGCTGTTGCAGGAGGAGGAGCGCTTTGCCGAGACGCTGAGCACGGGCATGGTGCTGCTCACCGAGGCCATCGACCGGGTGCAGCAGACAGCGGGTGTCGGCGCGGCGGTGCTCGATGGGGCGACCGTGTTCAAGCTCTACGACACCTACGGCTTTCCTGCCGACCTTACGGCCGACGTTGCGCGCGAGCGCGGTCTGGGCATCGATCAGGCGGGCTTCGAGGCCGCCATGGAAGCGCAGCGCGAACGCGCCCGCGCAGCCAGTCGGTTCGGTGTCGACCTGCGTGCCGGAGCGCAACTGAACTTTGCAACCGAGTTTTGCGGCTATGCCGGCACGGCGGGCGAGTCGACCGTGATTGCCTTGCTCCGTGAGGGTGAACTCGTCGAGGCGTTGCGGCCGGGCGAGCGGGGCGAGGTGATCCTCGCGCGCACGCCGTTCTACGCCGAATCGGGCGGTCAGGTGGGTGATGCCGGCGAATTGCAGAGTGCTGCGGGTTCACGCTTCATCGTCGAGGACACCCAGAAGCGCGGCACAGCGGGCGCACACTCGCACATCGGGCGCCTCGCCGAGGGCGGCAGCGGGCTCAAGGTCGGCGATACCGTGAGTGCCCAAGTCGATACCGCCTTGCGCGGCGCCACGGCCCTCAACCATTCGGCTACGCACTTGCTGCATGCGGCGCTTCGCGAAGTACTGGGCGGACATGTTCAGCAAAAGGGTTCGCGTGTCGCGCCCGATCGCTTGCGCTTCGATTTCTCGCACTTTCAGCCCGTGACGGCCGAGGAGCTGCAGCGCATCGAGCGGCGCGTGAACGAGCAGATCCGACGCAATGCCGCGGCCGAGACTCGTGAGATGAACTACGACGAGGCGGTGGCGGCCGGTGCCATGGCGCTTTTCGGCGAGAAGTACACCTCCACGGTTCGTGTGCTGCGCATCGGTGAGTTTTCGATGGAACTCTGCGGTGGCACGCACGTCACGCGCGCCGGCGACATCGGCGTGTTCAAGATCCTCAGCGAAGGCGGCGTGGCGAGCGGCGTACGCCGCATCGAGGCCGTCACCGGCGCCGGGGCCATTGCCGAGATCGAATCGGGTGATGCCGTGATGCGGGAACTGGCGGGTCTGCTGCGCGGCACGCGTGATGATCTCGCCGCCAAGGTTCGCGATGCACTGGATCGCATCCGACAGCTCGAAAAGGACAATCGAGGATTGCGCGACAAGCTGGCTTCGGGGCAGGGCACGGACCTCGCTGCCGGTGCGGTCGATGTGGGTGGCGTGAAGGTGCTCGCCACCGTGGTGGAGGGTGCCGATGCCGGTGCCCTGCGAACCGCCGTAGATGGTCTGAAGGACCGGCTGAAGAGCGCCATCATCGTCCTGGCGTCCACCTCGGCTGACGGCAAGGTCACGCTGGTGGCGGGCGTCACCTCGGCGGAGACGGCGCGGCTCAAGGCGGGCGAGCTCGTCGGTCATGTGGCCTCTCAGGTCGGCGGGCGCGGTGGCGGGCGTGCCGACTTCGCTCAGGCCGGGGGCACGGATGCGTCGCGCCTGCCCGACGCGTTGGCGAGCGTCGTGCCCTATGTTCGCGGTAAATGGGGACTTTGACCCGGTAGGTGGACGGGCAACACGGTTTCCCCTATTGTCGGGGTGAAGGCGCCAGGCAAGGAACGTCAGGCCATCAGCGGGGCCCCACAGGGGGTGCGGTGCTCCGAGTCTGGTGGTTCACAGAGCGCTTAGGGGGCGACATGCTCATTCTCACTCGACGCGTCGGCGAGACCGTCATGATCGGCGAGGAAGTCTCCGTGACCATCCTCGGTGTGAAGGGAAATCAGGTGCGCGTTGGTATCAACGCGCCTAAAAACGTCGCGGTTCACCGCGAAGAAATCTTTGAACGCATCAAGTCCGAAGGCGGCGACGGCGAAGCCAACCAAGGTGCGGATGCACAGCGTGGCATGCGCGCCTAAACGGCCGTTTTGACCTCAGGCGGGGTGGGCAGTACCATGCCGCCTCCGCGAACCGGAGAGATGGCCGAGTGGTCGAAGGCGCACCCCTGCTAAGGGTGTAAGGGTCAAAAGCCCTTCGAGGGTTCGAATCCCTCTCTCTCCGCCAGCGTTACGCTGATGCGTTCATTTGATGTCCCATCAATTCGTGACTCGCCCCGTTGATTTTCGGATCCGCGGCCGGTGAGGCCGCGCATTGATCCTCAGCAGGGGTGGGATTCCGGCCCGCGGGGGTGCTAGACTTCGCGCCCCCGTTTGGGGTCTGTCGACAGCGCGCCCGTAGCTCAGTTGGATAGAGCGCATGGCTACGAACCATGAGGTCGGGAGTTCGAATCTCTCCGGGCGCGCCATTTCCCTGTCGGCAGGGGTTGATTACAAAGTGATATCACTTTAATATTGCTGTGCCCGTTGGGGTTACGACCCTTTTTCTACAGGAGCACAGCCATGAATACTGGTCTTCGTCCCGCCAGCAATGAAGTTGAAGTCAGCGTGCAGAGCGGCTGGCTGATGCTGGTGCCCGTCCTTTCGGCCTACCCGATCGGCGTGGGTCTGATCATCGCCGCGGCCAATGGCGGTGGGGTCGCCTCCGGCATCATCGGGGGTGTCGTGCTGCTGATCGGCATCATCGGCTCCAGCGGCTTTTTTACGCTTCAGCCCAACGAGTCGCGAGTGCTGGTGTTGTTCGGCGATTACAAGGGCACGGTGCGCAAGGAGGGGTTCCACTGGGGCAACCCGTTCTACTCGGGTGGCGTCACGAAAACGACCACTTCGACCGATGAAAAGGGCCACCAGGTCACCCTGCAGGCGAAGCGCAATCCGCGCATGAAAGTCTCGCTGCGCGCACGCAACCTCAACGGCGAGCGGCTCAAGGTTAACGACAAGAACGGCAACCCGATCGAGATCGCCGCGGTCGTGGTGTGGCGCGTGCAGGACACGGCCCAAGCCATGTTCGATGTGGACGACTATGAGGACTACGTCAGCGTGCAGGCCGAGTCCGCCGTGCGCCATCTTGGCAGCCAGTACGCCTACGATCATGGCGAGGCTCATGAGGTCACGCTGCGCAGTGGAACCGAGGAGGTCACGGCTGCGTTGCAGGCCGAGTTGCAGGAGCGTTTGTCTCGCGCTGGTGTGGTGGTCGAGGAGGCGCGGCTCACACACCTCGCCTATTCGCCCGAGATCGCGCAGACCATGCTGCGCCGCCAACAGGCCGATGCCGTGCTCGCTGCCCGACAAAAGATCGTGCAGGGCGCGGTGGGCATGGTCGAGATGGCGCTCGCCGAGCTCGCCAAGCGTGGCGTCGTTGAACTCGACCCCGAGCGTAAGGCTGCGATGGTCAGCAATCTGATGGTGGTGCTCTGCGGCGAGTCCGATGCCAAGCCCGTGATCAACACCGGAACGTTGTACGGCTGATCCCGTGACGGCCCGCAAGTCGTTCCTGCTGCGGATGGATCCGAAGCTCTACGAGCAGCTGGAGCGCTGGGCCGCGGACGAGTTTCGCAGCGTCAACGGCCAGGTCGAGTTCATCCTGCGTGACGCGCTGCGCAAGCGGGGCGGCGCGCAGGGTGACGTTGGAGCCGCGACGCCTGATGCTGAAATCGGCGAGGACAACGATGCAACCTGACACGCACTCGCGCGGGCTCGGGGGCTGGTTCGCGGTGGGCGTGCTGCTCGCCGCGTACACCGTGTCGTTTCTCGATCGGCAGTTACTCACCTTGCTGGTTCAGCCCATCAAGGCGGATCTTGGCTTGAGCGATACGCAGATCGGCATCCTGCAAGGCCCGGCGTTCGCGCTGTTTTACGCCACCATGGGGTTGCCGCTCGGCTGGCTCGCTGATCGGGTCAATCGCGTGTATCTGATGTCCGTGGCGATTGCGTTCTGGTCGTTGATGACTTTTCTTTGTGGTTTCGCGACCGACTATACCCACCTGCTGCTCGCGCGCTTCGGCGTCGGATTTGGCGAGGCGGCCCTCGTGCCGGCGGCGGTGTCCTTGCTCGCGGATCTCTTCAAACCCGAGCGGCGGGCCTTGCCAGTAAGCGTATTTACGTGCGGTCTTGCGGTCGGGTCGGGGCTTGCGCTCATGTTGGGCGGAAGTTTCATCGCCTTTGCGGAGCAAGGGGCCGCAGAGCTGCCGATCGTCGGTGAGTTTTTGGCTGCGCAGGCTCCATGGCAGGTGGTGTTCATACTGGCGGGCGTCGCAGGGTTTCCGGTCGCTTTGGTGATGTTGTGCCTCGCCGAACCGCGCACCAACGCGGTGATCACGAGCGGGCCGCCGCTTTCGGCCGTGTGGCAACACCTGCGCGGCCGGCGTGACTACTTTCAACCGCTGCTCCTCTCGATGGCGGCGCTGTTCGTGGTGACGACGTCGTTGTCGGCCTGGCTGCCGTCGGTGCTTATTCGTGACTTCGGCTGGACTGCGATCGCCACCGGGGGGGCGCTCGGCCCGGTCATCCTGTTCGGCGCGCTGATCGGTAACCTCGCCGGTGGTTCTGCTGCAACCTGGCTTGCCGCACGTGGGCGCACCGAGGCGACTGTGCTCACCATGTTCATCGGTGCGAGTGTCATGGTGCCCGCAGCGATCCTGACCTCTGCCGCGGCTTCACCCGAATGGCTGCTGGGTATTGCTGCGGTGTTGTATCTCGCGATGGCGGCGACCTTCGGGGTGGCCTCGCTGGCGTTCGTCGAGGTCACGCCGGCGCAGTTGCGCGGTCAGGTTGTGGCGATCTATCTGCTCTTTGCCAATCTGCTGGGGCTGATGCTGGGTCCCACCGCGGTCGGTGTGTTCACCGACAGCGGCATACCGCTGCTTGCGCCTGTGGGTCACGCTCTGGCCCTCGTGATGGTGCTCGCGGGACTGCCCGGCTTGTGGTGGCTCTGGCGCGCTCTGAGACGGCGCGCTGCGGTGACAGTCGGTGTCGCGATGCTCGGTGTGGTCATGGTGTTGGGTGGGTGGACCGCCCCTGTGGCATCGGCAGCTGGTGAGGCATCGCCAAACGCGCGCGCCACCCTCGAGATCCGTGAGCCGTGGCTGCGCCCATCGCCGCCCGGCGTACCCGTGGGCGCCGGCTACCTGACGATCATCAATCGCGGCACCGCAGCCGATGAGCTCCTCGGAGTCGCCACACCGCGCGCATCGATGGTGCAGATACACGAGACGCGCATGGAGCAGGGCGTGATGCGCATGCGCGAGCTGGAGCGTTTGACGATCGGCGCTGGCGCCCAGATCGCACTCGCTCCCGGGGGCGCGCATCTCATGCTGATGGGACTGAACGAACCCTTGCGGGTCGGGGAAAAGGTGCCCCTCACGCTGCGCTTTGCGCGCGGCGGCGAGCGCAGTGTGCTCTTCGAGGTCCGCGAGCTGCGTTAGGCGAGTGTGTGGAAGACGCTCTGCACGTCGTCTTCCTGCTCGAGCTTGTCGACGAGGGCCAGGACCTCGGCGGCTTCCGCTTCGCCGAGTTCGGTCGGCGCCATCGGGATGTATTCGTGCTCTGCCGACAACGGCGCGATCTTGCGGGTCTCGAGCGCTTCCTGCAGTTTGCCGAAGTCCTCGAAGGCACAACGCGCCACGAGCTGCGCTTCGCCTTTTTCGCCAGTGCTCTCGCCCATTTCGTCGAGCCCGTGATCGATGAGGTAGAGCTCGAGATCGTCCTGATCGATGCCCGCAGGATCGAGGCGGAACACGCCCATCTTGCGGAACATGAAACTGACGCTGCCGTTCGTGCCGAGGTTGCCGCCGTTCTTGGTGATGATGTTGCGCACCGTCGCCACGGTCCGGGTCGGGTTGTCGGTGGCGGTTTCGATGAGCAGGGCAATACCGTGCGGTGCGTAGCCCTCGTAGATCACCGTCTCGTAGTTGGTGGCATCGCGGCCGCTCGCCCGCTTGATGGCGGCCTCGACTTTGTCCTTCGGCATGTTGACTGCGCGCGCATTCTGCAGAATGCGCCGCAGCGCCGGATTGCCCTGCGGATCCGGGCCACCGGCCTTGACGGCCATGTTGATGTCCTTGGCAATGCGCGCGAACTGCTTGGCCATGCGGTTCCAGCGCGCGAACATGGCATGTTTGCGAACTTCGAATATGCGACCCATGCGCCATGTTAACCGGCAGGGCCGCTCGGGCGCTATGATCGGCTCCATGGATACACTCGGACAATTGTACAAACCCGCGCACGACGAGGCCGCACGCCAGCGCTTCGTCGGCGTGCTCAAAGGCTATGCTAACGGCTCGCTCGAGCAGCAGCTCGCGGCGCGCTACGAGTCGGTGCTGCGCCCCGCGTTCGCTGCGTCCAGCGGTCGGGCTGCCCCGAGCCACCGCGACGAGGCACGCCCACTGTTCGAGTCGGACCCGCTCTATCAGCTTTGGGGTTCGATGGTGTACGCGTCGCAGGGCCTCATGTGGCAGACCGTCGGTACGACGTGCCGGCGCATCGGGCCGTCCTTTGAGGCGCGCGCCGCTAGCCTGCGCAGTGCTCCGCGCGGTTCGCTGACTCTGAATCCCGCACTCGAAGTGCCGCAGCCGATCGCGCAGGTACAGATCCATCGTCAGCCTGGCGGCTACTTCCACGAGTCGCACTCGCAGGATCTGCACGCGGCGCTGATCTACTTCGGCACGTTGGAACTCTACCGCGCGGCTAAAGGCCTGACGGCCAACGCGGCGGTCGGCGAACCCGGCATCGGTCGCTTTATCGCGCAGGTCATCAAGCGCCGCTATCCGAACCTCAAGCCCCGACGCATCCTGGATCTCGGCTGCGGACCGGGAACGGAGACGGTGGCGTATCAGGAGGCCTTTCCTGATGCGGAGGTTCACGGACTCGACCTGTCGGCACCGTTCGTGCGTTTCGGGCACGCCTGGGCCGAGGAACGGGGGCTCGCCATGCATTTCCGCCAAGCCGATGCGCAGGCGAGTGGCTATCCGGACGGGCACTTTGATCTGATCGTCTCGCACATCCTGTTTCACGAGACCTGGCACGATGTGGCGCCGCGCATCTTCGCCGAGGCCCGCCGCATCCTCGCACCAGGCGGTGTGTTCCTGAATGCGGATGTACCGTACCAACCCTCGCGGATGCCGATCCCGAAACAAGTCACCAACGACTGGCAAGTGCGCAATAACGGCGAGCCGTTTTGGACCGGGTTCGCCGACACTGACGTACCCGCGTTGCTGCGCGGTGCGGGGTTTGCGCCCGAGCAGATCGTTGCCGAGTACGAGCCGCTGGGTGCTGGGCACTACTATTTCTTTGGTGCGGGCCCCGCGGCCGCGATGTCCTCATGAGCGATGCACCGATCATGGCGCCGACGGCCGGTCCCGATCAGCCGCTGGGTCCTGCCAACATCTCGCAGCTGGTCGCCGTTGCGCTGCGTCTTGCCATGGAAGTGAGCACGCTGCGCGAACGCCTGCGGACGCAGCAGTTGTTGCTCGAGCAGGCGGGCGTGCTTGCACCGGGGGCTGTCGATAGTTTTGTGCCGCAGGGCGAGGAGCTGCAAGCGAGGCTCGCTGCGGATCGCGAACTGATCGAGGCCTTGGCGAGCGACCTGCGGACTTAGGCGACCTGCGGACTCAAGTGTCGGTCATCGACGCGAGATCGCCAGTCGGTCCGCGATTGATGACGATCGCCTGGGTGCGCAGGTAGCGCGCGATGCCGGACGGGCCCATGCGTGAGCGACCGAGCCCCGAGAATCGAAAACCTTCCCACTCGAAGTCCGAGATCATGCTCGATAGCGAGGCGTCATTGATGCTGACGAACCCGGCTTCGAGCCGCTCGGCGATGGCGAGTGCCTGCTGTTCGCTGCCGGCAATCACATTGGCGCTGAGTCCGTAATCGCTGTCGTTGGCGAGTGACACGGCCTCCTCGAGAGTGCCGTAGCCCATCACGGCAATCACAGGACCGAAGGTCTCCTCGCGCATCACTCGCATGTCGTGATTTACGCCAGTGAGCAGCGTCGGTTCGCACCAGAGCCCACCGCGCTCGATGATGTGACCGCCATGCTCCAGTGTGGCGCCGCGCTCGAGGGCATCAGCAATGTGCTCGCGCACGATGTCGGCTTGCCGCGCCATGATGAAGGGACCGATATGTCCCGCCGGATCATCGCAGGTGAGCGTGATGTCGCGGATGCTTTGTCGCAAACGCGAGAGCACCTCCGGGAGCACCCGGTGATCCACATACACTCGCTCGAGGGACTGACAGGCCTGGCCGGTGGCGAGCAGGCACGCACGGAGGATCACCTGGGCGGCTCGATCGAGATCCGCATCGTGCGTGACGATCAACGGATCCTTGCCGCCGAGTTCGAGGAAAGCCGGAATGAAGCGACGGGCCGCGTGTTCGGCGACGATCCGTCCCGTGCGCACGCTGCCGGTGCAGACCACTGCGTCCACGTGCTCGATGAGTTCCGCACCCGTGCTGCCGGGTCCGAGCACGATTCGGGTGACGGCCGAGATCGCGGGTACCTGGTTGAAGATCTGCTGCAGCGGACGCGTGTACCGCGGCGTCACTTCGCTCGGCTTCAAGATCACGGCAGCGCCTGCGAGAAGTGCGGGCAGCGTGTCGATCATCGACAGGATCAGCGGAAAATTCCACGGTGCAATCACGCCGACGAGCGGGTAGGCCGTGTGATGTTGGCGACCGACGATGCCGGGGATCGACGACGGTCGCCACTCGGTACTGCGAAACACCTCGCGCGCGTGGTGCAGCCCAAGGTGGATCATGCCCTGCACGGCACCGGTCTCGATATGTGCAATACGCTCGCGTCCCGTGTCGTGCGCGAGTGCGGCCTGCAGAGCGGCTGAGTGCGCGGCAAAGGCGCGGCCAAGCTCCGCGAGTGCGGCACTGCGACCCTCGATACCTAAGGCTTGCCAGTCGCGCTGCGCGCGCCGCAGCTCGGCGGCCGCTGAGACGATGTCGGCGCGGGTTGTGACATGCAGGGTGTCGTCGATGTCTCCCGTGCGCGGATTGCGGACGGGCAGGGTGCTGGCATGCGTCGCTGACATGATTGACTCCGTGGTGCGCATGGTTAGGTGCTCGCCCTGCAGTCTACCGTCACCGCCGACCTTGCTCGCAGGGGGGGCTGCGGGTGTAGTCTGTGATTATGGAATTCCAACTCAAGCAGCGCGGACGCGCCTCACTGCACTTTCTCTCGGATCTGGCGGTTTCGACGTCGCGCTTCAAGTCGCGCATCGATGCCGACATCAAGTCTGCAGGACTCGATGAGTCCACGATGGCGGACGATCTCGACGATCGCTTGCGCCAGGTCGATGCCGCGCTCGCCGAGTCTCCGGCAGCCGCCGCACTCGCGGCGCTCACCGAATACAGCGGCGTCAATCACGGTCGAGTGGCTGCAGCCGCGTTCGATGAGGTACGCAGCGAACTCGAGCCGCGGCTCAAAGCCCTCATGCAGGGCCCGACGACCATCGAACCGATCCCGGGCGAGCGGCGTCCAGCGTATGCCGACGCCGCGTGGATACATCGGACCACCGGCGGTTGGGATGGACATGAGTACCAGGGTTTCATTCATGGCGAGTTGATTCACCGCGAGTACGTTGCCCGCAACTACCCCGGCGACATCTTCGCTCAGCGCCGGCAGATCCTCTCGGTGTTGCCACGGCGCGATTACCAGCGAATCTTCGAGATCGGCACGAGTAGCGGTCACTACACGCTGCAAATCGCCGCCGAGTTCCCGCAGGCAGAAATCTGGGGCTGCGATCCGTCGCTGCGCATGCTCGAACAGGCGCAGCGCGTGGCGAACGAGCGGGGCATGCGGTGGCGCCTGTTCCACGGCTCGGCGGACCGGACCGGTCTTGACCCAGATAGCGTCGATCTCGTCACCTCCTACATCGTGCTGCACGAGATTCCGCGCGAGGCTATCCACGCGCAGCTGCGCGAGGCGTATCGATTGTTGCGACCGGGTGGCGATATTCTTTTCTCAGACGTCACGCGCTACGCAGCGCTTAACAAAGCGGGTGTGCGCTGGGCGGAATACAACGCGGTGCATGGCGGCGAGCCGTTCTGGCGTGAAAGCGCGAGCCTTGATCTGGCTGCGGCGGCGCGCGATGCCGGCTTCACCCAGGTCCGCTCAGAGGGCTTCGGCGGGGGCATCTATCCTTGGTTCGTGTACGGACATAAACCGGCATGAGCATGGAGCTGACGCCGCACGATTCTGCCGTGCGAGCTGATCGCGCGACGCAACTTGCGCTCACGCTGGCGCGAGAATTGTGGGTAGTGAAGGATCGGCTACTCGTTCTGGAAGCCGTGCTTGCGAGTGAAGGCTTCGCCGGGCTCAGCGCCCGCGTCGATGCCTTTCAACCCGATGCGGCTACCCGCGCTGCGATCGACGCCGAGCGCAAGCGCTTTATCGCGGAGGTGACTGCGGCGCTGGATTCGCCGCCGGACCGGCAGGTCTGACCGGCGTTGTCGCACCGGTGGACGGTGCGTTCGTGACTCGTTTGGCGGGATTGTCGAAGTTGTCCGTCTTGCGCATGGCCTCTTCGGCCTGCTTGGTCATCACGACGATGCTGATACGCCGATTCATTGGGTTGCGCGGATTTTTCTCATCGAGCAGCACGTAGGACGACATGCCGATGATGCGTGCAAACTTCTCGTCCGGCAGCCCCGCGGTCTTGAAGGTACGACGCGCCGTATTGGCGCGATCGGCCGACAGTTCCCAATTGGTGTAGTTCTGTCCACCGCCTGCGAAAGGCGTCTCGTCGGTGTGGCCCGAGATCGTGATGCGGTTTGGCACGGTAGCGAGATATTTTCCGACCTCGAGCAGCAACTCACGGGCGTAGGGCTTCAGTTGCGTACCGCTCAGGTCGAACATCGGCCGGTTCTGCGCATCGACGATCTGGATGCGCAGGCCCTCGGGCGTGATATCGAGGAGCAACTGATCTTTGTACTCTTCCAGAGTCGTGCTCTTCTCGATGGCCTCACGCAGCTCGTCGCGCAGGGTCTCGAGTTTGGCCTTGTCGCTGACCTCGGCGTTTTTCTCCACCTCGGGCATTCCGGCACCTGACCCCGCGATCGGGGCAGGAGCCGAGGCGGTCAGGCCGCCGCGCAACTCGATGGGGCTCGTGCTCGCTCCGCCGGGTCCCGACTGCCCCTGGGCTGACACCGACGAAAGACCGCGCTCCATGCTGGGATTTTTGAAGTATTCGAAGATGGCGGACTTTTGCTGATCGTTGACCGAGGCGACGAGCCACATCACGAGGAAAAAGGCCATGAGCGCCGTGACGAAGTCGGCGTAAGCCACCTTCCATGCGCCGCCGTGATGGCCGCCCGCGATGACCTTCTTGCGCCGGATGATGACCGGACGTGCTTCCTCGGCTGCAGGTTTTCCCTTCTCGGCCATTGCTGGCGTCCGCGCCTCAGGCCTTCGGCGGCTTGTTCTTCAGCGAGCCTTCGAGATCGGAGAAGGTCGGCCGAACGTCGCTGTAGAGCAGCTTGCGCGCGAACTCGATGGCCACCGGTGGCGGATAGCCGCGCACGCTGGCAACGAGGGCCATCTTGACGACCTCGAAGGCCTTGCCTTCCTCTTCGGCACGCGCCTTCATGGCTGCCGAAATGGGACCCACGAAGCCGTAGGCCACGAGAATGCCGAGGAAGGTACCGACGAGTGCTGCACCGACCTTCTCGCCGAGTTCGGCAGCGCTCGAGTCGGCGACCGCCGCCATGGTGTTCACGATGCCGAGCACTGCCGCAACGATACCGAAACCAGGCAGCGCATCAGCGACCTGCTGTACCGCGTGTGCGGGCTCGTGGGCTTCCTTGTGGTGGGTTTCGAGTTCGTAATCAAGCAGCGTTTCGAGTTCGTTCGGGTCGAGATTGCCGCCTACCATGAGGCGCAGGCAGTCGACGACGAACTCCGTCATGTGATGATCATCGAGGATGCGCGGATACTTCGAGAACAGCGGACTCTTGGCGGGCTCTGAGATGTCGTTCTCGATCGCGAGCAGGCCCTCCTTTCGCGACTTGACGAGCAAATCGAAAATCAGTTTCAGCAGTTCGACGTAGGTCTCGCGGTTATAGCGCGGTGGCTTGATCAGGCCGATGGCATCGGCAAAGGCTGCCTTGATCACCTTCAGTGAGTTACTGGTGACGAAAGCACCAATTGCGGCGCCGATGATCACCACGATTTCGGACGGGTGCCACAGCAACAGCAGGTTGCCGCCCGCCATGAGAAAGCCGACGACAACCGAGACCACGACGATGACTGAGCCAAACAACGCGAGCATAGGCAGACGGAACTCGAGGTCCTGCGTGGACGGAGGAGGCGAATATAACCCGAATTAGGGGGGAGCAAAGCCGTTACCGAGCAGGCTCCACACGGGCACGTTGTCCAGCTGTGCGTCAGCGGTCACACTAGCGCCGGGTCTTTGGTCGCCCGTCGAGGTTGCCTCATGTTACTGCCCTTTTCCTATCTGATGGCGTTGCCGGTCCTGTTTGCGCTGGCTTTCGTAGGCTGGTCGATCTCCGTCCCGCGCCGTAACGTCGATGTCGTCGACACCCTGTGGTCTTTGATGTTCCTGTTGGCAGTGATTTTGTACGCAGGATTCCCGCCGGAAACGGTTCGGGGGCGGCTGCTGTTCGTGCTCGTCGCCATCTGGGCCATTCGGCTGTCCGTCTACATCACAGCCCGCAACTGGGGTCACGAAGAGGATCGGCGTTATCAGGCCATTCGGGCCCGCAACGAGCCCGGGTTTGCCTTCAGCAGTCTTTATCGGGTGTTCCTGTTTCAGGCCGTACTGGCCTGGGTCATTTCCTTGCCCCTTTATGGTGCAGTCGGAAGTGACGCGCCGCTCGGGCCACTCGATTATCTCGGTATCGCCCTCTGGTTGGTCGGCTTCGTCTTTGAGGCGGGCGGCGACTGGCAATTGGCCCGCTTCAAGCGCGATCCGGCCAACGCCGGCAAGGTCATGGACCGCGGGTTCTGGCGCTACACGCGGCACCCCAACTATTTCGGGGATTTCGCGATCTGGTGGGGCTTCTACCTGATCGCACTGTCCGCCGGGGCGTGGTGGAGCATCGTCGGCCCGCTGATCATGAGCGTACTGTTGCTGCGGGTGTCGGGTGTCGCGTTGCTGGAAAAGGACATTGGACAGCGTCGCCCGGCCTACGCCGAGTACATCCGTCGCACCAACGCATTTTTCCCGGGACCACGGCGGGACTGAAGGCGTCAGCCCGCGATCAGAGCTCAGCCCGCATCCAGAGCCTCAGCCCGCACCCACGGCATTAGCCGGCGCTCTGGGCCTCGGACTCTCGAGAGGCCCGCTTGCGCTCGTGCTCCTTCAGGAAGCGCTTGCGAAGGCGGATCGACTGCGGTGTGACCTCGACGAGTTCATCCTCGTTGATGAACTCCACTGCGTACTCGAGCGTCAGCGGGATCGGTGGCACCAGCAGCAAGGCATCATCCTTGCCTGCGGCGCGCACGTTGCTCAGTTTCTTTTCCTTGATCGGATTGACGACGAGATCATTGTCCCGGCTGTGGATGCCAATGATCATGCCCTCGTATACCTTTGAGCCGTGCTCGACGAACAATCGCCCGCGCTCCTGCAGCGTGAAGAGGGAGTACGCTACGGCCTCACCGTTCTCGTTGGAGATCAGCACCCCGTTGTGACGCTCGGGAATCTCGCCCTTGACGACGTCGTAGCCGTCGAAGATGTGACTCATGAGCCCTGTGCCGCGGGTCATGGTGAGAAACTCGCCCTGAAAACCGATCAGGCCACGCGCCGGAATGCGGTATTCGAGTCGGACTCGGCCAAGACCGCGTCCCGTGGGGTCACCCTCGACCACCATGTCGAGCAACTCACCGCGCCGCGTGCCGAGCTCGGACATCACGCCGCCCTGCAGGCCCTCGTCGATGTCGATGGTCAGTGCCTCGAAGGGCTCCTGCACCACGCCATCGATAACGCGCCGCAGTACCTGCGGCTTGCCGACCGCGAGTTCGTAGCCCTCGCGACGCATGTTTTCGACCAGGATGGTCAGGTGCAATTCGCCGCGTCCGGATACCCGAAACACGTCCGCGTCGGCGGTTTCTTCGACGCGTAGCGCCACGTTGCTCTGCAACTCGCGCATCAGGCGATCGCGAATCTGCCGGCTGGTGACGAACTTGCCCTCACGACCGGCGAGCGGCGAGGTGTTGACCTGGAAGGTCATCGACAGCGTGGGCTCGTCGATCTTGATCGGCGCCAACCCTTCGGCCTGTTCGGGATCGCAGAGGGTCAGACCGATGTTGACTTCGTCGATTCCAGTGACTGCGACGATGTCGCCGGCCGACGCCTCCTCGACGGGAAAGCGCTCGAGGCCGCGAAAGCTCAGGATCTGCGCGATCTTGCCCGTACCCTTGTCCTCATCGCCCCAGCGCAGGGCGACGTTGCGACCGCTCTTGAGCGTACCGCGACGGATGCGACCGATGCCGATTCGACCGACGTACGGGTTGTAGTCGAGTTGCGAGATCTGCAACTGCAGTGGCGCGTCGATTTCGGTGGGCGGCGGCGGGACATGCTTCAGCACGGCGTCGTAGAGCGCCGTCATGTCGGTGGCCGGCTGAGTCAGGTCAGGCGTCGCCCAGCCCTGCAGCGCGGAGGCGTAGATGATCGGAAAGTCGAGCTGCTCGTCCGTGGCGCCGAGCTTGTCGAAGAGTTCGAAGGTGCGGTCGATGACCCAGTTCGGGCGCGAGCCCGGTCGGTCGACTTTGTTGACCACCACGATCGCCTTGTGACCGAGCGCGAGCGCCTTGCGCGTCACAAAGCGGGTTTGTGGCATCGGGCCCTCGACGGCATCGACCAGCAGCAGCACGCCATCGACCATCGACAGCACGCGCTCGACCTCGCCACCGAAGTCGGCATGGCCCGGCGTGTCGACGATATTGATGCGCGTGCCGTTGTATTCGATGGCGCAATTCTTGGCGAGGATGGTGATGCCGCGCTCGCGCTCGAGGTCATTGGAGTCCATCACCCGTTCGCCGATGCGTTCGTGCGCTGCGAACGTGCCCGACTGCTTGAGCAGACAGTCGACGAGGGTCGTCTTGCCATGATCGACGTGGGCGATGATGGCGATATTGCGGATCGGGCGAGCGGTGGACATTGGAAGCCTGAACGGGCCAAAAAGGCCGCGCAGTGTACAGCGCCGCAGTCGCGGTTGCGACCGTCACGCCGCTTGTGAGTAAATCCAAGGGTTGCGGACCCTCCGGTCCATAGGAGTGAATTATGAAGAATCGTTTCCTTTGCGGCGTCTTGGCGTTCGTTCTCGTCGGCTTGTCCTTGCCGGTCAGCGCGCAGGATGCGCGAGTCGCAGGGCAAGTGAAGCTCAGGCAGTCGGCGTACACCGTGCTCGGTGCGCAGATGGGCATCATGGCGGGCATGGTGCAGGGTCGGGCGCCCTACGATGCCAAGGCGTTCCAGGTCGCCGCCGAGCGTGCGGCATTCATGGCGACCGTCGTTCCGGATGTCTTTCCGGCGGGCTCCCTGAACGCGAGCAGTAAGGCCAAGGCGGAGTTGTGGAACAACGCGGCGGAGTTCCAGAAACTCATGAAGGACATGCAGACCCGTACGGCGGCTCTGGTGACGGCTGCCAAGAGCGGTAACCTCGAAACCATCAAGCCCGCCTTCGGTGCCACGGGCGCAAGCTGCAAGGCCTGTCACGACAAGTACAAGGCTGACTGAGGCGTACAGGCCCATGCTGGCAGGGTCCATCGAGCGCCCGGGCGGGCGCTTGCATTACGAGTTGTCGGGGCGTAACCACGCCCCGACGCTCGTTTTGCTGCATCCGCTCGGTGCGAGCCTCGGGGTCTGGGATCTCCAGATGCCGCAGTTCGAACAGTTCTTTCGCGTGCTGCGCTTCGATACCCGCGGGCATGGCAAGTCCACGCTGACGGGGAGCGGCGAGATCGAGTTCACGCTCGGTGATTTGGCCGCCGATGTCATCGAGATACTCGATGCGCTGCACATTGAGCGGGCGCATTGGTGCGGCATGTCCCTCGGCGGCGTCGTCGCGTTGCAGGCGGCGATCAACTTCCCCGCTCGAGTGCAGCGGTTGGTGCTCGCGAATACCGCCGCGCATTTCCCGACCCGCTCGATGTGGGACGAGCGGCGCGCGGTCGCCTTGGGCCAGGGTCTTGCTCCACTGATCGAAGCGGTACCCCAACGCTGGTTCACGGCAGCGTTCAGGGCCGTGCAGCCCGAGCGTGTGGAGAGCATTCTCGAACTCATGCGTCGCACCCAGCCTGCGGGCTACGCCGCCGCTTGCGTCGCGTTGCGCGATGCCGATCTGCGCGGCTTCTTGACGAGTGTCCGTGCCCCGACGCTTGTGATCGCAGGGGCGCAGGATGCCGCCACTCCTCTTGAGCGTGCGGAGGAGCTCTGCGAGAGCATCTCGGGTGCTGACCTGCTCGTGCTGGATGCGGCACACCTTTCGAACGTCGAGCAGGCCGAGGACTTTTCGCGCGCGGTCATCGACTTTCTGCGTGACTGAGTCGCGAGCAACCGACTCGTTGGTTGCGGACTACGTGCCGTTGTGGATTGCGGGCGCCATTCGGGGTCGGGTGCGCAGCGATCTTGTGCCTCTGATGCGCGAATTCCCCGAGGTCGAAGCTGCCGAGGTGGGTCTGCGTCTGCGTGATGCGGGCGTCAGTCGCCCGGTGCGCAGCCGTCGGCTGCAGGCGTTGGCCGAGCGGCTCCGCGCGCGCGGCTGGATCGCCGATTGGCGCAACGAACTGTGCGCCGTACTCGATGAAAACGGGGTAGAGCTTGCGCGCTGCGAACGCGGTTTGTTCCGCACCCTCGGCCTGCAGAACCGAGCCGTGCACATCAATGGCTATCGCAGCGATGGGCGCCTGTGGGTCGCGCGGCGCAGTCTGAAAAAACGCGCTGACCCCGGCATGCTCGACAATCTGGCGGCGGGCGGGGTTGGTGCGGGCGAATCGCTGCGGCGAACCGCCATGCGCGAGTTGTGGGAAGAGGCCGGTGTCCCCGTGGCGCTGGCGCGCAAGGTGGATTTTCCTGGCATGGTCATTCGCAGCCTGCGCGAAACGCGCTACGGCGTGCACGACGAGTGGGTGATCGTCGCCGACATCCTCTTGCCCGATGATTTCGAGCCGAGTGGCCGAGACGGTGAAGTGCAGGAGTTCATGTGCCTGCCGGTCGAGGCGGTGCAGGCCGCGCTCGAGCGGGGCGAGTTCACGGTGGAGGCGGCGTTGGCGACCCGTGAGTGGTTACAGCGGCACCGCCGCTGAGTGCGCTTCGTGCGAGCACTTGCAGCGCCTCGTCCGTCACCCGATGCGGAATCCATCCCCGCAGATCGAGTGCCCCGAGCGAGCGGTAGAAGCGCAGCGCCGGTTCGTTCCAATCGAGCACCGACCATTCGAGCCGAGTGAGTCCTTCACGCACGCAGCGCTCGGCCAGTTGCACGAGCAAAGCCTTGCCGATGCCGCGACCGCGGTACTCGGGTCTGACGAACAGATCCTCAAGGTAGATGCCGTGGCGACCGCGAAAGGTCGAGAAATTGTAGAACCACAAGGCAAAGCCCGCCGGCCTGCGTTGCGCGCCGTCGTCCCACTCGGCAATGTCGCAGAAGACGCGCGGCACCTCGGCGAAGAGCGCTGCCTGCAACGCCTCTTCGGTGGCATCCACGGCATGCAACAGCTTCTCGTAGTCGGCGAGCTCGCGGATCAAGGCGAGGATCAGGGGCACGTCGGTGGCTTGCGCCGGTCGCAGGGTCAACATGGGCGGCAGAGTATACTGCCGGCCCGGTCGGATGCCGCAGCATCCGCCGGATAACACTGGTTTTTTAGGGAGTCAGTCATGCAGCTGCAGGGAAAAACCGTCGTCGTCACCGGTGGGGGCCGCGGTATCGGTCGTGAAATCGCCAAGGGTTTTGCCGCGAGGGGTGCCCACGTGGCGCTGTTCGATCTGCGCCAGGAGGATCTCGATGAGAGCATGCGTCAGTGCGTGGCCGCCGGCGCGGCGTTCGGCACCCGGGCTGCCGGTTATCTCGTCAACGTCACCCGCGAGGCCGAGATTATCGCGGCGCTCGATGCGGTGGTGGCCGACCTCGGGGGACTCGACGTACTCGTCAACAACGCCGGCATCGTGAAAGACGGACTGCTGATCAAGGCCAAGGATGGTGAAGTCACCGGCAAGATGAGCCTCGATCAATGGCAGGCGGTGATCGACATCAACCTGACCGGCGTGTTTCTGTGTGCGCGCGAAGCCGCCGAGCGCATGATCCGCCGCAAGCAGGGCGGAGTGATCATCAACATTTCCAGCATTTCCCGCTATGGCAATGCGGGGCAATCGAACTACTCCGCGGCCAAGGCCGGCGTCGCCGCGATGGCCGAAGTCTGGGCCAAGGAACTGTCTCGTTACGGTATCCGCACGGGGTCCATCGCTCCGGGTTACACGCGTACCGAGATCCTTGCGTCGATGCGTCCTGAGATGCTCGAAAAACTGACTGCGCAGGTGCCCTTGCGTCGGCTCGGCGAAGTAAGCGAGATCGCCCACGCCGCGGTCTTTATCGCCGAGAACGATTTCTTCACCGGGCGCTGCATCGATCTCGACGGCGGCATGAGGATCGGCTGATGCGATCCCCGCCCGCGCGACGAGGACGGCTGCGTGCGGCGATGGCGAGACTGATCGCCATGCTTGTTTTGGGAGCCGGAGTGGTTGCGCTGGATGCCGCGCCCGCTGCGGCGCAACCGGCAAGCGCGATGCGCGAACGTGTGGCCGTGCTCGGTACGGGCCGGGTGGGTGCCGCACTCGGACCGCGGCTCGCGGCGCTCGGTCATCCCGTGATCTATGGCTCGCGCGAGCCGCAACGGGCTGATGTGCAGGCACTGGTCGCCCGAAGTGGGTCGGGCGCCTCGGCGGCGCCGATCGCAGAGGCGGTCTCCCGTGCCGACTGGGTGCTGATTGCCTTGCCATGGACGGCCACCGAGTCGACGCTGCGTGCGGTCGATCTGGCCGACAAGCTGGTGATAGACCCGACCAACGCGCTGCGTTTCGTGCCGGCCTCCGGTTATATGGAAATGGCGGTCGAGACCTCGGCGGCTGAGCGTATTCGCGAACTTGCGCCGCGTGCGCGTCTGGTGAAGGCCTTCAACACGATCGGTGCACACGTGATGGCAGATCCGACCGCTGCGGGCGGGCCGGTGACGGTGCCGCTGGCGGGTGATGACCTGGCGGCCAAGTTGCGGGTCGGTGCGCTCGTGCGCGAGCTTGGTTTCGAGGCCCAGGATCTTGGCCCGCTGCGGCACGCGCGGCAACTCGAAGGCATGGCCCTGCTCTACATGGTGCCCTTGCTCAAAGGGCCGCGATCGGATGTGTTCGAGTACCACCTGCGGCGCGGCACGGCGCCGGTTCGCAGTCAGGGCGTACGCCCGGCCGAATGAGACGTTGAGGTGTTTGCCCGCGCGTTTCGATTGGTGTGGTCCACGAGCCGCGCACTGACGCTGGCATTCGTACTGCTGACCGTTGCTGCGGGCGTGCTGCCTGCAGCCATCGCCTATGTGGGTGCGCAAATCGTTGATGCGGTAGTGGCTGCTTCGCGCGCGTGGCCGGCGGCGGCCGGCTTCGACCTCGCGGCGCTGCGCGCGCATCCGGACGCGATCACAGTGCTCGAACTCGTGCTGCGTGAGGGCGTGCTGGTGGCGACCTTGGCCGCCGTGCAGCGCGCACTCAGCTTTTGTCAGTCCCTGCTGCGCGCTCAGCTCGGTCAGCGCGTCAACGTCATGATTCTCGAGAAGGCGCTGACGCTGTCGCTCGCGCAGTTCGAGGACGCCGAGTTCTACGACAAGCTGACTCGTGCGCGTCGCGAGGCCTCGAGCCGGCCGCTTGCGCTCGTCATCAAGGCTTTCGGTCTGCTGCAAAACGGCATTTCGCTCGCGAGTTTTGCCGCCTTGCTGGTTGCGTTCTCGCCCTGGGCCGTGGCCGTGCTGCTGTTGGCGGGACTGCCTGCCTTCATCGCCGAAACAAAGTTTTCCGGAGACGCCTTCCGTCTCTTCAAGTGGCGATCGCCCGAGACCCGTATGCAGCTGTACCTCGAGACGGTGTTGGCGCGCGAGGATCACGCCAAGGAGGTCAAGCTCTACGGCCTCGGGGCGCGCTTGCTGCAGCGCTATCGCGAGATCTTTGAGCGACTCTATCGGGAGGATCGTGCGCTGACGCTGCGTCGCGACAGCTGGGGCTTCGCACTTGGTTTGTTCGGTACCGCGGCGCTCTACGGCGCCTACGCCTGGATTGCGCTCGAGGCGATCGCAGGCCTCATCACGCTCGGGCAGATGACGATGTACCTCATGCTGTTTCGCCAAGGGCAGTCGTCCGTCTCTGCGGGGCTCTCGGCGATCGGTGGGATGTACGAGGATCGACTGTACCTCTCGACGCTGTACGACTATCTCGAAACGCCCGCAGAGCCTGTTGCGGGCGGTTACGTCAGCGGACCTGATCCCGCCGACGGCTTGCGCTTCGAGCACGTGGGGTTCTGCTACCCCGGTGCGGATCGGCCGGCGCTCGAGGATGTCAGCCTGCACGTCAAGCGTGGTTCGACGCTGGCGCTCGTCGGTGAGAATGGCTCGGGCAAGACGACGCTGATCAAGTTGCTCGCACGGCTGTACCAGCCGACCTCGGGTCGCATCCTGCTCGATGGACGCGATTTGCGCGAATGGGACGAGCAGCATCTGCGCGCGCGGATCGGCGTGATCTTCCA
>Ga0315906_10002931_pt1 | contig 23076 bp, 36 predicted proteins | sample LakEriMetagenome_4_FD_203526 | JGI IMG/M metagenome (GOLD analysis project Ga0315906, IMG submission 203526) | Freshwater fungal communities from buoy surface, Lake Erie, Ohio, United States - Buoy 2 MA122 | ecosystem: Environmental > Aquatic > Freshwater > Lake > Lake biofilm | place: USA...
ACTGCGCGCCGTCCGTGATCTGCTGCTCCATCGTCTCGCTGAACGATGCCGCCGTCTCCCCTGCCGCCTTGATAGCAGCTTCCTTCGCGGCCGCGAGTCCGGACTCGAGCTTGTCGATCCGCGCCGCGACCTCGATGAACACCTCGCCTACCTGTTCGGACATCACAAGCCTCCGTTCATGAACTGCTCGACGAACGAGCGACAGTTCTCACCCGGAGCAATGCGGCGAATCTCGCCGCGCCCGACCATCAGGAGAAGGCCGTCGAACTCGTTTACGGGCAGCGAAAGCGGATCATGCATGCCCAGTTCCCTCATCAGGAGGAACGACTCGCTCAGCCTGTCCCGCGGCCGCTCGGTCCTCTCGAGCGGCTCACCCATTTTCCCTGCTTTGTGTCCCACTCGAAGCCGACCAGCTGCAGCGCGATCTCGGTGATCTGATCCGGCGAGAGCTCGCACTCAATGCGCTCGAGCTTTGTTCCGTCCGCGCACGACTCGCGCACGATCTCGAGAGCGCCCTCGAGGCTGAAGCACCACCGGATAAGGCTGCTGGTCAGCGAAGCGCCCTCACGAGCCTCGTGGGCCTTCTCGATTGCGGCCGCGTGCGTCATCCCGAGCGACTTCGCGTCCTCGAGGATCGTCCGCGCGCGCCGGCTCGCAAGGGTGTTCTGCATGCTCACGAACTGACGCACGGAGAGACGGGGCAGACGGATGTCTCCGTCGCTCAGACTGACCACGATATCGCCGACATTCGTCATCACTGGCCTCCGGGAACCACGATCGCCTTTGCCTCGCGGACCCGCTTGGTCCTGACCTCGACGATGCGCGCCCTCGGGATGGTAGTCGCTGCGCGATGGACCGCATCGGCTTCCGCGAGGGTTCCGGGAGATACGCGACGATGGAACACCTGACCGGACTCGAGATGCATCGACACGATCCAGTCGTCATCGGTAGGCGCGACGAGCGTCGCCGCAGTCATGGAGTCGAATCGGCTCATGCGAGCGTCGTCGCCCACACGACGGACGGGCCGTTCGAGTCATTGAGCTCGTAGTTCAGCGTGATCGTCGCATCGCCGTTCTTGTCCGTGTTGAGGGCGATGCTCGAGAACACCGCGTTGAACTGCAGGATCGCAGACGAAGTGAATCCGGAGGTGTATCCGCCGTCCGATGCGGTCGCGGTCAGGTTGTAGCTTCCGAGGGCGATCAGGCCACCGAGCTGCTTGTTCGTGATGCTGTTCGAGGCGATCGAGCCAAACGGAGTCCCGCTGTTGCCGACGGTCGGGGTTCCCGCGAGACTTCCGGTGATGTCGAGGACTCCGAGCCGGCGAGTCTTTGCCGAGTGGCTGAATCCGGTCGTGTCGCTGGACGCGTAGCTGATGTTCGCCGCCCACACCTTCACATTGATGTCGTAGTTCGACGGAAGGTAGGCGTTGCCGTCATTGCCCACGAGGAAGATCGCTGCCATTTTTGCTCCTATGCGGTCAGGGTTCCACGCAGCTCATACTCGTCCTCGACGGCCCACGCGCCGTCATCCTGCACGAGGATGCCCTGCCTGCGCAGCTTCACGATCATACGGTCGTGATTCGTGGCGGTCGTGCTGTATCCATCGAGCAGCGTCCGCAGCCTCGACTGAGCAGTCTCGAGGTCAGTAGTGCTATCGGCAGAATCGTACATCGAGAACACGACCGACACGATCAGTTCGTACCCTGCCTTGGTCCTCTCGCTTCTCTCCACGCTTAGCGAATAGACGCAGAGCGGGAGGAGCGTGTCGGCCGGCGCACGGTCGAGGAACACCCTAGAACCAAAGACATTTGCCCATCCTCCCGCGCCGGTCGATCCGGCAGACAGCAGTCTCGTCGAAAGGGCGGTAAGGAACGGGACGCTCATCACTTACTCCTGATCGTCTTCTTGATCGCACGGGCAATCGTCACCGGGAACAGTTCCGCGATCGAGTCGAGGGTCGGACGGATGTACGGTCGAGGCTTGACTCGTCCGTATCCACCGTCGATCCTCGCGTAATGCAGTCGGCTTCCGAACCGCAGACTGACAAGGTCAGGATTCATCGTGATGCTCTTCGCTGCCTTGCCGACGAGCCAGCTCCGGCGCAGTTCGCCGGTGTCCGGACTCGGAGGCTGACCCGGCGCGCTGCGCTGGCGAACCCTCCCGCGACCGCGCCTGTAGGTCCGTCCGGTCCCGCGCTTGCTGAGCTGCTCGCGCAGCGCCTTGCTCAAGGTGATGTAGTACGCGTTCACGCCTTCGTTGATGGCCGCGTCGAGCTCCGGGCGGAACCTTGGATTTGGCTTCCAGATGTCACTCATGCGGCCTCGATTCCAGCCTCACGAGCATCGCCGGCGTTCCCGGTCCGAAGTAGGCGCACTCGATGTTGTGCTCGTAGAAGTCGATCGCAGTCTCGACATCCCAACCCTCTCGCTCCATGAGGATGTCGATGATCTTCTCGGGATCGTAGATCAGGACCGGATCGCTCCCGTGGACCTTCGACAAACCGACGATCGCGTCATCGAATCCCGTGAGCATCTTCAGGTTGTCGCAGTGCTCGCGCAGCTCCTCGATCAGTTCGTTTTTCATCAGACCACCTCGTTCGGGCGAAGACGCTCGCAGTCGACGATTGTATGGCAGTGCGGATGCCAAGTCGCCTGATCCGGAACTCGCACGCCCGTCACCCGATACTGCGCGCAGTCGCTTCCGCTGGCCGGCGAGACGATTATGTCGTCGGTCCGGACATCGACGCTGCCGGCAAAGTAGAGCACCGCGGAGCTCCTCATCTGCTCGCGACCCTGCGCAACGCTCTCGAACGCAGACCGCTCCTGAATGAACGCGGTCCCGGTCGTGCTCGTGTATGTCTTCGAGGCGGCACCGATCGCGTTCTTCGTGTACGCAGGCCGGCGGATTCCGACCTCCTTGGCAAACCGGGCGATCATCGCGGCGACGCTCATCTGAGCCTCCGGAACGGATGCAGCAGCCGCATCGCCTCGGTTTCGGAAACGGCGCGAGTATCGATCGTGTAGCTGTAGTCGCCCAGAGACTCTGCGGTGAGTCCGGAATCCCTCTGCCGCGCATAGTAGATCGCGCCGGCAAGAAGGCGGCACGCCGCCTTCAAGTCCTCCGGAACGGCCTCGTATCCTCCGTCGTAGTCGGCGAAGATGGTCAGCGGCTTGCGCGGCCAGTCCGACTCCTCGTCCGGATACGCGCTTGGGGACAGGTAGACGATCCCGGTGTTGTTGTCGACCCGCGTATCGAACTGCGCGTTGTCCGCGAAGGTCATTGTCAGATTCGCGTTCACGACATCGCGACCGGCGAATCGATGCAGATGCTTCGCAAGGCAGTTCGTAACGAGCGATGCCTTCCAGCCGGTCAGCCCGTTCACATGCGCAACGATCGCCGTGCTGGTCGGATGGTTCGAGAAGTTGATCTGCTCGATCGTCTCGGTTCCGGAGCTCGCGACCCGGACAAGCGTCATTCGCCCTTCGGTCAGTGTGACGGTGCATGCGATATCGGTCGACACCGTGCTCGAGATCGTCATCGCCGCCTTCGCGCCGCTCGCGAGATAGTGGACATGCCCGACCGGAGGGTTCTTCAGGATGACATTCGCCTGACCTCGAGCGGTCGTCCATTCGTAGAACCGGCGCTGCACGACCTTCCGGTCGAGATACGACTCGATCTGATAGGTCGCCGCGTTGATCGCCTGCTCGAGCTGCGCATCGTAGGTCGATACGCTGATGCCCAAGGTCGCCTTCAGATCGGCCAGCGTGATGATCGCGAACTCGTCAAGCGCCATGCTTCGGCCTCCGGACCTTCATCGGCTCATCGACTCGCCCACTTTGCTCGACGCTCTCGGACGGAAAGGGACTGATGATGCGAAGGATGCCCAGCGCGGCGAACCTACGCGCGGTGTCCTGCTGCAGCACGACTGTCTGTCCGACCCGATAGTGCTTCCACTTGCGGATGATCAGGACCGCCGCCGTATCGCTCACCATGCTGGCCTGCCTTCCTTGGAGTAGTCGTTGATGTACTGGTACGCCGGAGACAGGTCGCGCGACGGCCAAGTGCAGACGAGCTGCATGTGGCCGATCCGGACCTGAGGAGTCATCGCGCACTTGAGTCCGTGCTGCCTCGCAAGTCGCCAGAAGAAGATGTCGTCGTCGATTCGACCCTCTCCCCACTCGCCCTTGTCGTTCGGCACCCCAAGGAACCACGGATGCGGAAGCTTCTTCAGGGACTCGACGCGAATCATAGTCAGGCCGAAGTGACCGGAGATGATCGGCCACCAGTCCTCATCGAGTCGCGCAGGATCGAGCTGCTGCAGCGCCTTGCCCTCTCCGTCGTCGAGCAGCGCAAGGATCGAGTCTCGGTTCCTGCCGATCTGCAGCGGAGCTAGCACATCGAGCTGGTGCCTGTCCATGATGTCGCGCAGGATCAGCACATCGTTGGCCGTGAACACCGAATCGTAGTCGACCGTCAGGATGTACTGGTAGCGACCGGACTCGACCGCGTCCATTATCCCACGCTCGAGGCACTGACCCCAGAATGCTCCGTTCGCCCGGTGATATCCGAGTTCGAGCCGGAACGCCGCCTCGTGCACGCACGCCATGTTGTCGAGGAACCCGAGGCGAGGAACCGACATGACAATCGTGCAGTCCTTCATCGGCTCCGGAACCATGATCCGGAACCCGCGCTTGATCGCGCGGAAGTTCAGACTGCACTTCGCATGCGAACAGTCGTGCTGCTTCGACTTCCAGTCGCCCACGACCTCGAGGCCGGCAATGCCAAGCGCCTCGACGAGCTTGCGCCGGTTCCAGATCGAGAGATGCTGGTCGTGCTCGTCCTTCTGACCTCCGACAGTCCACATTTCGACCGGATCGTCCGCGCCCTCGACATACGACTTCACGATGAGATCGAAGTCAGGGACGGCGATGAACAGTTCGCCTCCGATCCGGAGCGCACGGGCCCACTCGCGGAGTACCTCGAGAGACTTCCGGAACGAGATGTGCTCAAGCACATGACTGGCCTTTATTGCATCGAGCTGTCCGTCCGCGATCGCCGACAGGTCGTGAGCAAACCGACCGTCCTTGATGTCCCACGGCGTGAAGTCTTCGGCGCAGACCGCACCGCATCCGATATCGAGCTTCTTGATGTCCTTCATAAGACAAGAGCGCTCCTCTCGGAGCGCTCTCGTCGCCGGAGTGTCAGGATGGTATCAGACTTCCGTCAGGCTGCGAGCGTCGGAGGAGCTCGCGGTCGGACCGCCGATCTGTCGCCGTCCGAGGTTGGCGACCACCACGACATCCTGTGCGGTGGTTCCGGGAGTGACGCTGACCTTCAGGTAGCGCCTGAGTCCGCGGGTGTCGATGTTGAACTGGTAGTACGGGTTCGTACCGGTGACCGTGAGGGCGCTGGTGCCCTGAGTCGTCAGGGTGAAGTCCGTACCGCTCGTGAGGCTGAGGCCGGTCGTGACATAGGTGCCCGTGTCGACATCGCCGTGCTCGATCTTCAGGCTGGTCAGGGCCGCGCTGCGCGCCTTGAACACACTGATCTGAGCGAAGTCGAATCCACGGACATCGACGGTCGCGGTCGCGGTCGCATCGGTCGCGAGTGCGGCCGTATTGATCATCAGCACGGCCCGCTGGTTTGCTTCTCGAATCATGGCTGGTTGCCCTTCCTTTGGTTAGCGGGTTCCCTGAACGATCGTGCCGGCGTTCGTGGCATCGCCGACATTGGCGCAGACGATGTCGAGGCGCTGGACTCCACGGATGACGACCTCGTCCTGCTCGAACGCATTGAGCGCGGAGTCGCTGACCTTGATCTCGACGGCCTTGCGGTCGCCGAGATACGCAGCCTGCGAGAGATCGCCGAAGTACCAGAGGATCGTGCCGTCGGAAGTCGTCGTCGCCTTCGGCATGGACTGCACGAACACGACCTCGTAACCGAGGAAGTTCGGCCGGATAGCTCCGGTGATGTCCGCGACATTCGAGCCGCCACCGCCAAAGGCAGTCACACGCTCGACAGCCGCATGATAGACCGTCTTGTGCATGTAGAACTTGGTGTTCGGCGTGAACGCGTATTCGGGGAGCGCCGCCATCGTCTGCGCAAGGTACTGCGCGATCGTGGCGGTAGCGGTCGTGAAGAGAGAGCCGCCTGCGAGAGTCGTATCAACGACGCCTGCCGAGCCGATCGCATTCGCGAGCCCGATGATGCCGCCGTAGGTCGAGGTGCCGTCTCCGTTGAATCCGGCGTCGTCTTCCTTCTTCGAGAACTCGTACGCGATCTCGCGCGCGACATCGTCGGCGATGTTCACGATCGCATCGTCGCTGAGCTCGTTGGAGGTCGTGGTCAGGATCATCATCTTCTTCGCGACGAGCTGAATCTGATCAAAGGTCTGGGTCGACTCCGTGCCGGCCTTTGCCTCGCCGGTCCAGTACGCAGTCAGGCCGGCAGTGCGACGCGGGATGGTCAGCGTGTCGCGAGACATCGGCTTGATGCCGGCGTACTTGCGGAACACGCCGAACTGCTCGCGCAGCGTGATGATCTCGTTGCTGAACTCCTCCGGAACGAGGAAGCCGCCCTGACTGTTCACGCCCTCGGTGTGCGCCTTCAGGTGGATGCCGTTCGCGTTGCACCAGTCGACGGACTTGGCGTGATTCGCGGTCGCCATCAGGAACTTGCCGAAGCGATACGCCTGCTCCGCGCTCTTGAGATGCTTCACGCCCTTGTACATCTTGAACGCCTCCGGAGCGCTGACGCGCACGGCCTTGCGGTTCGGAACGGAATCGAGCTCGAGGCTAAGCGCCTTTGAGACGGACTTCGACACGCAGTCGGCCGTCTCGCACTTCATCTCCTCGGGCTTCTCCTCTGGCTTCATCATGTCGGCCTCGCCGCTGCTGCTCGCCTTGACGACGATGTCCACGCTCTCCGGGTCGATCGGGTTGCCGTCCATGTCGACGAGCATCGCGCCCTCGAGCATGAGCGACTTGGCGAAGGTGATCCCGGACTCGCCGTGCTGCTTGTGAGCCGCGACGATTCCCTTCTTGAAGTCTTCGATGTTGATGGTCTTCATTTCGTTGCTCCTGACAGCCTGTAGCTCAAGACGCGGATTCAAGGCACTTGCCGCAGTCGCGCGTCGCCGCTAAATCCAGAGCTGTCCTCGCCGCCGTGCGATCTCTCGCCGTACGACCTCGTTGACTTGAATCGACAAACCCGCGTCGCGACTTCTGTAGTTCGTCGCGGGAATCTCGATCGTGATCCTATCGCTCGTCTCGACATTCAGCCACTTCCGGGCATCCGCTCCGCTGACGAGTCCCTTCCGGATCGCACTCACGAGGGCGGTCGGGTTAGCCGGCAGCGGGGCGACACTGACCTCGAGAAGCTTCCATTTGGAAAAGACGGTCGAGACGCTGGGCCCGTAGCGCTTCCGGTCGTCGATGGTGGCCCTCCGGAGTCCTCCGTCTTCGGGGCGGTATCCGATGCTCACGCCCTTGACAATGCCCTGCGAAACGAGGCTAGCGACGAACTCCGGAAAGTACGAACCCTCGTACCCTTCCGGGCGCTTCGCGAAGACGAACTCGCCCTTGATTGCCTGAGGAGTCCGCGTCAGTTTGACGCACTTTCCGATCGGCTGCGTGTAGTCGTGGTTGAAGAACAGGACCGGGTTCGCCTCGTATTCGGTCGAGTTCATTCCCTGCGGGATCACGACCTCGCCATCCCGGTCGAGCGCCTCGGTCGTGATGATCGCCTCGAAGCCGCTTGCGGTCGGGTTGAACTTTGCGTCCAGTGCCTTGCGTTTCATGCTTCGATCTTCCTCGGCTTCTCGCCGCGAATCCTGCGAACGGCCTCCTCCGCGATGTCCTGATAGTCATCGACCAGTTCGGGCTGCGTCGCGCATCGACAGTTCGGATGCAGCGGAGGTCCGTTCACATCGCTGTAGTCGAGCGTGATGCTCTTGTCGCCGGCTGTCAGGACATCGCCCTTGCGATAGAACGGCTCGTCGAGGTCAACGGCCTGCGTGCCGAACTCCTCCGCAGCTGCCTCGCAGAACGGGCACGGGTCCGGAGCAAGCAGCCATGTCTTGCCCTTGACGATCCCGGTCGACCTCCACGCATCCTGCTCCGCGGTGCTGGACGCGCGCGCAGCTTCCGTGCGGGCGATCGTGCGAGCGCGGTTTCGGATCGTCTCGTCGTCCTCGTCGGATTCGTCGATCCAATCCTCGATGCGGGTCGCGAGCTGCCGGCTGTCCTCGCCTTTCTCGATTCCATCTCCGATTAGGTCGCGCAACCTGACCTCGGTCGTATCGTTGACTCCTCCGGCGATGTCCGAGGACAGTCGCACGCTGGCTCGCTCGACATATTCCTTCAGCTCGTCGCTTGTCCATCCGATCTCGGCCACGACTCGAGACTTGGCGATCTGCATGACGGTCGACTTCCCCAGCTCCGCACCGAAGCGGAGCGCGCGACTCATGTACGGCTGCATCGCCTGAACGAGCTCCGCGTTCCACTTGCTCTCGCGGAGAAGCTTCATCGCCGCGTCGACGGTCTGCCGGGTGGGAACGGGCTCGCGCCGGATGGCGGCCGCGATCTCTCGAGCCTGCTCGCGCATGACCTTACTCACGCCGGCAGCCCAGCCCTCCAGCAGATCGTCGTCGACCAGATCGCCTGTATCCGCCTTTGTCCAGAGGTCAGAGGCTCGGACGGACTTCGCGCAGCTGCACGATTTTTCTTCCGCCTCCTCCTCCTGTTCCTCCTCATCCTCTCGAGCAAGCGAATGAAGCGGGAACGCTTCCTCGGAAACGATGTATGCGAGCGCGTCGTTCATGTCTTTGGCCTCAAGGTAATGACTGTCTGTACGCCGCCCTGCTTTCTTGCATTCGGTCCATACCAGTAGCTCTCGACCTCCGGGCCGTATTCGTAGAGTCTCGTATCTGGATTGATCCGCGGAGGTCCGGGCACCATGATTCGTTCAGGAAGCTTCCCAGTTACCTTTACGACCTCGAACTTTCCCTCCGTCAAGACCTCCTGCTGCGTCTTCCAAGGCGACAGCGCAGCGACCTTCAGCCCTTTCGATCCCTTCTCGATCTCGATCACGATTCCCGGCTGCGCGTCTCGCCGTGTTCCCTGTCCGGAAGCGATGCGTTGCGCGAACTTCTCAGCCGTGACTGCATCAGCAGTAAAGGAAGTCGGGACATCGAAGCTTACTTCGTCTCCCGGCTTGAGTCCGACAATCCACTTCCCAAGCGATCCTGCAAGCGAACCGGCGTGGTGCGGCATGGTGATGCCTCGAAATATCTCCACATCGAGCGGATCGCTCTCGCGAATCGCAGTGCGGATCGCAGTAACGGCCTGACGCATCGTAGTCTTCGATGTCATGAGGTCTTGACCTTCGACCATCGGCTTGTACGAAGCCATCGGATGCGTTCCGAATGAGATCGGCTCGTCAGGCTTTATCGTCTCTGGCGCGGAGTCTCGAGGAGCATTGCCATCCATGACTCGAGCGGTATCCTGAATCGCCTCGTAGCCTCCCTGTGTGTACAGCGCGACTCCATCCGCGACCGCGCGGAACTCCTCATCTTCCGCATACGCCTGCGCAGCTTCCTTCTTCCATTTCGCAGCGCCCTTTGAGGTCAGAGGCGCTTCGCGCATCACCTTGCCTGCACGCGTGTTTGACCCTCCTCCTCCGGACCCGCTTCCATCTCCGCGACCGCAGCTGTTCCCGGGCTGAAAGCCGCCGGCACCTGTGCCGCAGTTCTTGAGCTCTGTTTCCGCGAGAACACTCTTGATCGCATCGACTTCCTTCCTGCGCTTCCGCGACCTTCGCACGGCATCGCGCACATGCTTGGGCAACTCGATCTTCCCAAATATGAGCTCGTCTGCGGATGGTCGCATTTGCTGTGACATGAGTTCACCCACCAAGTAAGTCTTCATCCTCATCAAGTACAACGACAACCCCGTCTTTCGCCCTGTATACCTTCGATATCTTCATGGACGACGGCGGTCTGACGACCTCGTACTCGCTGTCGTTGAACTTGTTTACAAATCCCTTCCGAACCGATGGCGCAACGAGAATGACCTTTTTCCCTGTCCGGGTAAACTCATTTGCGACATACGGCTTCGCCGTCCACGAGTTGATCCGAGGATGCGAGACATATCCCGACTTGATCATCTTATCGATCTGGTCATCGGACAAACTGAGTCCACGATAAAGCGCCGGAGCATTGACGAGCTCGGACTCCGCAACGGCAGACTCGAGACGCACTCGCGCTTCAAACACGACCTTCTCGAAGTTCCTCCTGTTTTGCTCTCGCATGTTCCGCGCCTTAGACTCATCTTCTTCCAAGTCGATCTGCGCCTCGGAAAAAAGCTTCGTTCGCTTCTCTGCCCATCTTTCCACTGCCGTATTTGCAACATCGTCCCACAACGGGGCAGTCGCCTGAGTGAACAGCGAGTAGCCTTCCATCGTATAGAGTCGCATATCGTTCCGAGCCTTCGACATGCCTGTTGCGGAGTCCAGCGGAGAAAAACCAGCATACTCCTGCATATCGTTTATCGACTCCGGTCCTTCGCCGCCAACATAAACAGCCGCCGCGATAGTCGATTCATCATTGCGTTCAATGATCTGCACCTTGCTCGTATCGGAGCTAGCGGACGGCTTCTCCTGTTCCGATCCGTCCCCGCGACCGCAGCTGTTCCCGGGCTGGAACCCGCCAGCGCCGGTCCCGCAGTTCTTGAGCTTGTAGCGAATGCCGATGCGCATGTCACGGCCTTACATTGAACTGCAGGGTGTAGAACTGACGCACGCTGCTGCGCCCGATCGGCCCGTATCTCTTTGCTGGATCGCCGAGATTTACCCAGCTTGACTTCGGCCACTGTATCGGAGTCGGATAGATCGGAATCGATGCATCCGAGAGTCCTCTAAATGCGACCGTTGGATTTGGTCCACCATCCTGCGGAGTGCGAGTCGAGTACGGGAGGACCGGACCATTCGTATCCGCCCCATCGAAGGTTCCGACCGCGCCACCAGACTCGTTGACCCATCTCGAGTTGCCGTTTGCTCCGGTCGGGCTAGTCTCGCAGATGAAGGTCGCACCGAGCCTCTCGAAACGCACGCGCCGCGGAGAAGTCGTGTCGACCTTGTATCCAGCGTGATACAGATTGTTGTTCGATGTGCTCGAGAGATATGTAGCGCCCGTATCGACCACGACGATCGGAGTCACGCTTGCATCTGGATCGCTCGTAGCTTCATCCGACTGAAATAGGCAGCACGATGTCATGTTGAGCCGCTGTCCGCTGCGGACCTTGATGATCCCGAGCTGCGATTGCGATCCTCCATGATGCTGGACGAAAGCGCAGTTCGAGAAGGTATAGGTGACTGCCTGTCCATCTCCAGCATCGATCATGTAAGTCGAGCCAAGCCATCTCGCGACGATCTCGCAGTTCGACATCGTGGTCGTGGCGGTCTTGCTCTCCACGACCCGGTCGCCGCTCACGATGCCAGTATTTAGGATTGACGACTCGATGACGGTCTTCGTCCCGGCAGCGTTGTTCCCTCCGAATACCAGACTCTTGCAGTTCGTAAACCGGGAACCAGTGACAAGCAGATTCTTGTAGTCGCCGCCAATGGAGAAGTCGACCGACTCCGCATGGCAGTTCCTTACGATCACGGTGCCATACGCATTCGGAGCTCCGTGAAAGTAGAATCCAAAAAGCCCATCCGTAAACGAGCTTCCTCCGTAGACGCTGCACTCGTCGTAGGTCACGGATAGCGATGACGGATCGGTCCGGAATGCTACGAACATCGTGCCGGCGCGCATTCCGGTTTCGGTGCTGAGTCCACGCTTGTTTGCCACGGAGCATCGAACTCGCTTGAGATAGCCGCTCTCCACGAAGCAGTTGTGCTTGTGGCCGTCTTCGCAGTCGCAGTCTTCGATCGTCGCATCGAGCCCCAGTACAAGCGACCCGTCATCGTGAGCGTTGCGCAGCGTGCGGATGTTCCTGACCGTGCAGTTGTCTCCAAGTCGGATAGCAAGCGGACGCACCGATATCGAGAACTTGCTCGTCGAGAGGCTAGGCTGAGTACCGTCGCCAGAAACGAAGGTGATCAGGCCGTTCGGTGTGTACGACGGACTACCTGTTGTCGCGACATGGAATGATCCTGCGCTTTGAATCGCAGTATCCGTCTGCTCCAGCTGCCTGTCGTTCTCGTAGATTCCGACATGAATCTTCCCGAGATTTGTGGCAGAACCGTACCCGAGCGTTGTCGCGATCGAGCTTAGGTTCTTCGATGCGTACCATGTGTCGAGGTCTGAGTCGTATGTTTCTGTCCATCCGTCAGACCCAATCACGAAGTCATCGGAGCAGTCGATCGTCGGCTTGCGACCGTAGCCGTACGAGGCGATCGTGATTCCGTCTAGCTCAGGCTCGTCGATCTGCTCGCGCCAGACATCTCCGCACTTCAGGAGAATCTCGTCGCCGGCCTCGACCTCCGAGACGGCTTTGGCGAGGGTCAGGAACGCCTCGTCCGGACTCCTCCCGTTGTTTGAATCGGACCCTCCGCTCGAGCTCACGAACCACTGTCGCGGACCCGTGAAGGTCTGGATCGTGGAAGCCTGAATCGTGACGCTGCTCTCCGCAGTGCTGACGACCACGCTGTTCGCAGTCTCGCTTACGACCACGCTCGATCCGGTTTCGCTCACGACCACGCTGCTCATCTAGTCACCTCGCGAGATATCCGAATCTCGCCCTCGAGAACTCGATGGACCGTAGCTCCATCCACGACTTCGATGTCGTATACAAGCGTCTGCGCCTTCAGGCCGGCAGTAGCGGCCGCGGTAGCGGTGACCGTGATCAGTCCGGTCGAGTTTATGCTGATCGTCGTACCGCTCGTGGTTCCGAAGGTGATCGTCGCCTGTTCGGCTTCCTTCCCTTCGCGAGCCTGACAGCGCGCAGTCCAACCGGTCGTCACCAGAGGATCGTCGTTCGCATCAAGCAGTTGCATCGTCTTCGAGAATGTCGCGCCCTGATAGATGTCGAAGCTGTATGCGGCCGGAGCGATCATGCGTCACCGTCCTTCCTTGCGCGATCGAACTCGGCGACCTTCCGATCTGCCCACTTCCAACCCTCATCGCCTCCCCAGCCCATCCACGCCTGCCATCCCGGTCCCTGTTCGTCCCAAGTCTGACCCTGCTTGTCCTTCTGATGCCGATCGAAGTAGCGAGCCATCCGACGGATCGTGCTCTCGGACAGGTCGGCCCGGTTCGCTAGGTCGCGTGCGCGCGCGAGTCCAATGCCCGTCATGCCGCGCTGCGAAGGCGGCTTCGACTCGCGGACCTCGAGAGCTCTACGAGCGTTGCTGGCGACCGACTCCGGCGGCTTCGTGTCGATGCTCTCGATCGACTTCGTGATCGGGCCGGCAGCCGGTTCCTCAGACTCCTGCTTCGGCGCTCGAGGTTCCGGAGCTGCAGGGACTCGCGGCACGATCGGGGCGAAGATGGATTCGATCACTTCCGGCGGAACAGCCGGGAACGCAGCCGAAGCCATCGCCCTGACAGACGCGACAGGTAGAAGTCCGTCGGCCGCGCTCTGCGCCAGCTGCACAAGGCTGCTGATCTGAGCGCCGTTGAGGGCAGTCTGAGCGACGCTCGTATCCGGCGAGGGAGGAGTCTGCGCATCGGTCGGTTCTCCTGCCGGGAGCGGCATCGCCGGCTGCTCGACTCCGGGCTGTCCTAGCGCCGGATCGACCGGAGCTGCGCCCCCAAGCGGCTGACCGCCGACATGCAGCATGTCCGCATGCGGATCGTTGTCCAGCCTCTCGAGTCCCTGAGCCTCGCGAGCCTCGTTCGCGGTCATCCATCCGCCGGAGACTCCCGCCTGAATCTCGACGAGCTCCTGAGCTCGATTCTTCGGAACCGGGTTGTCGTAGGCGAGGACCGCGTCGCCGGCCAGACCGAACATCGGCAGGAGTCTCTGGTTCAGAACCTCCTCATCCATGCGACACAGCGGCAGGACGGTCATCTCGCGCCACGATGCGAACCCGGTGGTCGCGCTCGCGAGGTTCGGGTCGTTCGCCTTCAGCATGGAGATCGGAACGCCGAACACCGCGGCGATCTCCTCGACGATCTCGTCGCGCCCGGTCAAGTCCTTGGTCGGGAACTGGAGAGGCTTGAGGTCGATCTCCGCAGTCGAGACGAGGAAGTGGCCGGCGTTCCGGGTTCCACGAAGCTTCGACTGAATCTGAGTCTCGAGCGCCTCGAGCTGATCATCGCCGGCGTTCCCCTTGACCGTCATCAGGTAGTCGGGTCGCGCGTGGTTCGAGAACATCGACAGGTCGAGCTCATGGATGGCCTGATTCGCAGCCGCCGCGCCCCACGCCGCCTGCAGCTTCCCCATGCCGTAGAACAGGTCGCTCGGATTGGGCCTGCGGAAGTGGATGACCTCATCGGGCTCGAGCACGATCTTCGATTCGCTCGACTTCCCGTATGTGTAGCCTTTCACGAACTCCTGCTCGTCCGGGATGATCTCGGTCCACTGCGGGGGCATCGGCCAGAGCTCAGTCGGGACTCCGAGCTTCGGATCGACGACGACATGCAGATAGGAGTTGCCGGTAAGCTCCTGCCAGACGACCCGCAGGATCGAGAGGTCGTAGCCGTTGATGAACGGATTGCTCCGGGCGAGCAGCTGCAGGACCGGATGGTTGTCGGTGACCTCCTCGAAGTCGTCCCCGATCTCCGCGCTCTTACGCATGACCGCGATGCTGGGGCGCTGCGCAAGGTCGCCGCGAAGATACGCGCGCGTCTGTCCGGACACCGCTTTCGTTCGCCACAGCTTCGCGCGATCCGTCGGACCTGACCTGACATACAGGCGCAGCGGATTGGACGCGACCGCGGTCGCGTTGATCATCGCGGCTGCATGAATCCACGATGTGAAGTGACGCATCGCAGCGCGATGGTCGAACGGAGGCGGCTTCCCGTCGTGCCGGTTCCGGTCGATGCTCGACATGCTGGCCGAGATGTAGACGGAGGAGTCGGCGGCCTTCTGCATGACCGCGGACGCTTGTCTGTTCCGAGTTCGTCCGATTCTCAGCCAGTCGAGGAGGCTCATCAGATAACCTTGAATGTGAATGGTCTGTTCCTGCGCTTCGCGGCGACCGCTAGCGCCAGTGCGCATACACCGTCATCGTGACCCGTGACGGCCTCGTAGACGACCCGGCCACCTGTATATCGGAAGCCGAACGCATCAAGTTCAGCCCGAAGCCACCCGTCAGGGTAGCGTATCTCCCGCCCGTGGATCGCCGATGCGAGTCCCTCCATGAGCTGCTGCTTGCTCTGATTCGTGAACTTCCATCCGGAAGCGCCGCGGCAGTGCCGCGAGATGTCCTCCACGATCGGGTCGCCGACCCCGGTCGAGTCGATGAATGCGGTGCGGTGCTGGATCATCTGCACGATGCGGCTGCGGGTCGCAAGCCAATCGGACTGCCAGCGCTCGAGCACGCACACGGAACCGGATTCGTCGAGGCCGCACACGACCGTATGGTCGCTTGACTTCGCGAGGTCGATTCCGTAGCAGACTGCCGGCCGCGAGCTCAGCTCGCCGATGCAGTCTCGGATCGCTGCAGCTCCGAATGGGTTGCTGCCGTCGTCGGTCGGTTCCGCGAAGTACAGTTCCCTGAACACCGCATCGGGGAGGACTCTCCGCGCCTCCTCGATCTCGTCTGAGTGCAGGATGCCACCAGAGACGGCATCAGCCGCGGTGAGCCGGTGGTACGCCATGTTGGGCGTTCCACCCTCGGCCATCCGGGCAAGCCTGTACACCCAGTTCTTCCGGCCCTTCACATTGCCGATGATGCGGCAGGGTCCGCGGGTCGCGGTCAGCGTGGAGCGGACCGCGGTCCATGCGTCTTCCGGGCAGCGCGTCGCCTCGTCGATCACGGCAGCCCGGACATCGTCGCCGAACAGGCTGTCCGGATTGTCCGCGCTCTTGAAGTACAGCCGAGCTCCATTTACGAGCGTGATGAGCAGTGCGCTTTCGTTCGCTTCCCATATGCGCTGATGCGGGTCCGCGTCGCGGAGCATCGTGACCATTCGGAGATAGGCGACGGTTTTCGCGACCGGATAGGTCGGCGCGACCCACCAGTACGCACCGGTCCCGCCGTTCCACGCCTGCGCGAACAGCCAGAGGAGACAGCCAACCGTCTTCCCTGACTTCGTGCTTGCTTCGATGATCACGAAGCGAGCTGGATCGCAGATCGCCGCGTACTGCTTCGGGTACAGGGCGGGAAGCTCAGGAGGCTGTACAAGCATCAGCCTGCACCAACGCCGCCCGGACGGAGCTGGATCGGGGCGAGCTGCACGACCTCGGTCGGAGTGCCATCGTCGAGCCGCTCGACCTTGTCTGCGAGCGCAAGCGCATTGATGTTGTCCCGGTTCATCGAGACGAGAACCTCGACCGCTCGCAGCTTCTCCCGGTCGTTCTGACTCGAGGCCGCGATCTGAGTGACGAGGCGGGGCAGCTGATCGAGCAGCTGCTCCGGGATGTCCCATCGCCCGTGGATGGCGCGCCGCAGCAAGCGGAGTCCCGCGCGCTCGTGCTTCGGCTCGATGAGCTTCCGGTTCCTGCGCTTAGCCATCTCGAGAACCTTGATCGGCTAGATCGCCGCTCCGGACTTGCGATGTCGCTCGTGCATGATCTTCGGGACGCACCGATCCCAGTCGATCAGATGGTGAATCCTACGCGCGACCGTTCCCATCGTCGCGACCTTGACCGCGCTGGGCATGTACATGACCGACATGAAACTCTTTGAGAATGTCCCGGAGTCCAGATACATCTCGGTGAGTCCTCCGCGATTCTGCTGCGTCGCAGTCTGAACCAGCTGTAGAGGAAAGTAGGTAAACATGAGCCTGCCGAGGTTGCCCCACCGGACATACGCATTCACATCGTCGTTGAATCGTCCGAGGAAGTCGTAGCGTCGATCCACATGCAGCAGGAACGAGTTCATCGCCTTGCGCATGAGCCGGATATCGACATGCCCGTCCGCTCCTCCGATGTGATCGCCGCCCTGACTCATGCACAGCGTGTCGCACTTCGTGCGATCCATAAATCGAATCATCGACTCGATCATCGTGTCGAGGTTCCGCACCTGATATCCGCGGTATCCGATGCTCGGATCGCCGGCTCGCTTTCCGAACATGCGGTACTGAAACGAGTGATAGTCGTCGTCGAGCACCATGAACCAAGTGAGCCCGAGCGCCTTCGCCGCGTCCCACGCAGCGATGCGCGCATGCGTTACACCCTTCATGCTGTTCGTCTGACACCCGATATCGAACTTGCCGTGATAGTCTTCTCTCCGGAAGGTACGCACGGCCTCCCCGTAGCGCTGCCGATAGCCTTCCAGAGTGACATCGTCCTCGCTGCACAGGATGTTGATGCGCCCGGTGTATCCGCGCCGGCGCAGACAGTCCCAAGTGATCACGCGATCGGGTCGACCGTATGACAGGATCAGCATCCCAAAGTCGTCACGCATCGGGATGTTCCCTTCTGATCTGCGCCAGCATCTCGTCGTGCATCGAGACGAATCCAAGTTCGATCGCCCGGTCGAAGTCGATCAGCACCAGAGCGCTGTCCTCGAAGAGACGCTGCAGCTCCTTCGTCAGATGAGGATACAGGTCCGCGCAGCGATCGAACCGGATGATCGTGTGGCGCTGAGCGGCCGCGTAGAGGAACTGCCGGATGTCCTCCGGGATGTCCGCATCGTCGATCGCCTTGGTTAGCTCGCGAGTCCTTGAGTCGTCGTACAGGGACGAGACTGCCGGCGCTCCCCCGTTCGGCTCGTAGACGGGAGAAACGATCTTGCTGGTGTACTTCTCTGCCTTTTCCGCGGCGGACTCGAATAGCTCCTCAAGGTCCGCAGGATCGAATCCTGCCGCGAGCGCGAGGTCCGCATCGGTGGTTCGCAGCAACTCAAGCTGTTCCGACAGGACGAGCTCGTCCCACTCGGCCAGTTCCGCGGTCCGGTTGTCTGCGATCGCATACGCCTTCGACTCCTCTCCTGTCAGTCTGCTGCGCATGATGTCGATGTGCGTCCAGCCGAGCCGGCGCGCGGCCTCGAGAGTCGCGTTCCCCGCGATGACCACATTGTCGTCGCGCACGACGATCGGTCGCTGGAGTCCGAACCGCCTGAGACTCTCCATGACTGCGCTGCGGTTCTTGGCACTGTGCTTCCGGGCGTTTGTCGGATCGTGAATCAGGCTCGCGATCTCGACGCGCTCGAACGATGCCCCTGACCCCAGATCGACTGACGGTTTCTTCTTTGCCATTTGGCCTCCGGTCCGCGGTAGCGGTCGACGGAGTATGTCCGGATGTCCTGACAGAGTCAAGCGTATCCGCGGAGCTCCGCGACGCGCTGGCTCGAGAGGAGTCCGATCGACCTCAGGTAGTCGAGGCCGAGCACGGTGTTCGGATCGTCCGCGAAGACTTCCTGAGCCGAGGCCGCGAGCTGCAGCCAGTCTCGCACGACCGGATCGTTAGAGGCGTAGATCGTTCCGCGCTCGAGGTCCGTGAAGCGGAGGAGGAACTGCAGGGATGACCAGCGCTGTCCCTCGAACAGCCATCCGGTCCACTGGTGGCCGACGACGGTTCCGGGAGGAGCGGAGATTGACCCTGCCGGCCTGTCCTGCGCCGTCACGATCTGCGTCACGACTCCGCGCTCGTCGAGGATCGCCCAGTCGGTCATCGCACGACTTCCTTGCTGAACTGCATGTAGTCGCAGTGGAACAGGCGGCTCGTAGTTCCTGCGGCCTTCAGGATGAACGACGCGACTCCGGTCGGCTCGCCGGTTCCCTTCGGAATCGTAGTCGAAGTCACGGTGCCGACGAGACTTCCGTTGATGTAGCAGTATGCATTCGCTCCGGCCGCATCGACGAATATCTCGAACTTGTAGAAGGTCGAAGCTGCGACCGTGATTCCCGTGTCCGCAGACGCGTTTCCTCCGGAGGTCGAAGCGCTGTAGATTTGCCACTTGCCGCTGTTGAGGTTGTCTCGATAGCGGAAGACGATCCCGTTGATCTGGTTTGCTCCGGAGAGCGTGTCGGCGAATCCGCTTACGATGTTGTATCGATTCGTCGCATCGGATAGCGTCGCGGATGTCAGGATGATGGAGGCAAAGTAGTGCGGACTTGAGCCGAGGACGATCTGGTCGATGTTTGCGGTCGCGACCGCGGCTCGTCCTGTCGAGGTGCTTCCTGTCTGCAGCTGCGCGAAGCCAAACCGGTTCGCGTAGGTCTGACCGGCGGTCGCGTTGAAGGTGACGAGAGCTCCGGTCCCGCTGACTTGCGTGGTGAAGTCGCCGGCGTTGTCCATCTCGCTGTACTGCATGATGACGCGATCGAACCGGAGGCGATCCGGGAATGCGTCGAGCGTGAGCGCCGCGTTCGGGTGAGCCCGCATGTCAGGTTCCGCGCTGCACGATGCGCATCAGCCTCTCGACCTCCTCGACCGTAATGCGCCGGTGCTTCGAGTTCGGGAGTCGGAATCCCTTAGCGTAGCCGATGTCGATCCAGCGGATCACGGTGCGGGCATTCACTCCGAGGCGCTTCGCGGCCTGTCCCGTGGTGAGCAGGATCAGGGTCGGTTCCGGAGATGCTTGGACTTCTTCCTGCATGCGTAGTGGCCTCCATCGACGACCGTTCACGATAGCGCGATCCGCGCAGCGCTGCACGATCTCACGGATTCGAGCCGAGCTTCGCTTCGTCGCCTTCATCGAGATCGACCCACGAAGGGCTGACGATGTACATGCCCTCCGGGATCGGGACGCGATTCTGCGAGAGGGTCCATTCGCCCTTGTGCATGACCCACACGCGCCCACTCATGCCCGGACCGGTCCGGATCGGTGCCTGTTCAGGAACTAGAACGACCCTTGCCCCGCATCCACTCGCGAATGCGAGCGCCAGCATTGCGAAGCCGAGGACGATCCACATCAGCATCGACAGCATGATCGCCGCGCTGAGCGCTGGACTGAAAGAAGCGCGCGAGCGCGAGCATGATCGCGGTGACGATCCGTTCAAGCATTCGCCCTTGCCTGCTCGCTGGTGACCTTGTTGTCACGGGCGGCGATGAGTCCCACGCCGGCGAGCACGGCCGCGAGCGCGGTTCCCCAATCCGGAACCGTGACGGGATCGCCGTCGAGTTCGGCCTTGAGGACGGTCGCGACGGCCGCGAGGATGGCAAGGATTCCGGTTGCAGTCGTGCGCCAGCTAGTCATGTGCGGTCCTAGTTGTGCCGCGTCTCGAGGCGCTCGATCCGTGCACGGAGTTCGTCGAGCTCGCGCTGCGCTCCGGCCTGTCCGGTAGCGCTCGCGACTTGCGCCTTTGTCAGATCGGTGACGATCCTAGCAAGTTCATCGACCTTGACGGTCGTGACCTGAAGCCGTTCGTCGCGCCGGCCTGCCTCGAGGCCGAAGAAGGCTATGCCTCCCACGATCGAGAAGAGCTGCGTCAGGCTGATGACCCTATCGATCGTCACGGTGATCGCCTTGGTGCCTCGCGCAGTTCGTCCATGAACTCCCGCAGACGATCGAGCCTGACCATTGCGACCCATCGCGTATCTCCGTCCTCGCGCATCAGCACGACGGGGATCGAGGAGGAATCCGCGTCGCGTTCGGCCTGTCGCAGCGCGCGCAGGGCGCTGATGCGAGCGAGCCGCTTGACCTCGAGATGGACTCTCGAATCCGAAACCACATCGGGAGAGTCCGGACTGCCGCTGTACTGCCGTCCGCGCCTGCTCCGGATTCCGGTCGCAGTCTCGAACGCATGCGCTGCCTCGAGTTCGCCGCGCTTGCCCTTGGTTCTCGAGTTCGTCATGCCGCGATGATATCGGCGCGATGGGGCGAGGACTCCATGAGAAAGGGCGACCCTTTCGGATCGCCCTTGCGCGCACGCTGGAAAGGAGTCACATGATCCCGAGGATGACTAGCCACGAGTGCGGGTGGTCAGGCTCGACCGAGTCGCCGTCCGGAGTCTCGCAGATGCCGTCCCGGTCCTGCTCCTGCAGCTCCTCGAGGGACGGAACCTCGACCCATGCGCCCTTCCATCGGATATGGCTGTACCAGCCCTCCGGACGGAGGCAGTAGCCTTCCGGAGTCCGGACCCAGTCGCCCGACTTCAAGCGCCTGTGCGTGGGCTGTCCGTAGCCGTTGTCCTTCGCGTAGCCTGCCGGCAGTTCGCTCATGGTCGAGCCTCCGTGGATGACGGTTCATGGATCGAGTCGTGAAAGCGCTGTTCCTCCTGACCGCGCATCGTCGTGACGAGGTCGAGGAGCTGCGCCGCGTGCTCCTGCATGAGCGCGAGGGTGTCGGTTCGTGCGCAGATGCACGCGAGGAGGGTTCCGCGGTCGGAGGTCCGGACCGCGATGCGCTCGCGCCGGTTGATGGCCGCGAGTCCCTTCCGTCCGTCCCGGAGCATCCGCACTGCCGCGTCGATCTGTCGGTTGGAGATGGTCACTGGTTCTCCTCCTCATGCTCGAGTTCGGACAGGTCGTCCTCGTCGAGGATCGGATATTCCTCGAGGCGACGGGCCGCATCCTCGGCGATCCGGACATGGACGGCCGCGAGAGGATGAATCGCGATCCACTCGACCCATCCGACGAGGAAGTGGTTTTCCTTGACGATGTGGTACGGCGCTTCGTCCTCGAAGACGGCGAGCGACTTGTCCTCGTCCGGAGCGCGATCCATCTGCGAGAGGAACACGCGCCAGTTCGATCGAGTGACCGTGTCGCTGTCGCGGTGGCACGCGACCGGTGCCACGAGCCATCCGCTCCAGTCGGCACCGTAGTAGTGCTGCGGTCGCTTCCAAAGTTCGAGCATCTGCCTGACTCCTGTCTGCGGCATCGCCGGCCGCTCGGCCTGCGTCTGACTGACGCGAGCAGCCCGTCCGGAGGTCCGGACGGGTTGGCTCGTGTCACTCCTCCACGGGTTCCCTCTGCTCGAGGATCAGCTCGAAGAACAGTTCGTCCCAGTTCGCATCGTCGAACCTGTCTCCGTCCGGAGTAAAGAACTGGCTCGCCTCGGTTCCCTTGATCGGGGCAAGGAAGTACTGCCGGACATCGAGTTCGACGATTGCGTGCTCGAGCGCCCGCCGGAAGTCCGCAGCGGTCTGGATGTACTCCCGGTCCTTTGCCCACTCAGTCAGGGTGGAGCTCCAGTCCTCCCGCAGCCAGAGCGCCACATTCCAAGTCGCGCGATTCGTCCAGCCGTTGTAGGTCCGGTCCTCCCCGTCCTCGTCGAGCCTCCGGTTCCACACCGGGCCGTTGTTGTTGCCTGCGTAGCTCACTTGGTCACCTCCTTCTGGTTCTTCTCGATGTACTCGCTCCACGAGGAGCAGTTAGAGCGCAGGAAGCGATCGACCTTCTTGTAGTGGTCCGTGCTGATCTCGATGACCTCGATCGCCGGCACGGCCTCCACGAGCTGCTCGCCTCCCCAGTTCTCGAAGTACTGAGCGCTGCGTCTCGCGTTCACGAGCTGCCGGCGCACGACCTCCGTGGAGAGGGCGCGCCCGAGCTCCTCGACCGGGACTCCGGACATCCGCACGACCGCGTCCCACATGACGCGCTGATCCGGATTCATGCCGTGACCCGGAGCGCGGTCGAGGACGAGCTCCTCGATGAGCTTATCGAGGAACTGTCCCGCGAAGAATCGCGACTGAGTGTCGTTCTGCTGCATGGCCTTGACTCCTGACCCGGATCGCCTCCGGTTGGGCTCGAGCTTGATTGCTCTGCAATCAACCTAAGGTGGATTCCGGAGGCTGTCCAGCGGCTTGCCCGGGTTTTATGAAAAACCCTCGTGGCTGACGAATCAGCCACAAGGGCAGGGGAGAAGATGCCTAGTCATCGGCCTTCCGGAGACAGCCCTACAGGCCGTTTGCCGGGTTCGGAGGTTCCGGAGGTCCGGACCGCGCCTCGAGCCTCCGGATCGCCTCCGAGGCCAATGCAGCCGTCCTGTCCAGCTCAGCCCGGAACAGCTGGCCGGCAGCCCGGTCCGCGCATCGGTCCGGAAGTTCGACCCGGACATAGGCGGTCAGCACGAGCGCGTC
>Ga0315906_10002934_pt1 | contig 23069 bp, 17 predicted proteins | sample LakEriMetagenome_4_FD_203526 | JGI IMG/M metagenome (GOLD analysis project Ga0315906, IMG submission 203526) | Freshwater fungal communities from buoy surface, Lake Erie, Ohio, United States - Buoy 2 MA122 | ecosystem: Environmental > Aquatic > Freshwater > Lake > Lake biofilm | place: USA...
CTTCCCAGTTTTGAAATACAGTCAACCAAGCTTTTGCCAATTGAATTTCTGTTTGTTCTTGATCTAATTTTGCTGCTTCCCTGTTAAGGGCTACTTCATTTATTTTTGAAGTAATTTTTTTTCTATAGATCGGCAAGGAGAGGGTTGCCATGGGCATTACCATATCTTGTCCACCCATGGACATGCCATTATCTATTCTTGGAGAGAATGGAATGTAGTTAACTCCCAGACCAAGCATGGGTTTTCCCTCTAGACGGGCCATTTTTTCTTGTTGCTCTAAGGCCAATCGTTCTGCAGCAACCATTCCGATCATGGGGTTAAGCGTTCTGATCCTTTCTAGGTATTCTTTTTTTTCTACCTCCAAAATGGGGTTTTCCCAAGTAGTTGGAAGCGTCACTGAAGCATCCATCGGGCGAGAAAGGACTTGATTAAACTTCATTCTTGCCACTTCCTTGTTGGCAAGGAGTTGCTGAATAACTGCTTCCCACTCGTTGATCTGAAGACGAAGTTGAAGGACTGCCTGCATTCCTAAGGAGGGTGTAGACATGGTAGTTCCTGTCATAGGTCCTGATTTCATTGGATTAGGCGTACTGCTTGTCGCCATCCCTTCCATTCCCTTAGAAGAAGTTTGAGATGTACTAGAGGGTAAATTTGAGGACCAGGAGGAATTGGGAAGAGACTGAGAATTTCCAGCCTGGAATTGGGTTAAGGCCAGGCTTTCGTATTGCCTGAGGTAATTTACCGTTTGTTCTGCAAGTTGCAATTCCCCTTGCAGCCACATCATCTCATACCAAGTCGATTTTACTTCGAGTAAAAGTTGATTTTTTTCTTCTTCGAACTGCAAATATTGGGCTTGGGCCATATGCTGACCTTCTTGTTGTTGAGCAGATAGCATTCCAAACCAAGGAAACATTTGCATCAACCTGAGGTCTGTTCTTTGATATCCCATAAATCGTTCCATGGGTTTCAAAAGGAGCCCTGCTTGGAATTCAGGATCTGGAAGACCTGGTTGCTTGGCTTTTTCCAAAGAAGCTTCGTAGCGTGAATAAGCTGCTTTTATCCCAGGATTCTGGATGCTTGCTTCTTGGAGGTAATCCTCCAAGGTTTGGGCAGGAAGCATCGTCACTGATCCTAGGGTGAAAAAAAGGAGCACTATTCCCTTGGCTAAGGTATCCTTTTTAATTTCTTGTAGCCTTTTCATAAGATTTATTAGGTGCATGGCTTGGATTAGTCTAAACATGGCTTTTAATAGTGTTACCTAGTCTTAGTTTGCGTTCTGCCCACCAACAGTATAAGGTGGGAACTATAAATACCGTAGTAATTTCTAGCATCATCCCACCCAAGGAAGGGATAGCCATAGGAATCATGACGTCTGATCCCCTTCCCGTCGAAGTGAAAATGGGAAGTAAGGCCAATAGGGTAGTAGCTGTAGTCATCATGCAGGGAAGTACTCTACGCTTTCCAGCTTCCAGGACAGCCTGTCTAATTTCGCTTACTGATTTGGGTTTTAGCTCTTCAAACCGTTGGTTTAAGTAAGTTGCTACGACTACTCCATCGTCTGTTGCAATACCAAAAAGAGCGATAAAACCTACCCAAACAGCTACGCTGAGGTTATACACTTTAAATTGAAACAAATCCCGAAGGTTGGTTCCTAAAATAGAAAAGTCCATAAACCCATCTAATCCCACGAGCCACAGCATGATAAATCCTCCGGAAAATGTCATGGCAATTCCCGTGAAGACAAATAGGGTGGTGGAAACGGCCCGGAATTGAAAGTAGAGTAATAAAAATATCAATACCAAGCAGATAGGAATAACTATGCTCAGCCTTTTTTCAGCTCGAACCTGGTTTTCATAAGTGCCTGAGAACTCAAAGCGTACGCCTGGAGGGACTTCCAATTCCCCTGAATCAATTTTGTCTTGTAGGTATTGTTTGGCATCTTCCACTACGGTTACCTCCGAAAATCCAGGCATTTTATCCAGCAGGACATACCCCACCAGGAAGCTATTTTCTCCTCGGATCATGTCTGGTCCAGGCCTATAGTTTACATTGACCACTTGCCCTAAAGGGATGTAATTTCCAACAGGAGTTGGAATTTGTAAACTTTCTAGTGCCTCAGGATCATCACGAAATTCTCTAGCATATCGAACTCGGATTGGAAATCGCTCTCTACCTTCTACGGTAGCACTTAATTTCATGCCCCCAATGGCTGCTTCTATAAATTCTTGTACATCACCCACATTCAACCCGTATCTCGAAATTTTTTCTCGATCGATTTCCAATTCCAAATAGGGTTTGCCAACAATTCTATCAGCAAAAACGGCCTCCTTTTTCACTGAAGGTACTTCTTTAAGGTACTTTTCAAGTTTTAGGCCAAAAGACTCTATAGTGGCAAGGTCTGGACCATACACTTTAATTCCCATGGGGGCTCTCATGCCCGTTTGAAGCATGACCAGGCGGGTTTCTATGGGTTGGAGTTTGGGTGAACTGGTAATCCCAGGGAGCTTGGAAACGGCTAGTATTTCTTGCCAAATATCATCTGGAGTTCGAATGTGGGACCTCCATTGGCGAAAATATTCACCCTCCTCGTCTTCCACCAACTCTCGGATATCTAAATCAGCAAGTTCCATGGTAGAGGGATCGAAAGTAGCCCCACTTTTCAAGAGGTATTTTCCTTCTTCTACAGCAAACCTTATTTTTTTACCTTGGCTATCGGTGATAAACTCTGATTTGTAAGTGATGGTATTTTCATACATGGTAATGGGGGCGGGATCAATGGCAGTTTCTGCTCTACCGGCTTTTCCCACGACCATATTTATTTCAGGGATGGAAGCTACCAACATGTCAAGTTTTTGGAGTACTTCTTTGTTTTCCTGGATCCCAGAGTGTGGTAAGCTACTGGGCATGAGTAGAAAAGACCCTTCATTTAAAGAAGGCATAAATTCTTTTCCTAATCCAGGAAAGGCGTGGCTCAATCCCGACCAAAGGGCATTCGTTCGGAGGTTTATTCCCAATTGATCAAACCCTTTGGGTACAAAGGAAAATATTCTTCCAAAGCCTAACCAAACTGTTAGTCCTAGAAAAATGATCACTAGGGGAAATAATAAAAAGGTCCTTTTATGTGCAAGACACCAGGTCAACAGCTTGGGATATACGCGTACAAATCCCGCAAATCCTGCTAATATTCCTCCTACCAATAAGGCAACTAGGATAAAATTGACAAAGGTGCTCACCGATACCCCCAAGGGCATCCATTGGGTAGTCAATAACCAGGTGACAAATAGGAGGGTAACCCCAATTTTCAGTTGGGAAGTATAAGGCTCCAATTTATCAGGGTAATAAGTTACAATTACCTGTACTAATCCGAAGGAAAACAAAAACCATCCTGCCCAGGACCAAATGGTAAAGGCAATAATGGGCCCTAGAATTAAAAAGGAGAGGTTGAGGTATCTGCCAACTTTTTGAGTAGGTTTTTTCCAACCCAATACCCAATAAGAAAATGCAGGCAGTAAAAATAGGGTAATCAGAACTGCAGATACCAAGGCAAAGGTTTTGGTGTAGGCCAGGGGCCCGAACAGTTTTCCCTCGGCCGCTTCAAGGGTAAATACGGGTAGGAAACTGATTATAGTAGTGCCTACAGCAGTAAGGATGGCTCCAGAAACCTCAGCACAAGCTTGATAAATAGTGGTAAGAAGATGTTGACCTTTTGGGGCAATTTCTTGATGCCTTAAAATGTTTTCATTTAAAATAATCCCTAAATCAACTAGGGTTCCTATGGCAATAGCTATACCCGAAAGTGCCATAATATTGGCATCTACTCCAAAGTACTTCATAAAAATAAAGCTCATTCCTACGGCTAGGGGGAGCAAAGAGGAGATCAATAAAGAAGCTCGAAGATTGGCAACCATTACAATAATCACCAAAATGGTGACCAGCATTTGCAAATTGATTGCTTCGTAAAGAGTACCTAAAGTTTCATAAATCAAATTGGATCTATCGTAAAAAGGAACTACCGTCAATTTAGAAATGCTTCCATCTGCCAAGGTTTTGGTGGGTAGTCCTGGATTTATTTTTTCTAGCTCAGCTTTTATGCCTTCAATGACTTTCAAAGGATTGTCCCCATACCGAGCAATGACCACTCCTCCAACGGCTTCTGCACCCCCTTTATCCAGAATACCAGACATGTTTCGAGGTTGTGGCCCTAAATTTACCTTAGCTACATCTTGGATTCTTACCGGGACATTCTCACTCACTTTGACTACCGCTTGATCCAAGTCTTCTAAATTTTCTATGTAGCCAAGTCCACGAATAAAATAATCGACCTTATTTATTTCTATGGAATTAGCAGAAACATCCTGGTTGGATTTACGGATAGCTTCCATCACGTCCATAAGGGTCACCCCATAGGCCTTTAATGCTCCTGGATCAACGTCTACTTGATATTCCTTTACATAACCACCTACTGAGGCTACTTCGGCAACACCCTCTACGGAGGTCAGGGCATATCGGATATAGTAATCTTGAATGGTTCTTAGTTCTTCGGGATTCCAACCTCCACTGGGATTTCCTTCTTCGTCTCTACCTTCTAGGGTATACCAATACACCTGTCCAAGTGCTGTAGCATCAGGACCTAATTTGGGTTGGACGCCATCTGGAAGTAGGCCAGCCGGTAAGGAATTAAGTTTTTCTAAGACCCTAGATCTGCTCCAATAAAATTCCACATCATCTTGAAAAATGATGTATATGCTTGAAAAACCAAAGGCAGAATTGGAGCGTACACTTTTAACTCCAGGTAAGCCCAACAAGGTGGTCGTGAGTGGATAGGTAATTTGGTCTTCCACATCCTCGGGAGACCTGCCCATCCATTCGGTAAAAACAATTTGTTGATTTTCCCCAATATCTGGTATGGCATCTACAGGTACAGGATCTCTGGGAAATCCACCCAAGTCCCAGGTAAAGGGAGCTGTAGAAATTCCCCATCCCAAAATGAGTAGAAGAAATAGGAGGGGTACGAGTTTATTTTCGAGAAAAAACTTTAGGATGCGATTGATCATAATTACAAGGATTAAATACGTTAAGAAATCCCAAGCTTATCGGTCTTGGAGAATCAAAAAGGCTTGGAAAAACCAAGCGTATCCTTGAAATTAAATCAAAAAGGTTTGGAAAAGGATTTGAAAATCCTGCAGAATAAGTGGGGGAGCCTCAAAACTAGGAAATACCTGTTTTAGAAAAGGTAAAAAGTTGAAATTGACTTGGAAAAAATAGATAACCAAGGAAATAGAATGGAAATCAATCTTAAAATCTAAGGATTTAAGCTGGAAATCGTCATCTACCTGTAAGTGTTGCGTGGTGTTTTCACAGCAAGATTTCGGATCCTCACTAGAATTTTCTCCAGTCTCCGAATGCTCCATCGCCATGTTCATTCCACAATCCAGGTGCTTTGCTCCGAAGCCGATAGAAGACTCCATTTCATGTCCCATACACCAATGCGTCGTCTTGGCCATTCCCATGGTGGAGAATAGCAAGATGCAGGAAAGAAGTATGGAAAAAAGCGATTTCACGATACAAACATACGATTTTTTTCAAAAAATGAAATATTTCATCTTTTTCTATTATTTGGAAGCATCTTCTTGAGCTAGGAAGCCTGCTTGGAGTACGACCCTTTGGATGGCTTCAGCAGTTAGGGTATCGGTTTCTACCGTGAGGGTCCGATTTGGATCCTTAAGATCTACGTGCCAAGCATGTATTCCTTCCTGCTGCTCCAGTTTGCTAGCCACTTTGGATAAGCAATTGGAACATTGAATAGTAGTTTTTAAGGTAATTTTTTTCATTTATAATTAATTGATAGATAATATTTTAAGATATTTTAATAAAAGTTAAAAATTAATTTTTCATGAGGATTAATAAACCACATTCATGATGTTATTCGTTCACATGATTTACGTCACCTAGCCAAGATTTGTTGTTTATAATCAAGAGATTTTCAATTTTATGCGTAAGCTATTGCTCACCACTGCAACAGAGCTCAAGGCCATGGCTGCGCTGGCGAGCATGGGGTTTAATAAATATCCAAACATAGGATACAAAACTCCTGCTGCAAGGGGTATCCCTAAGAGGTTGAAAGCAAATGCCCAAAATAAATTTTGCCGAATTCCTTTCACCGTACTTTTAGATAAGCGTAAAGCTTGAGGTATTTTGGTTAAATCTGAACTCATAAGAGTAATCTTGGCAATGTCTAAGGCTATGTCTGAACCTTTACCCATAGCCATACTCACATCCGCTTGAGCCAATGCCTCTGCATCATTGATTCCATCCCCTGCCATGGCTACTACCTGCCCTTTTTCCTGAAGCCTGCGAATAAAGTTATACTTATCTACTGGCATACATTCCGCTTGAAATTGGCTTATCTCCAATTGCTGCGCTATTGCTCTCGTTGGGGTCAATTGATCTCCAGAAAGAAGAAAAACTTCTATCCCCATCTTTTTCAAATCTGCTATCGCCTCTTTCGCTTTTTGTTTTACCTGATCTTCAATCCCAACCAGAGCTAGTACTTGCCTTTCATTACTCAGGCATATAATCGTTTGCGCCTTTTCTCCCCAATTTTTTGCAAATTCAGCACAGGTGTCAGTCCACGACACTCCTTGAGAAATGACCCATTTTTGACTTCCCAGAAAATAGGATTTTCCTGCAACTTTTCCTGTAATCCCAGATCCAGGAATATTCTCAAATTCTTCTACCTTTAAGAAGGGATCTTTTTTATGATCAAAATAAGATATAACCGCCTCAGCCAAAGGATGACTAGATTTTCTTTCCAAAGCGAGGAGCAAAGAAGAAGGGTGTGGAAATTGGGCTGAGTTGATTTCTGGATTTTCCCAGTAATTGCTAACCCTAGGTTTACCCTCGGTCAATGTTCCCGTTTTGTCTACCACCAGAGAAGTAACCCGGTATCCCAGTTCTAAACTTTCTGCATCTTGAATGAGAATTTGTTGTTCTGCAGCCTTTCCCATCCCCACCATCAAGGCAGTAGGTGTAGCCAAGCCTAGGGCACAGGGACAAGCAATAACCAAAACGGATACTGCGGATAACATCCCGTAAGACACTGCGTTTTCTCCTCCAAAAACCATCCAGCATCCAAAGGTCACTACAGAAGTTAGGATAACAAGGGGAACGAAAATGGCTGAAATTTTATCTACCAAACGCTGAACAGGTGCCTTACTATTTTGAGCTTGCTGTACCCTTTGAATAATCTGAGCGAGTAGGGTAGTGCTACCAACTTGTTGGGCAAGGATTTCAAGACTACCCTTCTGATTTATTGTCCCAGCAAATATTCGGGACTCGAGTACTTTTTCTACGGGCAAGTATTCTCCGCTGAGCATGCTCTCATCTACAAAGCTTGTTCCAAAGACTACTTGGCCATCCACTGGAATTTTTTCTCCAGGTTTTACCAGAATCCTATCTCCTATTTTTACTTCCTCTAGACTGATCTCTTCTACTCGATCAGGAAGAATTCGGCTAAAGGTTTTGGGTTGTAGACCTATTAATTTTTTTAAGGCCGTACCCGTTTTACTTTTGGCTCGTTCTTCTAACGTTTTTCCCAAGGAGACAAATACCAAAATCACCGAAGCTGATTCAAAATAGACATGGGAATGAAGTCCTTTAAGGTGCCAATACTCTGGAAAAAAGGTGTTGAAGCAAGAAAATGCAAAGGATATCAAGGTGCTAAGGGCCACCAAGGTATCCATGGTGGCTCTTCCATGTCTTGCTTGCTTTATTGCTCTGAGGTAGAAATGTCCACCAAAATAAAAAAGGATGGGAACGCAAAGAACCAGGCTTATCCATCGTCCAGGAACCCAATCCATAAAAAACATACCCAAAATAAAGACAGGTAGCGTCAGGATGGCAGCACCTTTGGTTTGCCTTTTAAGTTGTAAGTAGGTGTTTTCCTGAATTTCAGAGACGGCTTGATTTACTTCCTTCTGGTTTAAAATCAACCCATATCCCAGTTCTTGAAGTGCCTGGTTTAATCCTTCTTTCGTTATTCTCTCGTCCCAGACGATTTGTACGGTGGCTGTAGCAAAATTTACCTTGGCTTCTTGTACACCCAGGGTATGGGCAAGGATGGTTTCTACGCTAGATGCACAGGCGGCACAGCTCATCCCCGTCACGGGAAAAATTTTACGTTGAACACGGGTTGGTTCAGTAGGCATAGCGATGGAAAAGAGAGAGCTTTATACCATACAACAGTCTCAGCTCAATGAACTTACAACACGCAAGAATTAGGACTAGTTCACGAATTAAAATAGAATGCTCCTAATGCTAGGAGTGCAGCAGGGTAAGTGGGTCAAGGATTTATTTTCTGTCCCACTAGAGTTCTAATATGCGCTGTATGTCTTTTGCCAATCCAAAAAGGACGAGAACATCTCCCGATTGAATTTTTGTACTTCCGTTGACTACTCCTACCACCTTTTTAATAATTGATTTTTTACCCAACATGTTGGTTCGCTCAATTTCATGAATGATGGTAATCACGCTGACTTTATACTCTCGCCTCAGATTGGTTTCTTCCAAGGTCATGCCTACGTATCGCTCCGGGGTTTTTACTTCGATGACATTGTAATCGTCTGAGATGTCTAGGGAGTCCAGCACATTTTTCATTTGTAGCCTTTTCGCCATACGTTCGGCGGAATCTTCTTCTGGATGAACGATCTCTGACACTCCAATTGCCTTGATGACTGTTTCGTGCACGTCATTGATAGATCTACTTATCAAGCGGGTCACGTTGAGCTGTTTAAAAATGGCTGTTACCATGATGGAAGCCCCTACGTTCTCTCCAATAGTGATGATCACGGCATCACAATCCTTGTAGGGTAGGGTTTTGACAGTTTCCGCATCTGTGGCATCCATCAAGATGGCATGGGTGATTTTGTCTTTGATCTGCTCGATTTTAACCTCGCTAGAATCTACCCCGATGACTTCATGACCCAATTCGGTCAAACGGGCGGCTAAAAAGCCACCAAAATTACCCATACCTACAATAATGTATTTCATAGTAGCATTGTATTAAGAAACAAAGACCCCTTCCTGAGGAAATTTATAGCGCAGGGAGCGGGTTTTTCGGATGAAAGCAACCAATACGGTTAGGGTACCTACCCTTCCCAAAAACATAATTAAGCAAATGACCAACTTAGAGCCTGTGGCTAGTTTTGCTGTGATCCCCAAACTCAAACCCACCGTAGCAAAGGCAGAAAATACTTCAAAGGCTACTTCTAAAATACCCAATTCAGGATTAAAGAACAAAACCATAAATACCCCAAGCCCTATCACCAAAAAGGAAAGAAGGATCACCGCAAAGGCTTTTCTAACTGTTTCTGGATCAATTTGTCTATTAAATACTTCTACACGATCTTTCCCCTTTGCAATACTAAAGGCATTTAGCACAGCCACGGCAAAGGTAGTGGTTTTGAGTCCACCTCCTGTAGAACCAGGAGAAGCACCTATCCACATCAAAATCAGGTAAATCAATACGGTAGGCAGAGCGAGTTGGGTCATGTCTACTGTATTGAAACCTGCGGTTCTTGGGGTAACAGAACCAAAAAAGGCAGTTACGATTTTTCCATAGCCTTCAAGTCCTGCCAGCGTATGATGTTGTTCAAAAATCCAATACGTTACAAAACCGATGAGCAGCAATAGGAGGGTGGTCACCGTGGTTAAACTGGTGTTGATATTGAATATTCTAGGCGTGTGGTGATAAAAGGAATCTTTTTTAGTCCAGATATTGAACCAGTTTTGACAAATTCTTTTGGTCACTTGCGCATAGGACACGATTACGGGGAAACCTATTCCCCCTACTATAATAGTGATCGCTAGAAGTAGATGTACATGGTATTCGGTACGAAAGCCAATCTCGTAAAGGCCATTGGTCAGGGTAGAGAATCCGGCATTACAAAAGGCGGAAACGGAGTGAAAAATGGATAAGAAGACTTGTTCTGAAGTGGATGCAAAAAGACCATCGTCCACAAGAAAAAATATACCTACACTTATCAATAATTCAAATCCAAACGTAAAGAGAATAATTTTGATCAGCGTTGAGCCCACTTTTCCAATATTGTCCTCATTGATGTAGTCCTTTAAGAAAAGCTGGCTTTGCAAGGATTGTCCACCTTTAAAAAAGAATCCAAAAAAACTTGTAAAGGTCATCATACCTAAACCACCAATTTGGATAAGCACCATCAAGATGGTCTTTCCCATTCCCGTAAAGACAGTAGCTGTATCGACTACGATTAAACCTGTAACACAAACGGCAGAAGTGGCAGTAAATAGGGCATCGATCCAAGAAATACCCCCGACGGTTGCATTGGGTAGCTTTAGCAAAAGAGTACCTATAACGATTACCAAAAGGAAGCTAAGGATAAATATTAATGCCGGATGAATAGACATTTTATTTATTCCCAGGCTCAAACGGCTCAATTCAATAAAAAAAAGTAGAAATATGAGAAAGTTGGTAATTAGGTTTTCGTAAGCTTGCAAGTCTTGCCAATTTTCCAGCCATCCAAACTCAATGGCTGCCGTAAAATGCAAATACAGGATAAGAAAAACCTCTAGATTCAGGCGTTTGGTACTTGATTCTTTGTAAATAAAAATCAGCCTGTAAAGATAGGTTTGACCCAAAATCACAAGGATAATTCCATAAAACAAGGAGTGTATGGAGATAATTTCTTGATCAGGAAAACCTAAATCGATGATCCAGACCATAAAAATCAGCAAGGTAGAAATTACCCGAGTGAGGCTGTTTGTCTTTTTTACCCACTGAAGGGCCAAAATTTGTTTGTCCGGATTTTTAAATAGCCCAGAGTAGCTCATTTCTTTCGATCTTGCGTCAAATGTACAGGAGATTGCATCGAATTTCCACTAAAAATTGATTTATTAATTTGGTAAAAGCTAAGAAATTCTACTGCTGATGAAAAAATTGCCTGTAAGCTTATTTTTTAAACCATGATAAATCGTTTTTCTTCAGAAAGTCTTATCTTTAAAATAAACTAACCTAATTCCTTATGAAACAAATCAGAATCTCTTTAGCCAGCCTACTTATGCTAGGGTTTTTGTTTTCCACTTTATTCTCCTCTTGTGGAGCTAAGAAGGAGGAAGCCAAGGAAGAAACCCCAACTGAGCAGAGTGGGGATAGTCCAGAAGAAGAAGATCATCAAGAAGGAGCAGAGCATCCAGAAGGTAAAGAGCATCCAAAAGGAGAAGAGCACCCAGAGGGTGGAGAACATCCTAGTAAGGATGATTCTAAAGCTAATAAAGATGCTAAGAGTTAAAAAAAAAGAGCCTTTGAATGAGGCTCTTTTTTTTAGGAACCTCTTTTAAAAGTAAAGTAGGTTGTTGCCTTTATTTCTTTTCCATTCACTTCTAAGTAGGGATAGGCCAAAAAATTAATAGGTCCCTGGGAAGGACTTGGATCAAAGACTAAATCTCTCCCTCTAGTAAATTCAATTCGATTGGCGGGATGCCGCCCAAAATAGTAAGTAGCCAAGGCGGTATACTTATTGGCCTCGCTGATGTCTATGGGCCACCATTTTCCTTCTGCATAAAATTCAGCCCAGCAGTGGTATCCATCAATTCCTCCCTCGTCTCTATCTGATGGGATAGAAGCTCCGATGGCAAATCGAGCAGGTATACCCACAGATCTTGCCAAAGAGATGAAATAGGAGTGAAATTCTGAACAGTTGCCAGTTTTGGAATCGCAGGCATAATTGGAATCCCCCTTTCCATACGCGCCAAATTTCATGTAACGCATGTTATCTATAATATAATCGTAAAGAGACCGAGCCTGGACCAAATGAGAATCTTTTAATTTGGGTCCCAAAACTTCTTTAGCGATTTGTTCAAATCTTCCTCCCACAGGCATCAGGGTATTTCCTGCCAAATACAGTGCTAGATCAGGATTTTCAGCGTCGTATGGCCCTTTCTCTTTTCTTTGAACTCCGTAAGTTAGCTCCAAGGTCTTGCCACTTTCCTCAGGGCCTAAATTCATAAATAATGCTTCATTTCTATAAATAGGATCTTTTAATGCCGATGATTTTACCGGCACTGATTTTTTTAGAAGTTCTACTTGCTGGAAGTCATCAGAAAGAGGTACAGGCAGCCAGAGTCGGGCAGGGCCCGAAAAATCAGGTAAGATTACTGTATAGGTGAATTCAAAACTATCTTTTCCCTCAATGACTCCCAGTAAGGAATTATCGGCTTGTTCCAAAGGTACTTGGTACCAGGTTTTGTCTTCTTTTTGCTTCCAGCTGTAATAGGGTTTTCCATTGAGTTTGTGCACAGAAGTCTGGGTAATACTCATTCGCCCTGGGATACCAGACATGAAAAAGTCAACGTCATAAACATCTCCTTTTTCGTCCACTAGATCTACACAAGCAAAATGACGCTCTGGCCCTAGATTAGAAAGGTACTCGGTATGCACCCGCACCAATTTCATCTTGAGGTCATGATTCTGATCTTTGACTGGAAAAAAACCACCATTTACTTCCGTTTCTTGATCAATATATGCCTTTATCTCTTGCTCAATTTCAGGAATAGAAATTTCTTGGGAGAGCGCTTGCTCACCTTTTTTCTCCAAGGAGCTGTTGCAGGAAATTAACCCAATTCCTAATAATAATAAACTGATTTTAAGATATTTAATCCCTTCCATAGTATAGTTTTACTTTAATAATTAACCTAAGCCCCAATTAAGTAGAAGATAAAATAAGGAAGGGCAAACCAAGCAGCCCAAGCCTGTATAGAAGGTGGCAGTCACAGCACCATAAGGAACTAAGGCAGGATCTGTTGCTGCCAAGCCTGCCGCAACTCCACTCGAAGTACCCATTATCCCTCCAAAAGCCATGGCGGCACCAGGTGAATCTAAACCAATTTTTTTTGCCAATATGGGAGTTAAAATCGTTACGGTGATGGTTTTTACTACCCCAGTACCTATACTCAAGGCAATTACTTCTGAACTCGCACCCAGTGCTCCGCCTGTTACAGGACCTACAATGTAGGTACACGCTCCAGCACCTAAGGTACACAAACTGACTGCATCTCGGTATCCCAAACTCCAGGCTAGGATAACTCCCGCACTAAAAAACACACCTATTCCTAAAATCAGAGAGACTAATCCTAGTAGACCACTTTTTCGAATCAAGATAAAGCTGGCTCCAGCTGCTGTGGCAACTATTGCAAAATCCCTAAACATTGAACCACCCAAGAATGCCAAGCCCTTAAATAAAGGTAAATCCGCAAGACCTTGTTTTCCCTCTGCCCATACTCCACCCAAGTAACCAAATACCAAGGCAATGCCTATAGCTATCGCAGAACCAGGTATTTTTGAAGCAAAAACTTTCTTGGAAAGAATATCTGTAGCCCAGGTCAGTACACCTACCCAGAGTAAAGCGAAGATCAGCCCATTTTTTTCTATTAAGGACAAAATAGCTTCCATACCTACTGAGGTTTGAAGGTTTTGATTAAGATAAAAAATACCCCAAAGGCTAATACTACGGGAAGAATGCCAGACAAAAGGGCTAAGATTCCTGCGGAAACAGCAGATTTTACATTTAAGCTTGCCGCCATGGCTAGCACTATGGGAATGTAGAGCTTGTTCCAAAAATCGATGCCAAATGCAAATTCTTCTGTCCAGACTCCTTTCTTTTCAAAGAATTCTTTCAGGAGCAATAGATAAATCATAGCAAATCCCACTCCACCAACGTTGGCTTCAATCCCTAGGAGCAATCCAAGCAAATCTCCACATAGCATTCCAAATAGAAAACAGAAGGCAAGTAAGGCCAGTCCTTTGATCATAGGGTTAGTTTAAAGACTCACTAAAGTGTTTTTTTACTTCATTTTTTACCACTTTTCCCATAGCATTTCGAGGAAGTTCCTCTAGAATACGGATAAGTTTTGGGATTTTGTAGGAGGGTAGTTGGCTTTTCATCCATTCCTTGATTTCGGAAAGGGAATTTAGTTCGGAGGAGACAATTCCCGCGGCTACTTTTTCACCCCATTCTTCGTCTGGAATCCCTACTACCGCACAATCTATTACTTGGGGATGACTCCGGAGTATTTCCTCGATTTCCAAGGCGGAAAGCTTGTATCCCCCTGATTTGATAATGTCTACCGAATCCCTTCCTAAAATTTTATAATATCCCCTTTCTATGCAGGCAATATCACCAGTTTTGAACCAACCGTCTTGAGTAAAGGATTTCTTAGTGGCTTCAGGTTTTTGCCAATACGCAGCAAACACGGAGGGGCCCTTCACTTGAATTTCACCTGATTCTCCAGGCGGCACTTCTTGATTTTGTTCGTTGACCAAACGTACTTCTACCCCGGGGAGAGGTATCCCGATATATCCTGCTCTCCTCTCTCCACGATATGGATTGCTAATCGCCATGCCAATCTCTGTCATGCCGTAGCGCTCCAAGAGGTAATGCCCAGAAACTTGCTGCCATCGCTCCATGACCGATTGAGGCAATGCAGCAGATCCCGATACCATCAGCCTCATCCTTTTCATAGAAGCTTGCAGGGCATTTTTTCTTGATTCTGAATATGAGTCAAATTCTGAGATTAGCTTGAAATAAATGGTGGGAACAGCCATAAATACACTCAGATTTCCTTTCAAAAAGGTATCAAAGACTTGATTTGCCTCAAAGGGATGAAGAAATTCTAAGGTTGCACCAGCGCTGAGTGCACAAGAAACGATGTTGATGAGTCCGTGCACGTGGTGCAAGGGGAGAAGGCAGAGGGTATGATCCTTTTCTGTCCATTCCCAAGCGTGAATCAAGGTCCTAATTTGAGATTCAAGGGTGGCATGTGTACTCAATACTCCTTTGGGTAGGCTGGTGGTCCCAGAAGTGTAGAGAATCAATGCACCTCGGTCTAGGGAAAGTGTAGGTAGGGAAGATTTGCCTTGCCGTGCAGGAATATCCTCTAAAAGTAGTAAGGGCAATCCTTTTTCTTTTGCATAGGAATACAAAACCTCGGCATGATTTTGATCTACTACTAGGCAGGAGGCTTGACTATCCTCTATGACGTAGGCTAATGAGGGTAGGGGGTAGCTTAGGCAAAGGGGAACTGCAATCCCTCCAGCTCGCCAAATGGCCCATTGGGTTGCCACAAATTCAAATCCTGGATCAATTAGAAAGGCAATTCGAGCTTGATTTAAGTCTCCTTCTTCTTGCAGCAAGTGATTGGCTACTTGGGTACTTCTATCCCAAAGTTTTCCATAGGTATGCTCCCCAAGATGGTCCAGGATACCAATTTTCTCTGGGAAACGAAGGGCGCTGTGAAATAGGGATAACATGAAAAGATTTTTATGAAATATAAAAAATTCAACTTCAAGTTGAAGCCCAATGATGTAATTGTATTTTAACCAGGTTTTCCATGTTGGAAAAAGCTAAAAAACAACTAGAAATTAGGTACGGGAAATTAAGGAGGCAGCCTCTTGATCTGCGATTAGCAAGGCCGATTCCTGGGCTATGCTCCCAGCCGGAATGCTGGGATCTTGGGATAGCAGTTTTTGAACCATGCTTGATTTTTCTAAACCAGTGACCACCCAAAGTATTTTTTTTGACCGGTTTAAAAGGGGGTAAGTCATGGACATTCGAAACCTACCCTGGTAGGGGGCTTGAGTCCAGGCAATGTCTTTGTTCCTTTCCAAGCAAATGGAATCTCCAGGCACCAAGGAAGCGGTATGTCCATCATTTCCAAGTCCTAGATGAACCAAATCCAGCATGCCATTACCTGTTATTTCCTGAAGGGTAGTGGCATACTCTTTTGCAGCGTGCTGCTCGTCCTCTCTGGTTACCGGCATGGGGTAAATGTGCAGCTGGGTGACTAGGGGACTCCCTTCTATGGCTTTAAACAATTGGGTAAGATTTCTATCGGCATGACCATCAGGCGCCATTCTTTCGTCTACTTGAAACAAATGAATCTGATGCCAGGGTAAATCGGCTTTGGCCAAGTATTTCAGCATTTCCCAAGGGGTTCGTCCTCCGCTAAGAGCCATGGTAAAGAAGTCTTTCTTGCTCAAGGTCTCTTGAATGAGTTCTTCGATGTACCTTGCTGAGAGCTGGGCTACCTCGTCTGCAGAGGAAAAAATCTTTATTTCCACGATTCCTTTTTGGTTACACTTGGATTGTTCCAGCCACCTGGAGGGCATATCAATTCATTTACCGACTCTGGACCCCAGGTTCCTGGTTCGTACTCAAACACGGGATGGTCTGCACTGAGGTATTCATCTACTAATTTCCATGCCTCTTCTACATAATCCTGACGGGCAAAATGGGTGGGATCGCCCGCCATAGCATCGGTCAAAACTCTCTCATAGGCATCTTTTTCATTGGGGAATGGAGTGGGATTGCCTTGTACTTCAGAAAGTACTGAAGCCATGTCTTCACCTTGAGCCATAATCAGCATTCCAAATGCAACGGTTACGTCTGGACTGATGCGGAAGCGGATATGGTTGGGTTGAGATGCAATGGAGGAATAAGCAGATGGATGGTGTTTGAATCGCACCAGAATTTCCGTGCAGGTGACCGGTAGGTGTTTTCCTGCCCTTATATAAAAGGGTACTCCTTCCCACCTGGGGGAATTGATATGCAAGCGAAGGGCAGCAAAGGTTTCTGTTTTGGAATGTTCCTTTACAGCCTTTTCCTGTAAATAACCGATATATTGACCTTTGACTACATCCTGAGCTTTTAATGGGCTAATGGCTTTCAACACCCTGACTTTTTCGTCACGAATCGATTCGCTGTCTAGACTTTTTGGGGGCTCCATGGTCAAGTTGCAAAGGATTTGAAACAAGTGGTTTTGAATCACGTCGCGAATGGCCCCAGTGACATCATAGAATGCGCCACGACTTTGAATTCCAAAATCCTCAGCCATGGTAATTTGCATGGATTCTATATGGTGCCTGTTCCAAACGGGTTCAAGAAGGGAGTTGACAAAGCGAAAAAACACCAAGTTATTGACCGGTCTTTTTCCTAGGTAATGATCAATTCGGTAGACGGAACTCTCAGAAAACTTGGAAAGTAGCAGTCGGTTGAGTTGCTTGGCAGATGTATAGTCGGTACCAAATGGTTTTTCTACGATGATACGAGCTCCTTTGGCACAGCCAGACTGATCTAGTTGCTGGATAATACTGGGAAATAAGCTTGGTGGAATGGCAAGGTAATGGGTAGGATGCTTGGCAGAGCCCAGGGCCTGACGAATACGTATAAAAGTATTTGGGTCAGTATAATCCCCCCCCACAAATGCCAAGCGGGAGAGAAATTGATCGAAAATAGGGTCTTCAAACTTCCCATATTTCTGGATACTGTCTTTGGCTCTTTGTTGAAGTTTTTCTAAGTCATAATCTCCTCGGGCCACCCCGATAATGGGTACCGGGAGATGTCCTCTTTTGACCATAAGGTAAAGTGCTGGAAAGATTTTTTTAAAGGCTAAATCTCCAGTTGCCCCATAAAATACCAGGGCGTCAGAACTTACTTGGGCCATACTATGCTAATTGGTCTGGGAAGGTACACAAACTATCTCAAAGGATAAAAGTGGATCAAAAAATTGCTAGAAAATCAAAACGTGTAGGAGCCTTCCCAAAGTCTAAACCCTCCCGTAAAGGCATTTTTATTTGATCCAAGCCTGCAGTTGGCAGGAAGGTCATCTAAGTATTTGGAATTTCCACCTCCTAGGACAATTTGATCGGGTTGGAAGCAGTGTTGAAAATGCTGAATGGTTAGGTAAACCATTTCTTTCCACTTCTTTTTTCCAAGTTTGGCTAAAGCAGCATTGCCGACATGATTTTCGAAAGTTCCCATTTTAAAGGGAAGGTGACCACCTTCTAGGGGAAGAATAAGGTGTTCAAACACCATGGCCGTGCCAAGACCTGTTCCGAAACCCATAAACAATAATTTCCCTCCCTCATAACTTCCTAAGGCCTGCATGGCGGCATCGTTGATTACTTTCACTGGGCAAGCGAATGCTTTCTCAAAATCGAAACCTTTCCAACCTTTACCCATATTGACGGGGTCAGCAACGATCTTTCCGTGCTTGACTACTCCTGGAAATCCAATAGAAATAACATCATAGGTCCACAGTGCGGATTTTGTGGCTTCTTGAACTAAGGGAACAAGTTGTTCCGGCGTAAAATGACTTCCCGAAGGAATTTTGATTCGTTCCAGTTGGCCTGTAACTAACAACTTGATATTTGATCCGCCTATATCGATAACGAGTACCTTCATTCTTGGCTTGCTGTGAGATTAGGGTAGTAAGGAAACCTCCCAAAAAGGTAAAGGTTCAAAACCGAATTTAAAGATAGTACATTCTGCTTCCTCACAGAATAAAATTTTGTAATCAAGAGTAAAATTTCAACCTTTTTGATTCATAGATTGGTGAAATTAAATTTGAATTCAAGTAAAGAATTTAATTGGATTAAAGAGATTTTTTTCATTTTTGTGGAGAATAAAAAAGAATTCACGGGTTAGGATCTACTTCTTTCGTCGAGCTTGAAAATCACCCCAAAAAGACAAATTGAAGGGTTTCACTACTAAGCTTAATTCAAGAAAACCTAAGAAAGGTTTTAGAATTTTTTCTAGCCTAGAGTTTTTAAGAGGTCAAAAAAAACCAAGAAAAAAAATTATTTGAAATTATTTTATTCTCAAGAAAAGATTCAAATCAGGTGTTTTAAATTTAAAGTATTCAAATAAAGTGGTTTTTTCAAGTCTAGTATTTCTTTACTTTTTCTTGCCTCTATCCATATCTTTTTATTTTCTATTTAAAAGCGTAAGAATAAAAAATTTTATCCTCTTACTATTTTCATTCATTTTTTATTCTTGGGGTGAGCCCGTATGGATAGTCCTTTTACTATTCTCAGCATTGCTAGATTATTTTAATGGAATACTTATCGGTAGATTTTCGAATAATAAGGGAATTAAACTTTTTGGACTCCTAAATTCCGTGATTATTAATCTTGGTTTGCTAGGAACCTTCAAGTATTCAGATTTTATCATACAAAATGTTAATTTTTTATTTAGAACAGATTTTATTGAACCTAATATTTTATTGCCGGTAGGTATTTCTTTTTACACCTTTCAAACCCTCTCTTACACAATTGATGTGTTTAAAGGAGAGGTGAAACCGGAAAAAAACCTAATAGATTTTTTAATGTTTGTTAGTTTATTTCCGCAGCTTGTGGCCGGTCCAATAGTTAGGTATTCTGAAATCGCTTTAAATACCAAAGTGAGGGAAGTTGATAGTACCATGATTTACAGCGGAATCAATAGATTTTGTTTAGGTCTATTTAAAAAAGTAGTATTAGCAAATAGTATAGGCATTTTAGTTGAAAAATACTTGAATCTTCAATTTGATAATCTCTCAACTCCAGAATCATGGTATGGGATTATTTTATATTCTTTACAACTCTACTTTGATTTTTCTGGTTATTCTGATATGGCCATAGGATTAGGAAGGATTTTTGGGTTTAAATTTCCAGAAAATTTTCGTCATCCTTATGCGGCTACTTCGGTGGCTAATTTTTATCAAAGATGGCACATGACTTTGGGGCGATTTTTACGAGATTATGTTTATATCCCCCTTGGAGGGAATAAAAAATTCCAAATTCGGAATATTCTTATCGTCTGGTTTTTAACAGGTTTATGGCATGGTGCGAGTTGGAATTTTGTATTCTGGGGGCTGTTCCTGGGGATTTTTATGGTGATAGAAAAAATTTTAAAAAAATATTTTGATTTACTTCCAAGAGTTGCTTTGTACGCTTACGCTTTAATTGTTATTAATTTTAGTAGGTCATTTTTTTACTTTGATGATTTTGAAAAGCTCTCAGAATTTATTCAAAAGCTTTTTTATGTAAATATTCCCATAAGTTCAGGGTGGTTAAACGATTTAACTTCTTATATTTTCCTTTACATAGTTGCTGTAATTTTTTGTATTCCTTGGGATGAAATATATTCTAAAAATTCAAAAACATATATTCAGGCAAGTAAGTTGTATCAAAATTTTTCATTAGTAATTAATATTATATTTATATTAATTTCTACTGCATTAATAATTGATGATACTTATAATCCTTTTATTTATTTTCGATTTTAAAAATGTATAAAAAAATTCATATAGGAATTATATTTTTAGGTATAATAACCTTATCAGTTTCATTTTTTTTAATAAAAAAAGAAAAATTTTCTTTTACAGAAAAAAGGGAATTAGCTCAATTACCTGAATTTTCTTGGGAAAATTATTTTTCTGGTAGGTTTAGTGAAGATTTAGATAGATATATAAATGATCATTTTCCATTTCGGTTATATGCAGTAAGACTGACAGAATTATTTAGATATAATCTTGGAATTAGACTTGAAAATAATGAAAAGATAGTTGTAGTAAATAAGACCAAGGATGAGGAAAAAGTGGATTCTTTAAACAACGATGAAAGTAAAGGGTCTTTACAAGATTTTGAAGATGCTTACACGGGGAGCATGTTGATTCTCGAGGGTAAAATTTATACCCTCAATGCTGGTAATCCTGCCATTTCACCTTTATTTTCAAAAATGGTCAACATGTATGCTGATTCATTGCAAGGAAAATCAAGGGTTTTTTCCTGTGTTGCGCCTTTATCTTCTGCTTTTATTCCTTTGCCTAGTTATGATAAATATGCTGTAAGGAATAAGCAAACCCTTGATGCCATTAAAAATAGCTTAAGCCCTGAGGCATATTTTGCTGATGTTTTGGGAGAGATGAATCAGCATTACAATGAGAATTTATGGTTTGGCAGTGATCATCATTGGACGGGTCTTGGGGCATATTATGGATACGTAGCTTTCTGTAAATCATCGGGCATAGATCCTGTTCCTTTAACTACTATGGAGAAAAGAGTGAAGTCACCATTTTTGGGCTCTTTATACGAGCTTACCCGGGATCAGAGTGTAAGAAATAATCCAGATAAAGTGGAAATTTATATTCCTCCTGGTGTTCAAACACAAGTAGTGCGATATAATCCATACGACTTAAAAAATCCTCAAAAAGCAAGCTTATTTTGCAATACAGCAAACTATAACACTTTTATTTGTGGCGATGCCCCATTAATTAAAATTTCAACTAATGTAAAAAATGGGAAACGGGCTGCGGTAGTAAAAAATTCTATGGGAAATGCATTTGTTGTTTATCTGGTAAGTCATTATGAAGAAATTTATGTTTTCGATTTTCGTTATTCAAAACATAATTTATTGGAAATAATGAATCGGGCTCAAATCCATGATTTGATTTTTTCATTGGGTATGTATGGCGCAATGTCTAGTGGAACTATAGAGATGATGAGGAATTTAGCATATAACAAAGCTCAAGATTACGACGAGGTGCTTAAAATGGAGCAACAACAAAAATTATTCGATTCTTTGAATAACTCTCAAGATAGTTTGATTATTTACCCTAATTATTAACTAAAATAGTATCAGTTTTTATTCTTAAAGGAATTATATGGGGAGGTTTTTTAGTATTAAATTTTGGGTTTTGATCCTATTCCTGGTGCTGCCAAAAAGCTTTGTGCTTGGACAAGAAATTTCCTCTGAAGTAGAACTATTAAAAATTGATACTTCCTATGCTTTTTTTCAATACCATTCTCTAAAAACTGCAGAGAAGTTCAAAAAACTTTTTGAAAGCACTAAAGAAAACCGTTTAGTTTTCTTTCATTTTGGAGCAAGTCATATTCAATCGGAAATTGTTACCACCCGGGTGAAAGAGTTCTTACATGAAAAATATGGTAGTGCAGGTCCAGGATTCTTATTTCCATTTTCAGCTGCCAAAACTTATGGAAGCATTAATTATAAAACTTCACATTCAGGAGTATGGACCTCTGCTAAAAGTTTTCAATTTCCGCCTAAAATACCACTAGGTGTAAGAGGAATGACTGTTGAAACCAGGGCAAAAGTGGCTGGATTTACGCTTTCGATGAATGTCCCCATTCCAAAAGAGGAGTATGAGCTGTTGGTGTTTTTTGACAACAATTCGTTAACTCCTGATTTTAAAATTAGCTCAGGTGATTTAGAGTTTACAGTAAACGATTCTGTTAGGTCCAATCAGGAAGGAAAAAACTTTTTAGTTATTCCAATACACCAAGAGATTAAAGATCTTTCTTTAAATCTTTTGCCAACGGAAAAACCGGAACATCTTTTTCGATTTTATGGATTTAGCCTAGAAAAAAAGGAAAAAAAGGGATTGTTGTACCAATCATTTGGTGTAGGCGCTTCTCCATTTGAGGCAGTTTTAAATTTGGAGAAGTTAAAAGAGCAATCCGAACAACTACAGCCTGACCTGGTAATTTTGGATTATGGTACCAATAATATTTTGTATCAAAACAAAGTTCCTGCAAATCTTCCAGCGAATGTCGTTAAAGCCATAACTAAGTTTAGAGAGATTAACCCCGATATTCTAATTGTACTTACTTCCACCCAGGATCTTTTTTACAAAGGAAGATACATTGATGCGGGGATAGAATTTGCAAAAATGATGGATTCCATTGCTAGAGAAAACGATGTCATGTATTGGAATTTTTATGACTTATCGGGGGGCTTTGGACAGATTAAAAATTGGGAATCCCAAGGCTATGCTCAAAAAGATTATGTTCATTTGACCAATAAGGGATATCGTTTAAAGGGCTATTTGTTGAATAAATCGATTTTAAATACCCTAGATTTTTATGCGGCTAATTCGGAGCTGGATAGCCTGGCTATTCCTTTAAAAAACTACGATGCAGTAAAGGAGCAAATGAAAGTAGTAGCCCAAAGCACTTCGAATGGAACAAGCGGAAGGACATCCACTTATAAAGTAAAGAAAGGAGATACGCTCTCTGAGATTGCAGCTAAGTTTGGGGTGAGAGTTTCGACGCTAAAGCGATTGAATAACCTGAGAAGTGATTTGATCCGGATAGGGCAAGTGTTAAAGATCCAGTAAGGGTTTAATTGTTAAGAGTTAAAGGTTAATCAGTTTCTTTTAAAAGTCAAATTCAACAAAAAAGGAGAATCTTATGAAGCCCTTTTTTA
>Ga0315906_10002935_pt1 | contig 23069 bp, 20 predicted proteins | sample LakEriMetagenome_4_FD_203526 | JGI IMG/M metagenome (GOLD analysis project Ga0315906, IMG submission 203526) | Freshwater fungal communities from buoy surface, Lake Erie, Ohio, United States - Buoy 2 MA122 | ecosystem: Environmental > Aquatic > Freshwater > Lake > Lake biofilm | place: USA...
CAGCAGATAGCTGCGATAGGTGTTTTTAAATATCCCCATCTTGTTGTAGCTGACTTCGAGTTCTATTTTTGTCTGAGAAGGAACAACTTTCTCACCTGCTTTTTTCTGGAATGCTTTCAAATCTTTGAGCAGGTCACTTGTTTGTCCATAGCTTCCAGTTCTGCAGGCATCATTCAAGGATGAAATGTAGCGTAAGGCTATAACGGAGGAGACAGTATCAAGCTGCCTGAGCTCCATTGAAAGAGGAACGAACCAGGTGTTATTAGCTTCATTTTTGACCGGTATAATCTTCATGTACTGCCAATTGAATATTGATTGTACAACCTCATACTTCTCGACAAGTTTGATCATTTTTTTGTCAAACTCATCTCTTTTTGATTCCAGTTTTTGATGTGCACTGTTGTATTCATTCATCCATTTAAATTGACCTGCCTTATCGACTAGTTCGGTGTAGGAAGCGTATTCGTTCAAATGAAGGGGAGCACGAAGGTTTGAAGGAATCTGAATGATCTTTTCTGTCATCCAGTGTGGTGGATACATGTGCATACTCATCACTGTTTGCAAGGCATTCCACTCTTTATAAGTGTTTCCGCGGTGAATTTTACGCAGCAATTGATCACAAAGGGTGTGTAGCGGGATGATTCTTCCCTGGAAATCCTGAACAAGTAAGGTGGCCAATTCATCCGAATGCTCCTTTTCCATTACCCGATAAACAGGTTTTTCCGAATGATCGTGTGCGGCAAATCCGCTACTCAGTGAAATTGCAAGGAATAACGCAGTGACCAAAGCTTCACGTTTTTGCCTTAATTTTTTAAGTTTCTCATTCAGCTCTCTGAATCTTCCAACAGGAGCAAACAAGGATAGCATCATACCCACAGCTAATAACAAGTAACCAAGATAGGTGATGTTGGTTCCCCACCAGTCATGATTTACACTGAGTCTGGTGCCTTCTTCATTTTCCGGAGTTGCAGGGTTGTCCAGATCGTAGCTCGATTGAAAAAAACGATACCCTCTGTAATCCATCACGTGATTCATATAAATCCGTTGATCTCGTGTGTACTTTTTTTCAAAATCTGTGATTGTTACGTCGCTTTCAAAAGAGGATGCCGTTTGAGAACCCGGATATCGCTCTAATCGAAAGTCCTTACATCCCACGTAGAAGGGCAACTCAATCGGGGTTGAACCATACTGCATTTCATACGTCAGTCCATTCAATTCAAAGATTTCTTTTTCTGGAATTTCACCAGAACCACCTTTAAGGACAACTGTTCGTGTCTTCTTGCCATCCATAAGCCTCAGCGTAAGGTAATCCGATCCTACATTTCGCTTTCCTGAGGGAAGGAGCATTCTTTTTGCGTTTTTTAAGGAACTCTTGAGAACTAATTGCTGACCACCAATCTGGTACAGAGTGGTCGTTTGGAAAAGTACCGCGGAATCAGAAGGAATCTCCGTGAACAGTGAATCAGGTACTTCTGCTCCTGCCTGACGTGCTTTTCGCATTTCAGACATCGGAAGGTAGCGCATGGTTTCTTTCGACCGAATCATGATGCGGGCACCATCTTTAAAAATATAAACTCCGGGAACAGCATCCTTTTTTTCGTATGATACAGCTACATCGCCGAGCATGAAAAAATCGCCTTCTGAAAGGTAGTTGGATTGCATCCCTTCAGTGATGACCTCCAACGCTACCCCTTTTATAGAATCATTGACAACTACTGAGTCGACCATTTTTTTGCGGAAATCGACATATTCGATAGAAATTTTCGATGCGTGCTTAGGAAAGTTCACATTGATTGAAAAATCGTTGTCTGTTTGTTCCGACATCCATTTTTTCTCTGCGTACGTATATTGCATCTTCCCATCATTGACCTTAAGCCATAGATGTGGGTCCGCAGCGTATATAAAATTGCTTCGTTCTCCTTCTCGAATGATCATCATGCCTTCGAAGCTAACGAATCGTGTGACTGCCGCACCTATCAGAATAACCAGAAAGGAGATGTGAAATGTAAACAGTGCAATTTTTTGCCTTTCCCACATCTTATATCTGAAAATATTGGCCATTAGATTCATTGCTAAAAAGAGCAAGAGTACCTCAAACCATAGGGCGTTGTAGATGAGAATTTTGGCAGTTTGAATGTCGTAAGCAGACTCCAGGAAGGTCGCTGTTGCAATTGCAATGAAGAACACTGCCATGGCTGCTGCCATCATCTTCATTGAGAAGAAAGCCTTCGAAAGCTTTTCCATTCTATTTGTTTAAAACGCATGTAAAAATAAGCATTGCGTTCGGGACTTCATTCAAGATGGATTAATATTTCACCCTACGACATCAAATAACAGTTGAGGTTTAATTCCATTTGATTGAAGTTACTTGTTTGTCCGGTGTATGTGCCTCTAATTTCGCTTCAACAAACAAGAAAAGAAATATAAAAAACAAACACATGAGCACATTATTAAGACGAAACGGGTTTTTTCCGTCGACCAACCTAACACCTTCATTAGATTTACTAGTTGACGATCTATTTAATCGAGAATTAAGGGGGTGGAACGATCGAAATTTTATGGCATTTGGTACAACTCTTCCTTCTGTTAATATAGAAGAGACAGCCAAGAATTTTCAGATTGCGTTGGCTGCACCTGGTCTCAAAAAAGAGGATTTCAGGGTAGAGTTAAAAGATACTGTTTTGACCATTTCTTCTGAAAAAGAGGAAGCGAAGGAAGAAAGTTCAGAAGAAGGCAACTACAGACGCAAGGAGTTTAATTTTTCATCCTTTAGCAGATCCTTTACCTTGCCAGAAACAGCAGATCCAAACAAGATACAAGCCACATATAAAGACGGTATACTTCATCTGGAAGTCACCAAGAGACACATCGATAGCCCGAAGTCGGTCAAGAAGATCGATATCAAGTAGATCTTTACACCTTGCTTCGAGAAGATGTGCATAGAAGCGCCCGGTAATCCGGGCGCTTTTTGTTTTAATTCAGGCTTTCTTAGGCAAAAATGATCTGAGTCAATAAGCTCAATCTATAATTTGATTCATCCTTGCTCTTTGTTCTTTGCTCTTTTTTCCTTCAAAAACAAGCATCAATACTGTCCGGTTGAGAGCATAACAAGTGTGCATGCTTCTTCGACTTCGACGGACCTCTCTTTTAAGATGGTTTCGAATTCAGCGTTCTCCGTGCCCGGATTAAAGATGACTCTGCGTGGGTTCAAGTCAAGGATTTTTTGGTAATAATGTTCCTGAATCTTCGGATTAATGTATAAGGTTACTGTATCTGCTTGCCAGTCAGTATTCCAATTTGTGACAATTGGTACGTCACCAATTTTCCCTATTCGGTTGCCGAAAGCGATCACTTCGTATCCATAGGAGCGAAGGAGCTGTACTGCCTTGTAGGCATATCGATCCGGTTTTTCGCTTGCACCAATTACGAGTGTTGGATTCAACTTCAAAGTGTCTTTAAAAAAGCATTTACATTACGAGCAATACGTCCCTCGATATCGTTTGTGTCAGCAGGTTGAAAAGTATTCCCTGTGATCCGTTCAAACAACTCAATATATCTGTCCGTTACTGTTTGAACGAATTCATCCGGCATTGACGGCATCTGTTGCCCTTCGAGTCCCTGAAATCCGTTTTCTATTAACCACTGGCGAACGAATTCCTTTGACAATTGTTTCTGCGCATCGCCTTGATTCTGGCGTTCTTGATATCCATCAGCGTAAAAATAACGGGAAGAGTCTGGTGTGTGAATCTCATCGATCAAGATCACTTCTCCATTTCGTATACCGAATTCATATTTGGTATCGACTAATATAAGTCCGCGTTCGGCAGCCATCTCCGTACCCCTTTGAAACAAAGCTCGGGTATATTTTTCCATTTGAATATAGATCTCCTCGGGAACGATTCCTTTGGATAAGATATCCTCTCTGGAAATGTCTTCATCATGTCCCTCCTCTGCTTTTGTAGCAGGAGTAATAATCGGCTCAGGGAAACGATCATTTTCTTTCATTCCTTCCGGTAGCGTAACACCACAAAGAATGCGCTTTCCTGCTTTATATTCTCTCGCGGAGTGTCCTGCAAGGTATCCTCGAATAACCATTTCCACGCGCACCGGCTCACAGGCATATCCCACGGCTACAGATGGATCGGGAGTGCCAATCAACCAGTTTGGTACAATATCCTTCGTTGCGTTAAGAAACATTGTCGCTACTTGATTTAATACTTGTCCTTTGTGTGGGATTCCTTTTGGTAAAATATGGTCAAAAGCAGAAATGCGGTCCGATGCTACCATTACGAGAATATCATTCTCCAACGTGTACACATCGCGGACTTTGCCTTTATATACCTTCAGTTGGCCGGGAAAGTGAAAATCTGATTTCGTGATTGAATTACTCATCTTATTCGTTTCTTTTCTTGCGTATATTATTTTTTTCGGCAGCATGAGCTTCTTGTGCCTTGGCTAATTTTTCTTCTTGCTCTACTTTGTCAAAAGCATCAATGATTCTTTTAACGAGACTGTGACGAATCACATCACTTTGTCCCAAACGGACGACTCCGATTCCTTCTACATCCTTCAACACATCAAGAGCATAGGCAAGACCGGACCTCTGTCTTCCCGGCAGATCCACTTGAGACATATCTCCTGTAATCACAAATTTTGCAGTCATTCCCATTCGTGTGAGGAACATTTTCATTTGCATGGTGGTCGTGTTCTGAGCCTCATCAAGAATTACGAATGCCTTGTCCAACGTACGTCCGCGCATAAAGGCCAACGGAGCAATTTCGATAATGCCGAATTCGATCATGTCAGCAAGTTTTTCATTAGGAATCATGTCCCTCAAGGCGTCATACAATGGCATCAGATAAGGATCAAGCTTTTCCTTCAGATCACCGGGTAAAAATCCAAGATTTTCTCCTGCTTCAACGGCAGGACGAGTTAATACAATTCGCTTCACCTCTTTGGCTTTCAGTGCTCTTACCGCAAGCGCGACTGCAGTGTACGTTTTGCCTGTTCCTGCAGGACCAACAGCAAATACCATGTCGTTCTCATCTACGGCTTGAACAAGCTTTTTCTGATTGACCGTTCTGGCCTTGATTTTAGTTCCGCCGTTTCCATGTACCAGTGTTTCTGATCCGTCTTCCGTAGAGATCATCCGCTCCCCATCGGCTAGCATAAGGTTGTCGATATTGTTTTCTGAAAGAGCATTAAACTTATGGTAATGCTGAATGATGAGGTTTAGTTTTCGTTCAAATTCATCCATAACTTCCTCTTCACCGCTCACCGATAGCATGTTATCACGCGCGTTAATTTTGAGTTTCGGAAAAAAACTCTTGATGTGTTTCAGATTTTTATTGTTTACCCCATAGATCTCTGCGGGGTTTACTCCTGTTATTTCAATCCTTCTTTCAGACAATTTGATTTATTTAATGATGGTTGGAAGAAAATGCCCGATTTAAACTTATTTTTGATCCAAAATTAGGAAAATATTCCGCTTCTGAATCAGGCAAAAAAGGAGATGCAAGTCATAACACTGACAACTGACATGGGTGAGCGTGACCATTATGTGGCATCGCTGAAAGGAACAATTCTAAGTCGTTGTCCGGAGGCACGGATCATCGATGTTTCTCATGATGTCAAACCTTTTGATACTGCAGAAGCTGCATTTCTGGTAAGTTCTTGTATCGCCGATTTCCCGGAAGGCACAGTACACGTAATAGGTGTAGACACGGAACCAATGATCAACTTTAGCGGTTCGGAAGGTTCTTTTCCTTCTGTAATGAAGTTCAAAGGTCAGTATTTAATAAGCAACGACAATGGATTTTTTGGTTCCTTTTTGAATGAAGAGGAGCATGAAGGGTTCTATAGGATCGATGATGTACTTTCTAATCAGGAGTTATTTAAGTTCCCTAGTAAAAACATTCTCGTCCCTGCTGCGTGCCGTTTATTGAACGGTGACAAGCCAGAGGATTTTTGCTCTGAATTCGGGACCTTTAAGAAGGCTTTTGCACTCACTGCGGTTATTGAGCCGAATTTGATCAAAGGAAATGTGATTCACATCGACAATTACGGCAATTTAATAACGAATGTGCATTCTTCCTTGTTCGATCGATTCGGACAGGATACACCTTTTACGATCTATTACCGGAACAAGGATTACCACATAGATGAGGTCTCCGTCACTTACAATCAGGTTCCTCCGGGAGAGAAGGTAGCGGTATTTAATCAAAGAGGGTATCTTGAGATTGCAATTAACCGTGGAGCCAATGGGTCCAATGGCGGTGCAGAGCGATTATTTGGAATTCGTTTGGGAGATGTAATCCGCATAGAATTTACACCACGCGGTTCCAGAACGACCATAGATTCCCTTTTTTGATGTTGATTCGCATTGTTAAGCTTACCTTCGAGGAGGATAAAATTGAGCAATTCCTCCAGTTTTTTGAAGGTATCAAGGAACAAGTAAATTCTTTCCCGGGATGCTTAGGAATGAAATTACTTCGGGATATTGAAGATCCATGTACAGTTATGACGTACAGTCATTGGGAAAGTCCTGCTGATTTAGAGAGCTATAGAACTTCTGAAACCTTCGGTAGAATCTGGCCAACGATCAAACCGTGGTTTGCTGCCAAACCCGAGGCGTGGAGTGTGGAGGAGTACTTTAATGGCTTTGAGAACTAATATTTCATAAAAACACTTGATTTTCCGCAGATAAGCGTACCTTTGTTGCCTTAATACAATTTAAAATGAGTAAAGGAACAGTAAAATTCTTCAATGAAACCAAAGGTTTCGGATTCATCGTCGAAGAAGAAAGCAAGAAAGAGTACTTTGTGCATGTAACCGGTTTGGTTGACAAAATCAAAGAAAACGATGCCGTAGACTTCGATATCGAAGAAGGAAGAAAAGGATTGAATGCAGTGAATGTGAAGTTAGCGTAACGATATATTTCTCAATTAATTCTGAAAAGCTCTGCCGGAAGGTGGAGCTTTTTGTTTTTGGGTTAACGCTCTAACCATTTCGGTAAAGCCTTGCCCCCTCCCTAAGGAGGGAAACTTGACTTCCCCTTCAGAGAAGGAAATATCTTTTATCAAAACAAAAAACAAATCTTAATTTTGCAACAACAAACAAACAACAATGCGGGCACTGTATGTTAAAGAGATCAAGAGCTTTTTGAGTTCGATCATCGGTTACATATTTATTGTGATTTTTTTGGTAGCCTCAGGACTCTTGCACTGGTTGATGCCAAACAATAAATACCTCTACGTAAATCTTTTGGAAAATACCGAGGCGAGCCTAATACCGTTTTTTAACATAGCCCCCTTCATTCTTATGGTACTCATACCGGCCATCACTATGCGAATGATTGCAGAGGAACGACGCACCGGAACGATTGAGCTTCTTTTTACTAGACCAATTTCAGATTTGAACGTATTGTTGGCTAAATACCTCGCAGGTGTGACCTTAGTTTTTATTTCGCTGGTGCCTACCGTGACGTATTATATTTCGCTCCATTTTCTCGGAAATCCTGTGGGAATACTGGATGATGGTGCGACCGTCACTTCATACATTGGATTGCTTTTTTTGGGAGGTGTTTTCGTGGCAATCGGCCTGTTCGCATCAGCACTTACCAATAACCAGATCGTCGCGTTTATCATTGGTGTGTTCCTTTGCTTTATTTTCTACAGCGGGTTTTCACTGCTGGGTGCATTCGTTTTGGTAGGGAAAGGCGACGCTGTTTTTCAATACTTGAGCCTATCTTCACATTATGACTCCATTATGAAAGGGGTAATTGTCACAAGTGACCTTATATTCTTCCTTTCGGTCATATTTCTTTTTCAAATGGCGGCATTAACGGTGATTAAATCCCTTAAAAGTTAGAAGTATGAAAAAAAACAGATCATACGGAGGTTTCTTTAATTGGACTTTTCTGGCTGTTTTCATCGCCGGCATCGTTTTGGTGAATATCATTGCGTCCTTGTTGTATGTTCGCATCGATATGACGGAGGACAGACGCTATTCACTCTCTGATGGAACAGTTAGCTTTCTGGAGAACAAGGGCAACTTCGAAAATCGTCTCAATATAAAAATCTATCTCGAAGGAAATTTGCCTGCAGAGCTGAAGCAATTCAGGAATACGATTGAAGACAAGCTCAAAGAGTTTAAAGAATATGCGGGTAATAGAATTGAGTACCAATTCATTGATCCCACTATTGGTACTGAAGCGGAACAGCAGGCCCTTTGGGAGAGCATTTACGCCAAAGGCAAAGGAATCATTCCAATGGATGTGGTTTATTCGAAGGATGGGGCTCAGAGTCAAATTCTCGTTTGGCCAGGGGCTTTAATTGAATATGGTGGTTCCACCGTTCAGAATGTTCAGTTTATGCCCGGAACTCCTCCCGGAAAACCATACAGCATTGATGGTTTGACAGAAATGATCCAAAACTCGATCAATAACTTGGAGTACATCCTCATCAGCTCTATTCGCAGGGCAACGGCAAAATCGAAACCTAGGATCGCTTTTCTGCAGGGACATGGGGAGCTTACGTTTGCGCAAACACAGCGAGCCCGTGCGCTCATATCTCCTTATTTTTCAATTGCCGACATTGAAATCAAAGATTCACTTGCGGCTCTCGATAAAGTGGATGGACTGGTCATTGCCCGTCCAAGAAGTCGTTTTTCTGACAAGGAACTATACATCATTGATCAGTTTGTCATGCGAGGCGGACGTTTGATGTGTTTTCTGGACGTGCTGAACCTGAATGAGGATTCCTTAAATATGAAAGGGATGACACATACCACTCGAAACGAAACAGGACTCGAACGTATGTTGTTCGACTATGGAATAAAAATCAATGACAATTACTTGGTAGATGTTCGCTGTGCTCCGAAAGCTGTGCCCTTTGCTAAACAATCACTAATTCCTTGGTTTTTCCATGTTCTGGCATCTCCTACGAAACACCCGATTTCAAGAAACCTGGAGCCTGTCGGGTTGAAGTTTGCAAGTGAGATTCAATTCGTTGGTAATAGTAAATTTGCACTGACCCCAGTATTGACAACCTCAACCAATTCGAATGTAACAGGTTTGGCCCCTTTGGTTAATCTTGCAATGCCACTCAACTATACGCAAAAGCCTGAGTTGGTTGCAAACCCGGAAGATCCGGTCAACAAGCGCTGTGTAGCAGGTTTGGCAGAAGGCTTTTTTGATTCACATTTTAAAAACAGGATCGTTGAAGAGTTTTCTAAAAATCCTTTGTCGAAATTTAAAGAAAAGAGCTCGAAGGAAGGGAAGGTTTTTGTGGTTGGAAACGGGCGATTTATCGCAAATTCATACGATTCTATGCCTTCACAGGATGGGAAAGGTTTTGTGTATCGTCCGACGCAATTCAATGATTTACGCATGGATGCTGAGCTCGCTCAACTGGGGGTTCCGCTTTATTTCGGAAACCAGGAATTCTTTCAGAACCTGACCGATTATATGATGGGGGAGAATTCGGTTCTTGATATTCGCAGCCGGCAGATCGATATTCATGCGATGGATTCAGAAAAGGTAAAAACCTTTGCAGGATACTATAAGTTTATAAACATCGTTGTTCCTATTCTTGTGGTGTTGCTTTTTGCTTTTGTGATGGCATACCTTAGAAAAAGACGATACAGCTCAAAGTAACTCATGAAAAAAATCCTACTGCTTGTTGCTTCTATCGGTCTTTTGGGAATCTTAGGCTGGTACACGAGTACGCTTCTCGAAAAAAAGGGCAAGTCTGATACAGAGCTGATTGAATTTAGCATTGCTGATACCACAACTGTCGATAAGATCATTATTACCGACGCTTTTTCGAACCAAATGACTTTGGTAAAAAATGAGAAAGAATGGACCGAGCCGGACGGGACATGTGTGACTCAGGAAAATGTTCATTTCATTTTGGATGCATTGAAAAATATAGAATTCAAAGGCTATCTTCCGGACAAAGCCCAGGCCCAGTTTGAAAAATTAATGATCAGTCAGCACATCAAGGTAGAGATATTCCAGGAGGGTGAATGGACGAAAACCTGGTATATGGGTCCGGCTTCACAAGATCACTATGGACAAATCATGCTACTGGATTCCGACGAATTTGGAAAGAGCGATCATCCCGTAATGATGAAGATCAAAGGCCTGAATGGAATTATCGATCCAAGATTTTTTGCAGACAAACGGAAATGGATGTGCACGCGGATTTTTGCGGTGCCAAGAGAGCGAATTGAAAAAGTGGAAGTACGTTACTATGATGACCCGGTCTTGAGCTTTAGCGTTGTACAAAAAGGGAAAGAAATCGAGGTTAGACAACAAGGTAAATTGCTGCGAAAAGTTGATCCTGCAATGGCGTACAGATATTTGAATGCCTTCAAAAAAGTACATTTTGAATTGGCAAATTTCGAGTTGAATGAAAAGCAACTTGACAGTCTTAAACGTTCAATGCCTTTTGCCACGCTGAAGCTTGACGAAAAGGGTGGTAAAAAGACCAAGCTCAGGTTGTTCAGAATTAAATCAAATGATACACAAGTGAATGATTTTGGCGATGTGGTACAAATGGATGTGAACAAATTTTGGTGTGAGCTTTCGAATGGTCAGGTTGTTAAATGCCAATATTATGTGTTCAACCCGCTGATCATGGGACATGTTTACTTCCCAATGGATCTATCAGGAAGAAAAGTAAAAAAAGGCTCCTAGTTGTTAATAACTGCTCAAAAAATCGATTTCTACGTTCACTTGAATCGCTGTGGTTTAATTAATTTCGGTAAAATTTTCGCATTATGAATTTTGTGATTTCCAGTTCCTATTTATTGAGGTATTTACAGAGTATCTCCGGGGTGTTAAGCACGAGCAATACGTTGCCAATTCTTGATAACATTCTCTTTGAGATTAACCAAAATGAATTGACACTGTCCGCATCTGATCTGGAAACGACTATGCGTACCACACTGAAGGTAGAATCGAAGGAAACGTTCAAAGTTGCCATTCCTGCAAAACTGTTAATGGACGTTTTAAAAAATCTTCCTGAACAGCCGTGTACATTTTTAGTCGATCAGACGAATTTCAACGTGGAGATCGCATATGATAACGGAAAGTCACGAATGGCGGGATTCAATGGGGATGAATTTCCTAGAACACCAGGAATTGAAAATCCAACTGCAATTAAAATTCAGGGAGACATCTTGTCTAAAGCCATTAATAAAACCTTGTTTGCCGCAGGAAACGATGATTTGCGTCCTGTCATGAGTGGGGTGTTTTGTCAGTTTACTCCGGGAGACATTACGTTCGTTGCAACGGATGCTCACAAACTGGTGCGCTATCGAAGAACAGATTCTCAAGGGACAGGCAGCTCTTCATTCATTTTGCCTAAAAAGCCGCTAAATATGCTTAAGTCAAACCTGACAGGCGCGGAAGATGTGCAAATTGAATACAATGAATCCAATGCCGTTTTCTCATTTGGCGATATCGTTTTGATTTGTCGTCTTATTGATGGAAAATATCCCAACTATGAGGCCGTAATTCCCAAGGAAAATCCAAATGTCCTTACCATCGATCGTGTGCAGTTTCTGAGCTCGATTAAGCGCGTTTCCATCTTCTCAAATAAAACGACGCATCAGGTGAAATTGCGATTAGCGGGGTCTGAATTAGCTCTTTCGGCAGAGGATATAGATTTTGCAAATGAATCAAATGAGCGATTGACATGTAATTATGATGGAGATGACATGGAGATTGGATTCAATTCCAGATTTTTATTGGAAATGCTCAATAACATGGACTGCACTGAAATCAGATTGGAGATGAGTGAGCCTTCCCGTGCAGGATTGCTCATGCCTGCAACTAAAGACAATGAACATGAAGATGTCTTGATGCTTGTCATGCCCGTCATGTTGAACCGATAATTTGAACAATGAAATAATAATTTTCAGCCACTTTCGGGTGGCTTTTTCATTTTAAATCTTTCCGAAATGCCCCACTTCTTAGAGAATAATCTACGCTGGCATGCACCCAGGGCATCCCAATGGATGTGATTCTTTTTAACGTGGAATTCTCTGAATTTTTCATTTTAAGCAGAAAACTTGATTTATTCAAAGTGATCAGCTTTCCATCCTTAGTATTTCGGCATTGGAACTGCAGTGGACCTTTTAGGTTCCAGTTTTTTTCCATTGAAAAATAGTTGACATCTCCAGGATATAATTTTCTATAGGAATCTACTGCAAAATGAAGCTTTTCCAATTGTTCACTTTTAGCACCATGAAAACAAAAAAGTTCGTTGCCATCCCGAAGGAGTATAATCGGAAAACGTGTGTTTAGGATACAAAGCTCTTTTTTGTTTAAATTTTGATAGCGCTGGAAGACCAGTATAATGAGTAAAAGGAGACCCGTTGTATACCAAGTGTATCGAACTTTTGTACGCAGTGGAAGTGTAAAAACAATGAGAATCATTATTCCTGAAACCAACACAAAGAGAATTCCTACTTCAAAACCAAAGGCGACCGCACCCGGCAAAGCCTCCACCCACCGGATGAAGGCAAGTGATAGGAAAATACTCAACGTTAGTACCCAAGCAGTGAGTTTAGCGAGGGGCTTCAGCCAGGAAATTCCGAATAGAACGATACCTCCTCCCAGAATAATTCCACTTGAGGCCATTAGCCCGATGTTGGTTAAAACAAAGTAATTTGGAAACTGGTGAAAGTAATATAAGGAAAGGGGAGTGGTCATTAGCTGTGCAGCAAATCCGATGGCTGTGCCTTGCCAGATTTTCATGAGAATGCGGTTTTCGAAATACAACAGCTTCTCAATTGGTTTGTAGAAAAGAAAGATACCCAGCATGGCCAGAAAGGAGAGTTGAAATCCAATATCAAATAAGGTAAAAGGATTCCATAGGCACAGTACAAACCCTGTGAAGAAAAGGGCGTTAAGCGGGGAGTATGACCTTTCAGAAAGTTGTGACAGTACAAGTATGGAAAACATGAGCACGGCGCGCAACACGGATGGTGAAAGTCCGGTGAGTATAGCGTAGATCCACATGACGCCTACGACAATTACCACTGCTGTTTTTCTGGAGATGAAACGATTAAAAATTCCAAGAAAATAGATTAAAAGTTGCATGATAATTCCAACATGTAATCCTGAAACGGCAAGCACGTGCATCGCTCCCGTGTTTGTAAAACTTGTTTTAACTTCTGTATCAAGCAGTGTTTTATCTCCAAGAATTAATGCAAGGGCAATAGATAATTCGTCCCCGCTCAAATTGTTTTTAAGAATCGAAACAAGTCCCTCTCGAAGGGCATTGAGTTTTTGGGTGATCCATGGTGGTGAGTGATGCTCGAGAAAAATGAATTGCTCCTTTTGAACAAAACACATTTTCTTTATGCCTTTGGTCCTCCAAAAATATTCAGCATCAAATTCACCGGGATTGCCTGCGTTTGCGATGGGATCAATTGGAGCAGCAAGAAGTATAATATCCCCTTCTCTGAAAACAACATTCCGAGCCTGAACGAAGAGTAGCAATGGTTCATCAACGGTGTTAGTTCCTGAGGCACCTTTTAGCTTTTGTATATTTCCGGTGAGTTTGAGCCAATTTGACTTGTCGTTTCCGACTCCATTGATCTCAACGATAGATAAATCGGATTCATGATAAACGCGATCCCAATTATAGGTTTGAAAGCTCCCGTTCCTTTCGGAAATTAATAAACATCCTACGCCGAAGAATCCGGATAAATAAAGTGGTAAAAGAAATCGGCGGTCATTTTTAACAGTCAAATAGATACAAAGGGAAATGAGTGTCGGTGCCACGCTCCAGAACAAGATGATCCATGGAGAGGATAAGAAGAGACCACTAAGTATACCAATTGAAAATGCACTGAAAATGGAGATAAAAGGGTTCCTGAAGAATCTGAATTTAACGGGAGTGGTCAGCCATTTCATCGAAACAAATGAACAAAAAATTCTTCACAGGAAGCAAAGCAAAACAAAAAAGGAAGACCAGGGTCTTCCTTTATGGCGTTATGATTAGTGTTACAGTGTTCTGCCGGGATAAACTTTTAAGGCCTCTTCCAGACATTTAACAGCATTTTTCAGTGATGATTTGTTGAGTACGTAAGCAATTCGTGCTTCGTTTTTACCGGCACCTTTTGTAGAATAAAAACCATTAGCTGGAGCCATCATTACGGTTTGACCCTCATAGGAGAAATCTTCCAGAAGCCATTGACAGAATTTTTCAGCATCATCCACCGGGAATTTAGCAACGCAGTAAAATGCTCCGCTTGGTTTGGGACAGAAGACTCCAGGAATTGCATTCAATCCATCCACCATGATGTTTCGTCGCTCTACATACTCGGCAACGACGTTGTCGAAATATGATTGCGGTGTTTGAAGTGCGGCCTCGGCGGCAATTTGATCAACAGTAGGAGGAGAGAGCCTTGCCTGACCGAATTTCAATGCAGCAGCCATGACTTCTTTATTTTTTGTGATCAATGCTCCGATACGAGCGCCACACATGGAGTATCTTTTGGACACAGAGTCGATCATGATTACATTTTCTTCAATTCCTTCAAGATTCATAACGGAAAATGGAACTGCTCCATCGTAACAAAACTCACGGTATACCTCGTCAGCAAAAAGGAAAAGATCATTTTTTTTGACCAGCTCGCGCAATTGTTCAAGTTCCTCACGGGAATAAAGGTATCCAGTTGGATTGCCCGGATTGCAGATCACGATGGCTTTTGTTTTTGATGTGATTTTTTTCTCGATCTCTTCAACCGGAGGTAAGGCAAACCCATTTTCAATGTTTGCTGTAACCGGAACCACATGTACTCCGGCCGTTACCGCAAATCCGTTGTAATTCGCATAAAAAGGCTCTGGGATAATTACCTCGTCTCCTGGATTACACGTGGTCATAAATCCAAAAATCAAGGCTTCGGAACCACCAGTAGTAATTAGAATGTCTTCGGAGTTGACATTGATTCCCGTTTTTTGATAGTAAGCAGCAAGACCGTTGCGATAGCTTTCAAATCCGGCCGAGTGACTGTATTCGATGACTTTTCGATCCATATGTTTGATCGCATCAAGTGCTACCTGAGGCGTTTCAATATCCGGTTGACCAATGTTCAGATGATATACAATTTTACCTTCTTTCTTCGCCTTTTCGGAGAAAGGGACTAGTTTCCTAATTGGAGATGCCGGCATTTCAACGGCTTTCTGTGCTATCTTTGGCATGTGAGTACAGTTTTGATGAACAAAGGTAATTCAAATGTTTTATGTCCAAAGTTCAAGGGTTTAAAAAACTTACGGATCTTTAGTCTCTGTGCACTCTTTTTATTGTGCTTGAATTCGTGTGAACAGGATTCCTCGAAAGACAATCCTGAGCTGCCACTGAAGCAAAAAGTGAATACAGCGAACTTGGAAGTAGACAGTTTGAAAAATTCCATGGTCAGACTGGCAGAAAAGGGGTATTGTGATGTGTCATTACTGGATTCTTCTATCTGGTTCGATTTGAAATACTTTGGTTCGGATAATTTCATGAAAAAGAGGCTTTATCATACCTTGAACCGTCCCTTTCTGCAGTGCGACGTTGCCTACAGGCTAGTCAAGTGCAGTCAATATTTGAGATCTATAGATACGTCACTTCATTTACTGATCTATGATGCTGTGAGGCCACTGGATGTGCAATGGAAGATGTGGCATGCGATGGATAGCTTGTCACCATCAGAAAGAATAAAGTACGTTTCAAATCCTTCACACAAAAGCTTACACAACTATGGTGCAGCGGTTGATCTAACGATTTGCAGGTCGGATCGCTCTCCTTTGGACATGGGTGCAGGCTTTGATGATTTTAGAAAGATAGCATACCCTTCCCTGGAGACGCACTTCCTTAAGACAAAAGAGCTCAATTCGGCTCAATATCACAATCGCGTGTTACTCCGCAAGGTGATGCTTGTGGGTAATTTTTCTGTTTTGTCCTCTGAATGGTGGCATTTTAATGCATGCTCGAGAAGCTCGGCTCAGTCAAAATACCAGCTTATGGAGAAGGAGCCAATTACTGAACAATAATGGTCTTCTTATAAATTCTGCCATTTGTCAGGTCCTCTATGAAAACAATGTACGTTCCCTGACTTAGGTCTTGAACCATAAGTATTCCCGAATCTTCAATACGCATAGATTTTATTCTTTTACCATTTTGATCTGAGAGCCAAACAATGCCTTTGTGATTCGATGGAATTGTGATGTAAACGATGTCTGTGGCAGGATTTGGCAACACGGAGACAAATTCAGATTTTTCAATTGAATTGACCTCAGCAAGAAAATTCCCGTCATACAAATTTGTTCCGTTCTCATTGATAATCCAGTTATCGGGGTCTACCGCCGTGACTCCGTTGACCACTCCTACGCTAGGAATCACGAAGTTTTCAGTGTTGCTCGAAATCGGAAATTGTAGTGTAGTGTCAGGCAGTCCTTGTCGTGAAAATTTAATTTCAAGAGGTATGGTGAATAATGGAGTAACTGTCGGTTTACTAACACTCTGGTTGATTTGCAGATGTAAAGTTTCGCCGATGCAATTCCATTTTGTCGAATAGGTTGGAAATCCTTCTCCAAAATACCATTCGTTGAAGAAGTTTGTAAGATCTATTCCACTTTCTGACTCTATTACTTGTTTTACATCAATTCCAATGGCAACGCTGTCGGCAAATTCATTCTGAAAATTTTTCAATGCGGTAAAAAATAGATCGTCATTGTTCACTAAATATCGAATGGTATGGATAATGGCAGAGCCTTTGTCGTAGGTAAGTCTGCCGCTAAACAGTCGGTTCTCATTCAAGCTGTCGAGCACCCAAACGCTCCCTCCGGTTTGGGACATCACATTGTCATGCACGTCGAGCATGTGTTGAAAAGATTGGGTCGGGTAAAGATTCTCCAGCATAAGATGTTCACTGTAGGATGCAAACCCTTCATTCACCCAGATATCTGCCCATGAGGCACATGTAACATGGTCTCCAAACCATTGATGTCCAAGCTCGTGCGTAGTTAGGTTTTTCTCAAAGAAGCCTTGTGATGTCATGGTTTGATGTTCCATTCCTCCTGAGATCGGGGCCATACAATGGCCGTATTTTTCGTCGGCAAATGGATACGGACCAAAAAGATCCGAAAACAACTCCATAAAGTCAACTGTTTCATCTATCTCGGCTTGAAAATTTGTAAGGGTAGCGGGATTGTCGTAAATGTAATTCTGAATAAGAATAGGGGCAGTAGCACCAGCAGGATTTGCCCATACATTATATTCTACATACTCTGCAACGGCGACAGAAATCAGGTAATAATCAATTGCATGTCGATGTTTCCACTCGTAACGAGCTGTACCGTCGCCAAAGTCAGTCACATTTTCCAGAATCCCATTCGAACCGGCCTTACATGTGGATGGAACAGTGATCCACACACTACAACTGTCCGATTTGTCAGTCAGTGATTGTTTGCAAGGCCACCATTCGTATGCTGAGAAAGGCTGTGACAACGACCAAGTTACCTGGTTGCCCCAAGAGGGGGAGCTGGCATTGGTCATACCGGATCCACCCAATGGATTGGTTGCTGCTGTTGGAGGTATTCCGTTGTAATCCACTGAAATGATAAAAGAATCACCCGGGTTTGAATTCACGGGCACTTTTATGGCTGAGTTGTTTCTGCTATAATCGACCGGTACTCCATTGACTCGTATTTCACTTATTGTAAAAGATTGAAACAATTCGAATAAAGCCGAATCAAGGAGCTGAGTTGCGGTTGCATGGATTTCACCTGTCCCGGAAACAGCAGTTGAGAGGTTGTTCATAGCAACATTCAACTGATAAAAGTGTACATCGTATTTGTCTGTTTCTTGTATCTGAGAAACAGAAAGAGTATTGCTTTTAAGTGTGGAGCTTTTAAAATGGTCGCGTTTGGAACAAAAGGGGTGTGATTCATTCTGTCCATAAACATACACGGACGAATAAAGTATCGCAACGAGTAATAAAATGTGGTTCAAAAAAGTTTTCATAGGATTAGTTTTATGGTCGTTTTAACGTATTTGATCTTCATTCAAAAAGCGAATAAAATGGAAGCCTCTTGGAGCATACCCCTCATTGTAGAAGAATTTATGAGCTTTGAAATTATATGTGTAAGAGTCAAGAGACATCATATTGCATTTATATTCTTGAGCTTTTTGGGAAAGATACTCAAACATAGCTTTGCCGACACCTTTTGAGCGCGCCTTGTCACTAACCACGAGGTTATCAATTTCCAAATAGCGTCCGCACCATAATTTTGTTCCGATCCAAAAGCCTGCAATCCCGACACAAGTACCATTGTCAAATGCTGCAAGCTGGCCGTAGTGGTTATTTTGTAGCATCTCGTCAAGGTCATTGGAATAAGACTCTTTTGTCAAAGAGGGATAGAGTTCTTGCATGACATCAAGTTGGTCAAGCATTTCTTCTTTCGATGGTAATTCTTTCAGCTCGATCATTTGTATTTTAAAACCAGTTCGGTATAAAAAAGTTCGTATATTCTTCTGTATTCATCGTTCCAGGAATAGCTTTCCTTAAATCCGTGGGCTTCAACAGGAAAAACTGTCAGATCCCAATTTGTTTTGTGCAATTCGATGAAGCGTTGACTCAATCGAACAACATCCTGAAATTGAACATTGTCATCCACCATTCCGTGCAACATTAACAATTTATCTTGAAGGTTTTCTGCGAAATAAATAGGTGAACTTTTTCTATACGCCTCCGGATCTGTTTCAGGGTAATTTAGAATATTGCTCGTATACTCATGGTTGTAATGTGCCCAGTCTGTTACTGACCTTAATGCTGCTCCGCAAGGAAATTCGCCCGGTGTGCTGAGCAGAGCCATCAGGGTAATGAACCCACCATATGAACCTCCGTAAATCCCTACTCTATTTGAGTCGATGTCCAGTGTATTAATCAGGTAATCTTTTCCATCCAAATGATCTTGAAGGTCGCGACCGCCCATGTGTCGATAGATCGCAGTTCTGTAATCACGCCCATAACCTTCACTGGCTCTGTAATCAATGTCCAAAACGGTAAATCCATTGTCAACCAATAGATTGTGGAACATGTACTCACGATGATAATTGCTCCAGTAATTGTGCGCATTTTGAAGGTACCCTGCTCCATGTACAAAAATTACCGCTGCCTTATTTTCGGATCCTTCGTTTGGTTTGTACAAACGAGCATAAACGTCTTTTTCATCGGAAGCTTTAAATGTGATCACTTCCGGTTTGCGCCAGAAGTATTTGTTGAATTCCTGAGTTGTAGAATACGTGATCCTTGTTTTGGAGGAATTGCTTTCATTTAGAGCAGTACACAACTCCCATGGTGTGTTCTTATCTGAATATCGAATAGCCAGTGTTTTTTCATCAGGAGAAAGCTGCACATCATGGTAACCTTCCTTGCTCAAGATATTGGCTGTTTTTCCTGTTTCAATATCAACGCGTAAAAAATTTCGGTCGCCCGGATGAGATCGATTGGCAGTTATGTAGAACGATTTTCCGTCTTTGGATAAGATCGCTTCATGAACCTCCCAGCTTCCTTCCGTCAATGGAACAGTTCGTTCTAAGGTTTTGATAAGTTTGGAGGTATTGTGGAGGTATAGGTGTGAGTAGCCCGTCTTTTCTGATTGAAAATAAACCGTTTGATCGTCATTTAGCCACCCCAAGGTCCCCTCCTCTGTGTTCCAACTCGAGATTCCGGGACCTCCAATCCACGCTTCATCGTGCTGCCGTTCGATCTCGGAAAATTCTCCTGTCTCAAGATCTATCAGAATAATCCATCGGTCCTTGTTGTCATATGAACGAATATCACAAACCGCCTGATCAGTTGTTTTGGTGAATTTTAGTGAATGCATTACCACTTTTCGATCCTTTTCATAGGGAAGTGAATCATTCAAATAGGTCGGTTTTTTTCTAATATCTGAGAGTTTGGATAAGTCTATGAAATAAACGGTGTCCTTTTTTATGTCTACTAATGCTAGTCGGTGCAACGGTTCTTCTGCCCCAACTTTAGCTCTCGCACTGGAGGTGTAGGTGTACCCATTGGAGGAAATATGATGCTCAACTTTCGTGTCTGTTTCATTGGGATAATCCGAAAGACGAAAAGAAACAAATCGGCCGTTGGGACTGACCTGAATTTGCTCGATCTGATCTTTTCCTAAGTAAAAAGGTTTTGCCTCCTTGTAAATGTCGACCTCCTTCGATTTTCTCCAGACGGTTCGTTCGTTTTGATCCCGGATGTATTCAAATAATTCCATTTGCTGCCTCATCAGATAGGTCGAGTCTTTCTTATGTTCAGGAGCTTCGCCGGAACGGAAATTCGTTAATTGCAGAATGGATCCTTTTCCCTTCGAGTATTCGAAAATATTCAAGCCGGACTGAAAGTAAATTATTCCCGGATTCCTCGACCGCTGAATGGAATGAAGACCGGAAGTGGAGGAGTAAAGACGAGATAATTGCTTTGAATTTTTATCATAGCGTGTCAGGCTTCCATCAATGATTTGATATTGGTCCGAAAAGTTCGCTTGAGCTCGGTCGTATTCAAGAATTGATTTAGGATCAGCAGATATGGGTTTGCTACCTTTTAACGAGGGTTGATACTCATAGGTCGAATTACCAGGCTCATTCTTGGGGTTCCAGTCGAAATAAATCTTTTTTCCATCGATGCTCCAACGAATATTTTCAGGCTGATGGCCAATAAATTCATTGCCCTTCATGATGTCTTCCAATTTGAGTGGTGAATTGTTGGGGACATGTTGTGCGGTAATGTATCCCGCGACGAAAAGCAAACAGCACGGGTATAAAAAACGATTCAATGGCATGCCGTAAATTTACAAAAGGCGCTTCGTTTTTAAAGGATGCTCAAAGAATTATTTGCAGGGTATTGCTGAATAGCTTGATTTCATTATCTTTGCACCCCAATTATTTATAAACCGGGGTTTCGTACCCCACATTGTAAACTTAAATTATGGCAACTCGAATCAGATTGCAAAGACACGGAAAGAAAGGAAAAGCTTTCTTCCATTTAGTAGCTGCGGATAGCAGAGCAAAGAGAGATGGAAAGTTCATCGAGAAACTCGGAACGTACAATCCAAACACGAATCCAGCGACTATTGACATCAACTTCGATCGTACACTTCATTGGGTACAGGTTGGAGCCGAAATGTCTGATACCGCAAGAGCGATCTTATCTTACAAAGGAATTCTTTACAAAAATCACTTGTTGAAAGGGGTCGCGAAAGGAGCTTTTACGTTAGAACAGGCAGAGGCGAAATATGTTGCATGGGCTACTGAAAAAGATTCTAAAATCTCAGGAAAGAAAGACGGATTAGCGAAATCTGCTGCTGCAGACAAAGCAGCTCGTTTCAAGGCGGAAGAAGAGGCGAAAGCAGCAAAAGCTGCAGCTATCGAAGCTAAAAACACTGTGGTTGAAGAAGCAACAGTTGAGGAGGCGGAGGTGGAAGCACCTGTAGCTGAAGCAACGGAAGAGGTAGCGGAAGTTGAAGCGGAAGCAACAGTAGCTGAAGAGCCTGCTGCTGAAGATCCAGCTGCCGAGGAAGCGACTCCGGAAGAGCCTGCTGCTGAAGATCCAGCATCAGAGGATACTTCTACAGAAGAATAATTTTAAGACTTGAATGAACAAAGCAGATTGCTTTCATTTAGGATATGTTGCGAAACTTCACGGATTTAAAGGTGAAGTTTCGTTGTTTTTAGACGTTACCAATCCGGAGGATTACAAGTCTCTGGATGCAGTTTTTATTGAGCTGAACAATCAATTGACCCCCTTTTTCATAGAATCATTCAAGTTAAAAAACAAAGGGTTCGCAGCGGTGAAGCTTGAAGGTGTCAATGGCGAAGAGGATGCCAGGGTTCTGCTTCGCAAGAATTTATTTCTACCCGCGCAAATTTTACCTAAGCTGACAGGAACACAATTCTATGACCATGAAGTGGTGGGATTTACTGTTGTAGATGAGAAGTTTGGTGAAATTGGTAAACTCGAGACGATTGTTGATCTGCAAGCAAATCCGCTCATACAAATTTTCAAAGGTGAGAAAGAAATCCTCATTCCTTTGATGGAGGGGCTCGTTACTTCGCTCGACCGAAAAAAGAAGCGAATGACCATTAAGGCTCCGGAAGGTCTTATTGAACTCTACCTTGGGTAGAAATGAGTACATTCAATTTTCGTCGATTTTCTGTTTTTCAAGGCAAAAGTGCTATGAAGGTCGGAACGGATGCTGTGTTGTTGGGGAGCTTGATTGACATCAAAGAGGAACGATTTTGTTTGGAAATGGGTTCCGGAACCGGAGTTATTTCACTCATGCTTGCCCAACGATTTGAACAGCTTAAAATAGATGCTATTGAAATCGATCGTGATGCTTTTGAAGAGATGAGCTTGAATTTCGAAAACAGCCCATGGTCTCATCGACTTTATGCCCAGTATGGTGATTTCTTCTCGCTGAATTCTAAAAACAAGTTTGATTTGATTTTTTCAAATCCTCCCTTTTATGTCAACACGCTTTATTCGTCTGATGAAAGGGTAACTCTATCGAAACACGCTCTTTTTTCATTTCAAGATTTTCTAATAAAAACCGCCTCATTGCTCACTGAGAGTGGGGTCCTTTGGCTGATTGTTACAGCCGAATTAGCTCAGGAACTGCTAGCATGTTCTGGCGACACCGGATTTTATCCATGCAGTTTAATTGAAATTCAAGGTAAACCAGGAAAACATTCGCGGACTATCATATGTTTATCTAAAGAAAAATGTGAATTGAGCAAAAGAGAATTTGTAGTTCGCAATGAGGAGGGAAAATACAGCGAGGAGTATATTTTGTTAACCCGTGATTTTCACGACCGTGAGCTGTAGTGTTCTAAAAAGTATAAAGCTGATTGTGCATTTTTTTTAAATATTCTTCAATTTTTGGACTGCTACAAAAAATGAAAGGATAAATTTGTGAATGATTTAGCGTGACTTTAGTCACCAAAAAAGATTACTTACGAGCTCAAGCGGAATTGACTACGTACCAATAGTTCTCC
>Ga0315906_10002936_pt1 | contig 23066 bp, 35 predicted proteins | sample LakEriMetagenome_4_FD_203526 | JGI IMG/M metagenome (GOLD analysis project Ga0315906, IMG submission 203526) | Freshwater fungal communities from buoy surface, Lake Erie, Ohio, United States - Buoy 2 MA122 | ecosystem: Environmental > Aquatic > Freshwater > Lake > Lake biofilm | place: USA...
TTGGTCGTTTGGCTTATTTCCGTTGCTATGCCGGTCGTTTGGACGAAGGTTCTTATGTATTGAACACGCGTTCAGGAAACAAGGAGCGTATTTCCCGTATTTTCCAGATGCACGCTAATAAGCAGAACCAGGTTCCGTTCATCGAAGCGGGTGACATCGGTGCTGCAGTAGGATTTAAAGACATCAAGACCGGTGATACACTTTGTGCTGAGAACGCTCCAATCGTTCTTGAGGCGATGAATTTCCCTGAGCCGGTTATCGGTTTGGCTATCGAAGCTAAAACGCAGGCTGATCAGGATAAACTGGGTGTTGCTTTAGGTAAGCTCTCTGAAGAAGATCCGACATTCCGCGTTAAGTCAGATGAAGAGTCCGGTCAAACGGTAATTTCCGGAATGGGTGAATTGCACCTGGAGATCATTATCGACCGTTTGAAGCGTGAGTTTAAAGTGGAAGTAAACCAGGGTGCTCCTCAGGTTAACTATAAAGAAGCTATCAACGGCGTGATTGAGCACCGCGAGGTGTACAAAAAGCAGACCGGTGGTCGTGGTAAGTTTGCCGATATCAAGATCGTTGCATCTACTGTGGATGCTGACTTTGAAGTCACCGATAAGAATATGGGTCTTCAGTTCGTTAATGAAATCACCGGCGGTAACATTCCTCGTGAATTCATTCCGGCTGTTGAAAAAGGATTCCGTTCATCTATGTTGAATGGTGTATTGGCTGGCTATCCGTTGCAAGCGTTGAAGGTCCGTTTGATAGACGGTTCTTATCACAACGTTGACTCTGATTCACTTTCTTTTGAAATCTGTGCGCGTACTGCTTTCCGTGAAGCACTTCCAAAATGTAAACCTGTACTGCTGGAGCCAATCATGAAGCTGGAGGTTATTACGCCGGAGCAAAACATGGGTGACGTTGTGGGTGACTTGAACCGCCGTCGCGGTCAGGTGGAAGGTATGGATTCCAAAGGCGGTGCCCAGGTAATCAAAGCTAAAGTTCCACTGTCCGAAATGTTCGGTTACGTAACACAATTACGTACCATTACTTCCGGTCGTGCTACTTCTACGATGGAATTCTCTCACTACTCTGATTGTCCGCGCAATTTGGCTGATGAAGTTATCGCAAAGGCTAAAGGCAAAACCAAAGCGGCTCAAATCGACTAATATCAATTATCAACTAATAAACGTTCTTTCCAATGTCTCAGCGCATTCGCATCAAATTGAAGTCTTACGATCACAACCTGGTTGACAAATCAGCCGAGAAAATCGTAAAGACGGTAAAGATCACCGGAGCGGTAGTAAACGGACCTATTCCGCTGCCGACCGATAAGAAGATCTTTACGGTACTTCGTTCCCCGCACGTAAACAAAAAGGCGCGTGAGCAATTCCAACTTTGCTCGTATAAGCGTCTGCTGGATATCTATAACTCTACCGCAAAAACGGTTGACGCGTTGATGAAGCTAGAGCTGCCAAGCGGCGTTGAAGTTGAAATCAAAGCATCATAATTAACACCATAGGTTAAAACCTGCTATGTTGACTTCGGTCAACCAATGGCACAACAAAAAGAAAAATGTCAGGAATTATCGGAAAGAAAATCGGAATGACCAGCATCTTCGGTGCAGACGGGAAATACATCCCTTGCACCGTGATCCAGGCCGGACCGTGTGTCGTCACCCAGGTGAAGACTACGGAAACCGACGGCTACAATGCCGTGCAGCTGGCATTCTCCGATAAAAAGGAAAAGCACACGACCAAGGCGGAAGCCGGTCACTTCAAGAAAACGGGAACGGCTCCTAAGCGAAAGCTGGTTGAATTCCGTTACTTCCCTGAATTGCCTTCATTAGGTTCAGAGATCAAAGCTGATCTTTTCGCTGAGGGTGATTTCGTGGATGTGGTAGGAACATCAAAAGGACGCGGATTTCAGGGTGTTGTAAAGCGCCACGGTTTCAGCGGTGTTGGTATGCAGACCCACGGTCAGCACAACCGTCTTCGTGCGCCGGGTTCACGTGGTGCTTCTTCTTATCCGTCACGTGTATGGCGCGGTCAGCGTACGGCCGGTCACATGGGTGTTGCCCGCGTGAAGGTGCAGAATTTGGAAATAGTAAAAGTAATGGCCGAGCAGAACCTCATCCTCGTGAAAGGTGCTTTGCCGGGTCATAATGGTTCATATGTAATTGTGGAGAAGTAAGATCATGGAAGCGAACATTCTGAACACCGCCGGTAAAGAGACCGGTAAGAAAGTGAAGCTGAGCGAAAAGATCTTCGGTATCGAGCCGAACGATCACGCGATCTATCTTGACGTGAAGCAGTACCTGGCTAATCAGCGTCAGGGAACTCACAAGTCTAAAGAGCGTGCGGAAATCAACCGTACCACCAAGAAGTTGAAGCGTCAAAAAGGTACCGGTGGTGCCCGTGCCGGTTCAATGAAATCCCCGCTTTTCGTGGGTGGTGGTCGTGTATTCGGCCCTCGTCCTCGCGATTACTCGTTCAAGCTGAACCGTAAATTGAAGCATTTGGCGTGTATGTCTGCGTTGACGTACAAGGCAAAAGACAAGAGCATCATCGTGCTGGAGAACTTTCAGTTTTCTGCACCGAAGACAAAGAACTACGTTGATATGCTTAAGAACCTCAACCTGGATGGAAAGAAGGCGTTGGTGGTACTTCCGGCACACGATAACAACATCTATCTCTCCTCACGTAATGTGCAGCGTAACAAGGTGACGACAGCTTCTGAGCTGAACACCTACGATGTCCTTAACGCACACCAGTTGGTGATTGTTGAAGGATCAGTTGCAGCACTTGAAAACCGTTTCTTATCATGAGCGTACTTAAGCAACCCCTTATCACGGAAAAGATGACCAAGATCAGCGAGAAGCTGGGTCAATATGGTTTCATCGTTGATATCCGCGCCAACAAGGTCGAGATCAAGAAAGCGGTGGAGAAGATGTACAACGTAACCGTTGACAGTGTCAATACCGTAACCGTTGCCGGAAAAGTGAAGGCACGTTATACCAAGACCGGCTTCGTTGCCGGTAGTACCGGAAATTACAAGAAGGCGATTGTTACCTTGAAGAAGGGTGATACCATCGATTTCTATAGCAACATTTAATCAGGAGGGAATTGAATTATGGCAGTTAAGAAACTACGCCCGATGACCCCAAGCCAGCGTCACATGCTGGTGGACAATTACGACGATCTCACCGCTGGTAAGCCGGAACAGAGTCTGTTAGTACCTAACAAGCGCTCTGGCGGTCGTAACGCCGACGGTAAGATGACCATGCGTTATATCGGTGGTGGTCACAAGAAGATGTACCGTCTCATCGACTTCAAGCGTGAGAACCACGGTGTAGCCGGAACGGTAAAGTCTATTGAGTATGATCCGAACCGTTCAGCGCGTATTGCGTTGGTTTACTTCAAAAACGGTGACAAGCGCTATATCGTAGCTCCGACCGGTTTGAAAGTGGGCCAGACGGTAATGTCCGGAACGGGTGCAACGCCTGAAATCGGCAATGCGCTGTTCATGAAAGACATTCCGTTGGGTACGTTGATCCACAACATCGAATTGCGTCCTGGTCAGGGAGCGGTGATGGCACGTAGTGCCGGAACCTATGCTCAGCTGGCAGCTCGCGACGGCGATTACGCGATCCTGAAAATGCCTTCCGGCGAAACCCGTAAAGTATTGAGCAGTTGCATGGCAACGATTGGAACGGTTTCCAATCCTGATCATAACAAGGTTTCACTTGGTAAAGCTGGTGCATCCCGCTGGAAAGGTCGTCGTCCACGCGTACGTGGTGTAGCGATGAACCCAGTCGATCACCCGATGGGTGGTGGTGAAGGACGTGCATCCGGAGGTCATCCGCGTTCACGCAAGGGCTTGTACGCTAAAGGTCGCAAGACACGCCGCAAGAATCACCCAACCAATAAGTATATCATCGAAGGAAGAAAGAAATAAATCTGATGACCGGAAGAGTAGGGCTGCGTAGTCTGACTTGACTGGAACTCGAAAGAAAAAGAATCACAACAATGGCTCGTTCGCTAAAAAAAGGTCCTTACATCGCTCACCATCTTGACACAAAAGTGAACAAGATGAATGAGGCGAAGAAGAAAACGGTCATCAAGACCTGGTCCCGCGCATCTATGATCTCTCCGGAGTTCGTTGGTCACACCTTCGCTGTGCATAACGGCAATAAGTTCATCCCGGTATATGTTACCGAGAACATGGTAGGACACAAGTTGGGAGAGTTCGCTCCAACCCGCACGTTCCGTGGACACAGTAAAAAAGCCTAATTAACTGATTAAAACGAAAGATCCGTCATGGGACTCAGAAAACGTGAAAGTGCTGAAAAGCGCAAAGAGATCATGAAGAATACGGCGGTCGCACGCCTGGTGAATGTTCCGACATCGCCACGTAAGATGCGAATCGTTGCTGACTTGATCCGTGGAAAAGAAGTGATGCAGGCGATGAATATCCTGCGCTATAACTCAAAAGCTCCTGCTGAGCGTTTGGAGAAGCTCCTGCAGTCTGCAATAGCAAACTGGGAAGCTAAATCCGGCGACAAGATCGACGAAGGAAAAGTATTCGTGAAGAGCATCAATGTTGACAGTGCGCGAATGTTGAAGCGTCTCCGTCCGGCCCCTCAAGGCCGTGGTTACCGGATCCGCAAGCGTTCCAACCACGTAACCATCGTGCTGGACATGATTCCTGCAGGTAAAGAACAGAAAGCGGAAACCGCTGCATAATTTTAATCAAGAAACTACCCAATATCAATAGCTAGCAATGGGACAAAAAGCACACCCGATCGGTAACAGACTTGGTATCATCCGCGGATGGGATTCTAACTGGTATGGCGGCAAGAAATATGCCGACAAACTGGTGGAAGATTCCAAGATTCGCAAATACCTCATCGCACGTCTTGCAAAAGGCGGTGTAGCGAAAGTGGTTATCGAACGCACCATGAAGCTGATCACGGTTACGGTTCACACGGCTCGTCCGGGTATCGTTATCGGTAAAGGCGGACAGGAAGTCGATAAGTTGAAAGAAGAGCTCAAGAAGCTCACGAAGAAAGACGTTCAGATCAACATTTTCGAGATCAAACGTCCTGAACTCGATGCTCAGTTGGTAGCGGACGGTATCGCCCGTCAGATCGAAGCGCGTATCTCTTTCCGTCGTGCGGCTAAGATGTCTATCCAATCTACCATGCGCATGGGTGCTGAAGGTATTCGTGTAATGGTGGCCGGTCGTCTTGGTGGTGCGGAGATTGCCCGTACTGAACAATACAAAGATGGACGTATTCCACTGCACACGTTCCGTGCGGATATTGACTTTGCTATGTCTGAGGCTCAAACCGCCTATGGAAAGATTGGTTGCAAAGTATGGATCTGTAAAGGTGAAGTGTATGGTAAGCGCGACCTTTCTCCAAACGTAGGTTCAAATGCGCCGGCTAACGCTCCTAAAGGTCTTACGGCTACCGGTCGTGATCGTGGTGATCGCGGAGACCGTGGTGGACGTGGTGGTCGCGGCGGTAACAACCGTGGTGGCGCAGGTGCAGGTCGTGGTGGAAAGAAAAGAGACTAATCCGGGAAGTTTCCGATTCAATAATTAAAGTAGATAAAGATCATGTTACAGCCGAAAAAGACAAAGTTTCGCAAACAGCATAAAATGGTTCCAAAAGGATGTGCCACTCGTGGTTATTCCCTGGCCTTCGGATCGTTCGGACTGAAGTCGCTCGAGACCGCCTGGATTCCATCCCGTCAGATTGAAGCCGCCCGTGTAGCGTTGACCCGTTACATGAAGCGTGAAGGTCAAGTTTGGTGCCGTGTATTCCCGGACAAGCCGATCACCCGCAAGCCTGCAGAGGTACGTATGGGTAAAGGAAAAGGTAACCCTGAATTCTGGGTGGCTGTCATCAAGCCGGGTACGATCATCTTCGAAGCGGAAGGAGTATCGGAAGCAACAGCACGTGAAGCTCTCCGACTTGCAGCACAGAAACTGTCAGTCAACACCAAATTCATCATTACCCGCGATTACTCCGCTTGATTGTAAATCGAGCAGTAAAACACAATAGCGTCATGAAAAAAGAGGACATCAAAGAATTGACAACCGAAGAGTTGAACCTCCGGTTACAGGAAGAGCGCGATCAGTATGTCAAGATGAAGATGAATCATACCATCTCTCCACTTGATAACCCATCGAAGATCCGTGAGAAGCGCCGCGGAATCGCCCGTATCACTACGGAATTGACCCAGCGCGCTAAAGCAGCTAATACGAATTCCTAATAATTCCACCTTCCAACAATGGAACAGAAAAGCACTGAAAACCGCGGTCTCCGCAAAGAGCGTACCGGCGTAGTCGTCAGCAACAAGATGAGTAAGAGCATCGTTGTAGCTGTGGAACGTAAAGTGAAGCATCCGATTTACGGAAAGTTCATCAAGAAGACCACCAAGTTCATGGCGCATGACGAGAATAACGAGTCGAATGTCGGTGACCTGGTGTTGATCGCCGAGACCCGTCCGATGAGCAAGAATAAGAACTGGCGTTTGAAGCAGATCATCGAGCGCGCTAAGTAAACCATTTGCCTTTCAAGGCATCAACGTTAAAAAAACAGAATCATGATCCAGCAGGAATCCAGATGTATAGTAGCCGATAACAGCGGTGCAAAGGAAGTTCTTTGTATTCGCGTGCTGGGCGGTACTAAGAAGCGTTACGCTTCCGTTGGCGACAAGATCGTCGTAACGGTAAAGCACGCCATACCTTCCGGAAACGTGAAGAAAGGCACTGTTTCCAAGGCGGTTGTCGTACGCACCAAAAAAGAATTGAAACGCTCTGACGGCTCTTATATCCGTTTTGACGATAATGCGGTCGTGTTGCTTACTGCTACAGACGAATTACGCGGCACTCGTATTTTCGGTCCGGTTGCCCGTGAGCTTCGCGAAAAGCAGTTCATGAAGATCGTTTCCCTGGCACCGGAAGTGCTGTAAACAATAATTGTAAAGAGAACAGTAGCGATGGAAAGAACATCCAATAAACAGCCGAAGCTGAACGTCCGCAAGGGCGACACCGTAAAGGTGGTATCCGGCGACTCCAAAGGAGCACAGGGTCGTGTACTCGAAGTGTTTGTGAAAGAGCGCCGCGTCCTGGTGGAGGGCGTGAACATGGTCACCAAGCACACCAAGCCGAATGCAAAGAATACCCAGGGTGGTATCGTAAAACAAGAAGCACCGATCCACATTTCAAACATCATGGTGGTCGATGGCAAGGGTAATGCTACCCGCGTCGGTCGTCGTTTGGAGGACGGTAAATTAGTTCGTTATTCTAAAAAATCAGGGGAGGTTATCAAGTAATGAGTTACGCTCCACGCCTTAAAGCCAAGTACCGCGACGAAGTCGTTCCGGCACTTCAGAAGAAATTCAATTATAAGAGCTCCATGCAGGTGCCTCGTTTGTTGAAGATCAGTGTCAACCAGGGTATCGGTGATGCTGTCAGCGACAAGAAGCTGGTGGAATATGCTTTGACAGAGATGACGACGATCACCGGTCAGAAAGCGGTTCCAACGAAATCTCGTAAGGATATCGCTAACTTCAAACTCCGTGTCGGCGTTGCCATCGGTGCACGCGTGACCCTCCGTGACGTTAAGATGTACGAATTCCTTGATCGTCTGATTTCTGTTGCGTTGCCGCGTATCCGCGACTTCCGCGGGATCAATCTGAAAGGTTTCGACGGCAACGGCAATTACACCCTGGGTGTAACCGAGCAGATCATCTTCCCGGAGATCGACATTGACAAAGTCAACAAGATTACGGGTATGGACATCACGTTCGTTACCTCTGCAAAGACCGACGAGGAAGCACTCGAACTGCTTCGAGAATTTGGATTCCCATTCCGTACCAACTAATCAGATAACACATCAACGACAATATCACATGGCAAAAGAATCGATGAAAGCCCGGGAAGTGAAGCGCCAGCGTATGGCGGCTCGCTATGCTGAGAAGCGCGCAGCTTTGAAAGCAGCAGGAGACTACCTCGCCCTGGACAAGCTTCCAAAGAATGCATCCCCGATCCGCCAGCACAACCGTTGCAAGCTGACCGGCCGTCCACGCGGTTACATGCGCACCTTCGGTATCTCTCGCGTATTATTCCGCAAGATGGCGCTGGATGGTAAAATCCCTGGAGTAACTAAATCCAGCTGGTAATTATTCGTTGATATTCTATTCACAAGCACTAACAAATTAAGACGATGACAGATCCTATAGCAGACTTCATCACCCGGGTACGTAACGCCGTGAGAGCAAATCACCGTGTTGTACAGATTCCGGCATCCAACATGAAGCGTGAGATGACCAAAATCCTTAAGGAAAAAGGGTACATCCTCGATTATAAGTTCGAGCAGGACGAAAAACAAGGCGTGATCAAGATCGCTTTGAAGTATCATCCGGTTACCAAAGCACCGGCCATCCGCAACCTGACCCGTATCAGCAAGCCAGGCCTTCGTAAATATGCAGGCGTAGAGTCTATGCCACGCGTATTGAACGGACTTGGTATCGCGATCCTTTCCACGTCGAAAGGGTTGATGACGGATAAAGAAGCCCGCAAGGAGAACGTGGGTGGTGAGGTTCTCTGTTACGTTTATTAATCTAAAAGAAAGTCCGCATTATGTCACGGATAGGAAAACTTCCGATCAATATTCCGGCCAAGGTTGAAGTGAAGGTGGCTGGTCAAATGATCACTGTGAAAGGTCCGAAAGGAGAGCTTACACAGGAACTGAAAAACGGTGTGACCGTAAAGGTCGACGGTAGTGTCATCAACGTAGAGCGTGCAAGTGATGCTAAACAGCATCGTGCACTTCACGGACTGTACCGTTCGCTGATCAACAACATGGTGACCGGTGTGTCTCAGGGATTCACGACCCAGCAGGAGTTGGTGGGCGTCGGTTATAAAGCCTCCAACCAGGGCCAGCTGTTGGATCTAGTGCTTGGTTACTCTCACCACTTCATTTTTGAATTGCCTGCAGAGGTGAAGGTGACGACCAAGCAAGAGAAAGGTCAGAACCCTACAATCATTCTGGAGAGTGCCGACAAACAATTGCTGGGTGCTGTATCTGCAAAGATTCGTTCGCTCCGCACGCCTGAGCCATACAAAGGAAAAGGGGTGAAGTTCACCGGTGAAGTATTGCGCCGCAAGGCCGGTAAATCTGCAGCTAAAAAATAATTAAGCCATGCTGAAGAAACAAACTAGAAGACGGAACATTCGCTTCCGCATCCGTAAGAAAATCAAAGGAACCCCTGAGTGTCCTAGACTCTCTGTATTCCGCAGTAACAAACAGATCTACGCGCAGTTGATCGATGATATCAATGGTGTTACCGTAACAGCCGCTTCCTCCAGTATGAAGGAAATGCAAGACACGAAAGGTCCTAAAGTGGATCTCGCTCGTGAGGTGGGCAAGACCATCGCAGCAAAAGCGATGCAAAGCGGAATCACTACAGTGGTATTCGATCGTGGTGGTTACCTGTATCATGGCCGTATTAAGGCCTTGGCAGAAGGTGCTCGTGAAGGTGGTCTCCAGTTTTAATTCTAAAAGAAGTTACATTACTCATGTCTGCAACTAACGTAAAGCGAGTTAAATCCAGCGAGATCGAACTTAAAGATCGCCTGGTCGGTGTCAACCGTGTTACCAAAGTAACCAAGGGCGGTCGTGCCTTCACATTTGCTGCGATTGTCGTGGTAGGTGATGAGAACGGTGTGGTCGGTCATGGTCTTGGTAAGGCGAAGGAAGTGACGGATGCTGTACAAAAAGGCATCGACGACGCAAAGAAGAACCTTGTAAAGGTTCCGGTGATGAAAGGCACTATCCCTCACGAAGCACACGGAAAATTCGGCGGAGCCTATGTGTTCCTCAAGCCGGCAGCTCCGGGTACCGGCGTAATCGCAGGTGGTGCTATGCGTGCAGTACTGGAGAGTGTTGGTATTCACAACGTACTCGCGAAGTCAAAGGGCAGCTCTAACCCGCACAACGTGGTTAAAGCGACCATCGATGCACTGGCACAGATGCGCGATCCTGCAACGGTTTCTCAGCACCGCAGCCTGAAAATGGAAAAAGTCTTTAACGGCTAATTATAAATTAGCGACAACTGCATAGTGTCATGGCAAAAATGAAAATCACCTTGGTCCGTAGCGGTATTGACCGTCCGGAGACCCAGAAAAGAACACTGAAGGCGCTTGGTCTTACCAAAATGCACCGTTCGGTGGAATTGGAGATAACCCCCCAAATCAAAGGAATGATCAACAAGGTGCAGCACCTGGTTGAAGTGAAGGAAATCTGAAACAATTAAACGAATAGAAAGGAATTCATATGATGAACCTGTCAACACTAAAGCCTGCCAAGGGATCCGTCCGTGATAATAAGCGTCTCGGCCGTGGAGCCGGTTCCGGTAAAGGTGGAACAGCTTCCCGTGGTCACAAAGGGGCTCAGTCCCGTTCCGGTTACAGCCGTAAACGCGGATTCGAAGGTGGTCAGATGCCATTACAGCGTCGCGTACCTAAGTTCGGATTCAAGAACCCGTTCCGCGTTGAATATCATGGCATTAACCTGGACTCATTGCAGTCTTTGGCCGAGAAAAAGAACCTCAGCACCATCGACTATGATGTCTTGGTGGAAAACGGTATTGCTTCCAAAAATGAGAAAATTAAAATTCTTGGTCGGGGCGAACTGAAAGCCAAATTGGACGTAAAAGCACACGCTTTCTCCGCAACTGCAAAAGCAGCTATTGAATCTAAAGGAGGCACTACTTCTATCATCGAAGCATGAAGAACCTGATACAAACCATACGCAATATCTTCAAGATTGAAGATTTGAGGCTTCGCATCCTCAATACACTCTTCTTCCTGTTGATTTACCGACTGGGGACACACGTTGTTTTGCCGGGTGTAGACCCATTGCAATTAGACGCTCTTCGCCAGCAAACTTCCGAAGGTGTTCTCGGACTGCTCGACATGTTTTCCGGCGGAGCATTTTCCCACGCGTCGATTTTTGCGTTGGGAATCATGCCGTATATCTCGGCTTCGATTGTGGTTCAGTTGTTGAGTATCGCTATCCCTTATTTCCAAAAATTACAGAAAGAAGGAGAGAGTGGACGTAAGAAAATCAACAACATCACGCGTTGGTTGACAGTGATCATTACCGCTTTCCAAGCTCCGGGTTATATTGTTAACCTTCGTTCACAAGTTTCCGGTGCGATCGTTTCAGTGTCCAACCCTGAATTAGTATCCCCGTTCCAGTTCTGGTTTACTTCTATCGTAATACTTGTTGCCGGTACCATGTTTGTTATGTGGCTAGGTGAGAAGATCACTGACAAGGGAATCGGAAACGGAATTTCCCTGATCATTATGATCGGAATTATTTCTCGTCTCCCGTCAGCTTTCCGTGACGAAGTGGCGTCTCGTGTGAATCAGGGCGGTGGTCTTGTAGTTCTCTTGCTGGAGTTAGTCGCATTGGCTGCAGTGGTGGCCTTTGTAATTCTTCTGGTGCAAGGAACGCGACGTATTCCTGTTAATTTCGCCAAGAAAATTGTAGGCAATAAACAATACGGCGGTGTTCGTCAGTACATTCCGCTTAAAGTAAACGCTTCCGGAGTAATGCCGATCATTTTCGCTCAGGCGATCATGTTCATTCCGGCAACCGTAGCTCAGTTCTTCCCGGATGCCAGTGCATCCCAAGGTATTTTAACCACCTTCGGAAATTTCACTTCCTTCTGGTACAACTTTGTGTTCGCTACGTTGATCATCCTCTTCACGTATTTCTATACGGCGATTGCGGTCAATCCAAATCAAATGGCGGATGACATGAAGCGTAACAATGGTTTCATTCCGGGAGTTAAGCCGGGTCGCAGTACAGCAGATTTCATTGATGAAGTGATGTCGCGTATCACTTTGCCAGGAGCTATTTTCCTGGCGTTCATTGCTATCATGCCTACGCTTGCTATACTTATGAATATTAACAACAACTTCGCCAGCTTTTACGGAGGTACTTCTCTGTTGATTATGGTGGGAGTTGTCCTTGATACGCTTCAGCAGATTGAGAGCCACCTGTTGATGCGTCATTACGATGGCTTAATGAAGAGTGGTAGAATCAAAGGCCGGTCGTCGGCTGCTGCTTCTGCTGTCTGATACGTACGTTCCTGCCTGGCATGCTCTATTACAAGACACAGGAAGAGATCGAACTTATCAGAGAAAGTTCTTTACTTGTTGCAAAAACCCTAGCTGAGGTGGCGAAAGTCATCCGGCCCGGAATCACGACACTGGAATTGGATCGTGTAGCGGAGAGTTATATCCGCGATCAAGGTGCAGTTCCCGCGTTCCTGAATTACAACGGATTCCCGAATACGTTGTGTATCTCTGTTAATTCACAGGTGGTACACGGTATACCTGGAAAGACGGAGTTGAAGGACGGCGATATTTGTTCTGTTGATTGCGGCGTGTTGAAAAATGGTTTTTACGGAGATTCCGCGTTCACCTTCGGGGTGGGCGATGTTAAGGATGAAACGATGAACCTTCTTCGCGTCACGCGTGAAAGTCTTGAGCAAGGTATCACCTTTGCGATTGCCGGAAATAGAATGGGAGATGTGAGTGCCGCTATCCAACAGCATGCAGAAGCCAGTGGTTATTCAGTTGTCCGGGAAATGGTCGGACACGGAATAGGACGCCACCTTCACGAAAAGCCCGAGGTTCCGAATTACGGAAAACGGGGTGCAGGGATGACCTTGAAAGAGGGACTGGTGATAGCAATCGAGCCGATGATCAACATGGGCGTAAAGTCGATTGTTCATGAGCGTGACGGTTGGACGGTGCGTACGGCGGATAATAAACCGTCTGCTCACTTCGAACATACGGTGGCAGTGAAAAAGGGAACTGCCGATATATTAAGCTCCTTCGTGTTCGTCGAAGAAGCCCTCAAATCGAATACGAACGTTAAAAAGTAAATTAAAAGGAAACGACTTTGGCAAAACAAGCCAGTATAGAGCAAGACGGTGTAGTCATCGAATCATTGTCGAACGCCATGTTCCGAGTGGAGCTGGAAAACGGCCATGAGATTATCGCGCACATTTCAGGCAAGATGAGGATGCACTATATCAAGATTTTGCCGGGCGACAAGGTAAAGGTGGAAATGTCACCGTATGACCTGACCAAAGGACGTATTACTTATCGATACAAATAACCCCCAATAGACTGTGGTTCGCCGCAGTCAAAATGAACCAAGCGATGAAAGTTAAACCCGCCATCAAGAAACGCAGTGTAGATTGCGTCATCGTACGCCGGAAAGGCCGGCTGTACGTCATTAACAAAAAGAATCCGCGTTTCAAGCAACGTCAGGGTTAATCGAATTCATTCACTGCAACCAATATAATCCAAGCATAAATGGCACGTATTGCTGGTATTGACTTACCAAAAAACAAACGAGGCGAAATCGGTCTCACCTACATCTTCGGCATCGGCCGCTCCACGGCGCAGCGCATCCTTACGGATGCCGGTATTGACTTCAATACTAAAGTCAGTGAGTGGAACGACGATCAGTTGAACAAACTTCGTACGATCATCAATGAATTGAAAGTTGAAGGTGCTCTCCGTTCAGAAGTTCAGTTGAACATCAAACGCCTGGTGGACATCAATTCATACCGTGGTATCCGCCACCGTAACGGACTTCCTGTCCGCGGTCAACGTACCCGTACGAATTGCCGTACCCGCAAAGGAAAACGTAAAACTGTCGCCAACAAGAAGAAGGCAACCAAAATGTAATTGATCACTATGGCAACATCATCATCCAACAAAGCCAAAACGGCAAAGAAGAAAGTTGTAAAGGTGGAAGCTACCGGCAAAGCGTTCGTGAGCTCTACTTTCAACAACGTGATCATATCACTGACCAACGAAACCGGACAGGTTATTTCCTGGAGCTCTGCAGGCAAAATGGGCTTTAAAGGTTCTAAGAAAAACACACCTTACGCTGCTCAGTTGGCAGCGAGTGATTGTGCTAAGACAGCCTATGACATGGGCCTTCGTAAGGTGAAAGTCTTCGTTCGTGGTCCAGGTGCAGGACGTGAGTCTGCTATCCGTACGCTGGCGCAAGCCGGTATTGAAGTGTCGGAAATCGTGGATATCACACCAATCCCTCACAATGGCTGCCGTCCTCCAGGACATCGTCGCGTCTGATTTCATTTTCATTACCTACAACCACCCAACAAAGAAATTAATCCATCATGGCAAGATATACCGGCCCTACCTCAAAGATCGCACGTCGTTTCCGTGAGCCGATCTTCGGTCCAGACAAAGCGCTCGAGAAGAAGAATTATCCTCCGGGACAGCACGGCGTTTCAAAGAAGCGTTCTAAGCAGTCTGAATACGCAGTTCAGTTGCAGGAAAAACAGAAGGTTAAACTGATGTACGGCATCCTTGAGCGCCAGTTTGCGCGCATTTTTGATCGTGCATTGCGTAAAACCGGTATTACCGGTGAAAACCTGTTGCAATTGATCGAAGCACGTCTGGATAACGTAGTGTACCGTATGGGAATCGCTCCGACGCGTCGTGCGGCTCGTCAGATTGTCGGTCACCGTCATATCACTGTAAACGGTAAAGTGGTTAATATCGCTTCTTATACCTGCAAAGCAGGCGACGTTGTCGCTGTGCGTGAAAAATCCAAAGCGTTGGAGATCATCACCGGTCAAATGACAGGTCACGTCAACAAGCATTCCTGGTTGGAATTCGATAAAGCTTCCATGTCCGGAAAAATCATCAACCTTCCTTCCCGTGATCAGATTGCGGAAAATATCAAGGAGCAGTTGATTGTCGAATTGTACTCCAAGTAAAATTAGTGGCTGATACCATCGGCCGTCTTACATCCTCTAACCTAAAACCAACAACCTATACAATGGCTATCCTCGCCTTTCAACGACCGGACAAAGTGATCATGGTCAATAGTGATGACCGCAACGGGGTTTTCGAATTCCGTCCACTTGAGCCAGGTTATGGAATTACCATAGGCAACTCCCTTCGCCGGATTCTTTTGTCCTCCCTCGAAGGTTTTGCCATCACTTCCGTACGTCTTTCCGGAGCTGATCATGAGTTTTCTACCATCAAAGGTGTTGTAGAAGACGTTACCGAAATCATTCTCAACCTGAAGCAGGTTCGTTTCAAGCAGCAGATTCAGGGTACGGAAACGGAAAAAGTGACGATTACCGTAAGCGGAAAGAATCAGCTTACAGCCGGTGATATCAGTAAGTTCACCACAGCTTTTCAGGTGTTGAACCCTGATCTGGTGATTTGCAATATGGAGCCTAGCGTCCGTATTACGATGGATATTCAGATTAATAAAGGACGTGGTTATGTTCCTTCAGAAGAGAACAAAACTGCTAATGCTCCTATCGGAACAATCTTCGTAGATTCTATTTACACTCCGATCCGTAATGTAAAATATGCAGTTGAGAACTATCGTGTCGAGCAAAAGACCGACTACGAAAAACTCGTTCTTGAAATTGGAACGGATGGTTCCATTCACCCAAAAGAGGCTTTGAAAGAAGCGGCAGAAATTCTGATTCACCACTTCATGTTGTTCTCTGACGAGAAGATTACCCTCGAAACGAAAGAGAAGACGCCTACCGAAGAGCTGGATGAGAACACGCTGCATATGCGTCAATTGTTGAATACCAAGCTGGTTGATCTTGACTTGTCAGTACGCGCTCTCAACTGCCTTAAGGCCGCTGATGTAGAAACGTTGGGCGATCTGGTATCGTACAACAAATCCGACCTTCTTAAATTCCGTAACTTTGGAAAGAAATCCCTGACTGAATTGGAAGAGTTGGTGCGTGCCAAGAACCTTACCTTTGGCATGAACGTTTCTAAATACTTGGAAAGAAAGAAGGACTAATAAATTGAATTAATCGGCCGGCTGTATAAACACCGGCAGTCAGTAAAAACAAGCTACTATGCGTCACAATCGTAAACATAATCACCTCGGAAGGACGACCAGTCACCGTCATGCAATGTTGTCCAACATGGCTGCGTCCTTGATCTTGGCTAAGCGTATCAATACCACATTGGCAAAAGCCAAGGCGTTGCGTGTCTATGTCGAGCCGCTTATTACGCGGTCAAAGAATGACACTACGCACTCACGTCGTATGGTCTTCCGTTACCTTCAAAACAAAATCGCTGTTACCGAATTGTTCCGTGAAGTAGCGCCGAAAGTAGCAGACCGTCCGGGTGGTTACACCCGTATCATTAAGTTGGGAAACCGTCCTGGTGATAATGCTGAAATGTGCATGATGGAGCTTGTTGACTTCAACACCTTGCTTGCTGGTGGAAAAGAAGGTGCAGCAGCTGCCAAGAAAACCACCCGCCGTGGCGGAACTCGTAAAAAAGCCACTGATGGCGCTGAGAAACCTGCCAAAGCTGAATCGGCACCTAAAAAGCCGGCCGCTCGTAAGAAGAAATCAGACGAGGCAGCCGAAGACAAAGGCGAATAATTTTTTCGACAATACATTGGAAAGGGGCGGAATTACCGCCCCTTTTTTTTCATTTATTAACAACGGGGATTATGGTCGATTTTAGACCTATCTTTGTTTCCCGATGCCAGTACGTCACACAGATAAACGTCCTGCGCTATTGTTACTGGAAGACGGAACCGTATTCCATGGACAGGCGGCGGGTGCCATCGGAACTACCACCGGTGAGATATGTTTTAATACCGGGATGACCGGTTACCAGGAAATATTTACTGACCCTTCTTATTACAAGCAAGTGCTTGTTGCCACTCATGTTCACATCGGCAATTACGGTGTGCACGGGGAAGAGGTGGAAAGCGATGGTATAAAGATCTCAGGTCTTGTTTGTCGATCTTTTAATGCTTCATTCTCCCGAAAGTCAGCTACGAATTCTATCCAGGATTATTTCGTTGCTCAGCACATCGTTGCCATAGCTGATGTTGATACCCGTGCACTGGTTCGTCATATCCGGCACAAGGGAGCTATGAATTGCATTATCTCTTCCGAAACACTGGACGTCGATGTGCTGAAAACGCAGTTGCAAATGGTTCCTTCTATGGCAGGATTGGAACTGTCATCTTCAGTGACCACACGTCAACCCTATTTCCTTGGTGATCCATCTGCCGCTCTGAAAGTGGCTGTACTTGATTTTGGTGTGAAGAGAAACATTCTTCGCAGTTTGCTTCAGCGCGGTTGTTATTTGCAGGTTTTTCCAGCATCAACGTCGTATGCGGAAATTAAAAAGTGGCAGCCTGATGGAATACTGTTAAGTAATGGTCCCGGCGATCCTTCGGCTATGCCAAGTGCTGTAGCAACTATTAAAGAAATACTCAACGATACCACTCCGGTATTTGGTATTTGTTTAGGACATCAGTTGCTGGCTGAGGCCTGTGGCATCACCACTTACAAGATGTTCAATGGTCATCGCGGCATCAATCATCCTGTGAAAAATCTGATCACCGGTCGTTGCGAAATTACTTCACAGAATCATGGTTTTGCGGTGAAGGCAGAGGATGTGCATGCTTCTACACGTGTAGAGGTTACGCATATCAATTTGAACGATGGAACGATTGAGGGTATTCGTGTTAAAAACCGTGCTGCTTGCAGCGTGCAATACCATCCGGAAGCAGCTCCGGGTCCGCACGATTCCAGCTATTTGTTCGATGAATTCCTTCAGGTCATCCGAAAATATATCGGCGCAGAAAAGCAGGTCGCTGGCTGATTTTAAAGCAGTGAGTTCTTGACGCCGCGAGCGGCGAGTTTCCAGTAATATTTTTCGTTCGGTACTTTTTTCAAAGCTTCGAGGTGTCGAACGCCGTGCATATCACTGCCGATAAAGTCAATCATATCCTCATCGATTAAAAGCTCGGCGCAATGTCGTGCCGCAGGACCATAATAACCCACGAGAGAATTAGTGTTGAGTTGAAAAAGGACGCCGAGGTCTTTTAGTTTACGGTAAATTTCCGGTTTGCCGTACCAAAAAGGATACCGCTCCGGATGCGCGAGCACAGGAACGTAGCCTTGAATGTTCAGGTCAAAAACTACGTTTTGAATATTGTCCGGCGGATTCACATAGGAAATTTCGAAAAGAAGATACTTCTCTGCAATGGTCAGTAGCTTTTCATTGCGGTTGATCATCTGCACCAAAGCTTCATCGAGGTAATATTCTGCGGCAGCTTCGAGTTCGATGTTGATGCCTTGTTGTCTTGCTGCAGACGTTACAGTGGCCAAACCATTCATGATTATTTCCGGCGTATTGCGGAAGTAATCACTCATTATGTGCGGCGTGGTGATTATTTTTTTATAGCCCAGGTCTTGTAATTCGCGCAAGAGTTCCAGCGAGTCTTCTATTGTTGCAACGCCATCGTCAATACCGGGAATCAGGTGGGAGTGAATGTCTGTTCCAATTATTGAAAAATCGTTTACCGGCGGATACTGGATGGTTGCTTGTTTACTTCCGAAAATCCGATTCAGCCAACTCATAGACTTAACGTGCGCTTTGGGTAAACCATTCAAACGTGCGACGAAGACCTTCTAGCGCTTTTACTGTTGGAGTATATCCCAAAAGTTTCTCTGCCTTGGATATATCCGCGAGCGAATCACGGATATCACCTGCTCTTGATTCACGATGTATAGCTTTGACATCCGAGCCAGCTAATCCGGTAATCATACTGTAAATTTCATTGATGGACAACCGTTCTCCAACGGCTACATTGTAAATCTGATTAGTTGCATCAGGATTAGTAGCGAAGAAGGCGCGTATATTGGCTTGTACGGCATTTTCTACAAAGGTAAAATCGCGCGTCTGTTCGCCGTCGCCATCAATGAAAGGTGCATTCTTGGATAGGGCTGCATGCATGAAGAGCGGAATAACTGCTGCATAAGCACCTTCTGGACTTTGATTCGGTCCGAAAACATTAAAATACCGCAGACCGATTATTTCCATGCCGTATGTTTTTGCAAAGACGGCGGCGTATAATTCGTTCGTTTTTTTACTGACGGCGTAGGGCGACAATGGGTTGCCGGTTTCTTGTTCGCGTTTCGGTAATACCGGATGATCACCATATACCGATGAACTACTGGCATAAACAAAACGCTTGACTTTTTGCTCTTTTGCCGCAGCCAGAACATTCAAGAATCCGGTAGCATTGATGGAGTGGGTGGCAATCGGATCTTTTACAGAACGTGGTACCGATCCTAATGCTGCCTGATGTGATACATAGTCGATTCCTTCACAGGCTTTCAGGCAAGCAGAATAATCGCGGATGTCTTCCTTGATAAATTCCACATTGGCAGCGCTCAGAAAAGGTTGGATATTTTCCAGATTGCCGGTGAGCAGGTTGTCTAAGATGCGAACATGGCCTGCCTTATGCTCTACGAGATAAGCGACCAGGTTGGATCCAATGAAACCTGCGCCGCCGGTTATCAGAAAGCGCGTTTTGGAAATATCGACGTTATGAAAGTCGTGCTGCACTAGCGATGTAGATATTGTTGTTCGTAGTAGTTAAGGTAGTCACCGGAAGTCACGTTGTTCAACCAGGTCTCATTTTCGAGGTACCAGGAAACCGTTCGTTCCAATCCTTCCTCAAATTGTAAAGACGGCGCCCAGTCAAGTTCTGCTTTTATTCGCGATGCATCGATGGCATAACGAAGATCGTGTCCGGCTCTGTCTTTTACGAAGGTGATAAGTTTTTCTGATGTTCCGGAAGCTCGCTCCAGTTTTTTATCCATGATTTTACACAATAAACGGATCAAGTCAATGTTTTTCCATTCGTTGTGCCCGCCGATATTATATGTTTTACCATTTTCGGCACGGTGAAATACCGTGTCAATAGCTATGGCATGGTCAATAACATACAGCCAGTCCCGTACGTTTTCTCCTGTACCGTAAACGGGAACAGGACGATTATTTCGAATATTATGTATCGCCAGGGGAATCAGCTTCTCCGGAAATTGATTAGGTCCATAATTGTTGGAGCAATTCGATATGACGATTGGAAGACCATAGGTGTCGTGGTAAGCTCGAACGAAATGGTCAGAACTGGCTTTGGAGGCAGAGTAAGGACTGTGCGGGTCATAGGCCGTAGTTTCTGTGAACATGCCGGTTTCGCCAAGTGTACCATAAACTTCATCCGTTGAAATATGATAGAACCTGCACTGATCAAGCTTGTCGGACCAATATCTACGTGCTGCGTTCAACAGGTTCACCGTTCCAACGACGTTGGTGAGTACGAATTCAAGCGGAGAGGAAATGGAACGATCGACATGTGATTCAGCAGCAAGATGGATCACGCTGTCGAATTGTTGGGTGTTGAAGAGCTCGTCAATAAAAGTGGCATCCGTGATATCTCCGCGGATGAACGAATAGTTGTCAGCTTCTTCAATATCTTGTAAGTTGGCCAGATTCCCTGCGTACGTCAGCTTGTCCAGATTGACAATTCTGTACTGCGGGTAATTTTTTACAAAACGCCTAACAACGTGAGAGCCGATAAATCCGGCGCCACCGGTGATCAGTATGTTTTTAGTGGTCGTATTCATGGTGTCAACGCTTGGAAACGTTTTTAAGTTGCAGTTCCCATTTCCATGCACTTCCAACGATGTCGTCCAGCGAAAATTGTGCTTTCCAGCCTAGGATTTTTTCCGCCAGCGTTGCATCGGCCCAAATTTGTTCTACATCACCCGGCCTCCGTTCACCAAAAGCATAATTCAATTTCATTCCGGTCATCGTTTCGAAGGCGCGGATCACTTCCAGGATGGTAAATCCTTTTCCCGCGCCGAGATTGTACACTTCGTGGGCAGTGGTCATTTTTGGTGAGGTTAATCGGTCCAATGCAGCAACATGAGCACGAGCCACATCAACAACATGAATATAGTCGCGTACGCAAGTGCCATCATGGGTGTTGTAATCATTTCCATACACATGCATGGAAGGACGAAGACCTGCGGCGGTCTGTGTGATGACAGGGACAAGATTGGTGGGCGCTTGAAGCGGGAATTCTCCAATGAGGGCGCTTTCGTGCGCTCCGGCAGGATTGAAGTAGCGCAGTGAAATCCCTTTCATTCGGTGGGCCTTCATGACATCAGCCACGATTCGTTCGCCCAGTTGCTTGGTAACACCGTAGGGCGATTCGGCACGTTCCAGCAGTGTGTCTTCCGTTACGGGCGATGTCTTTGGTGTGCCATAAACTGTGCAAGAGGAAGAGAATACAAAATATTGGATACCGTTATCGGTCACTGCATCTAATAGATTAGTCAGTGAGTCGATATTGTTATGATAATAGCGCAATGGGTTCTCCACGGATTCGTTGACCGACTTGAAAGCTGCAAAATGTATCACAGCGTCTACTTGTAATGTCCGTAGCAGTCTGGATATGCCGATCTTGTCGCAGAGGTCAATGTTGTAGAAGTCTACGGCCGTTCCGGTAATTTTTTCGATGGCATGACGTGTCTCTTCGTGTGAATTTGAAAGATTGTCAACGAGGATCGGTTGGTGCCCTTTTTTGATGAGCTCCACACTGGTATGAGCGCCGATATATCCGGTTCCTCCGGTGACAAGAATATTCATGAATCAGAGACTCCAGTAATTTACACCATTCATTTTGTGCTTGTAAATACCTTTCAGGTCAACAACTAGTCCGTCGGCTTTTAGGTGATTACGCATCCATTCGGCGTCGTAAGCTTTATATTCGTCGTGACCGACTGTTACGATAATAGCATCGTAGTCATTGCTGATAGCATTCACCAGTTCGAATCCGTATTCGTGTTTTAAGTCGCCAGAATCAGCGCGAGGGTCAGTTACATCTACCGCCACACTGTACGACTGTAATTCTTTCACCACATCGGCGACTTTTGAATTACGAATATCTTCAACGTTTTCTTTAAAAGTAGCGCCCATTACCAATACTTTCGATTTGGAGACGTCTTTGCCGGCAGCGATTATTTTCTTTACGGTTTGCTTGGCTACATAAAATCCCATGCTGTCGTTGACATAGCGTCCGCTATTAATGACTTGGGCATGATAGCCGAGCGCTTGTGCTTTGTACGTAAGATAATATGGGTCGACGCCAATACAATGGCCGCCAACAAGTCCCGGCTGCATACGGATGAAATTCCATTTGGTGCCGGCAGCTTCCAGTACATCGTAGGTATTGATGCCCATTTTATTGAAAATGATGGACAGTTCATTCATCAGGGCAATGTTCACATCGCGCTGTGTGTTCTCAATGATTTTGGCAGCTTCTGCTACTTTCACGGACGAAGCTTTGAAAACGCCGGCTTGCACGATGATGCTATAGACATCAGCTACTGTTTCGAGTGCATCTTTATCACAGCCCGATACCACTTTCAGGATTTTTGTAATCGTATGTTCGTGGTCGCCGGGGTTGATACGTTCCGGGGAGTAGCCGAACTTGAAATCCGTTCCGGCTTTCAGGCCGGAAAGTTCTTCCAGTAACGGTACACAATCCTCCTCAGTACAGCCAGGATAGACGGTTGACTCGTAGACGACATAATCACCTTTTTTCAGCACTTGTCCGATAAAGCGCGTTGCACCCAATAACGGTTTAAGATCAGGCAGATTGTGTTCGTCGATCGGCGTTGGTACCGTGACTATGAAAAAAGAAGCTTCTCTCAACTCGTCAAGTGATGCGGTGAATTTAATATCGCATCCTTTGAAAGCATCGGCATGTAGTTCACCGCTTGGATCGACGCCCTGGCGCATTTTTTCCAGACGACCTTCGTTGATATCAAATCCGATGACGGATGTTTTTCTAGCGAATTCCAGCGCAATCGGGAGTCCGACATATCCGAGTCCCAATACGGCCAATTTCTTTTTCTTGTCCAATAATTCCCGTTGCATACGAGCAATATGTTATCCGACGGAAAAATCCGTCATCGTTATTAATTCGATTTAATTTTTTGCATGTCGCGCAACGCGTAGATGCGCTCGATGATATCTACTACTTTCAGTCCTTCCAATGCGTTGGTAGTGGCAGAGGTACGCCCTTTCAGCGTGTCAATGGTATTTTCAATAATGAAATGGTGATTGGC
>Ga0315906_10002940_pt1 | contig 23042 bp, 45 predicted proteins | sample LakEriMetagenome_4_FD_203526 | JGI IMG/M metagenome (GOLD analysis project Ga0315906, IMG submission 203526) | Freshwater fungal communities from buoy surface, Lake Erie, Ohio, United States - Buoy 2 MA122 | ecosystem: Environmental > Aquatic > Freshwater > Lake > Lake biofilm | place: USA...
TGCCAGCTCCACTAACTAATTCAATTGTTACTGCGCCTGTGCCAGTTGTAACCACAACGTTTGAAGCATCAAAATATGTTATGTTATTAACTAATCTCAAATAACTTTGAGCTTCAACGTAATCACCAGCGGATAAAAATATCTCACCAGTTGCAACTTGATTAGTCCAAAAGTAATTAGTCGATATATTAATATAGACAGATGGGGGATAGTTGACAAAATTTTCAGCGGATATATTAAACCAACCTACTCCGCCATCGCCTGATTTTCTTATGCGTTTACCGCTTTGGTAATATAAATTAGCTTTAGTTACACTTGGGTCTGTATGTGTAAAACTAATTTTGTAGTAATCAGCCGCCGCTAAATTATAATAGCCACTATCATTAATTATAGCGTGACCCACTGCTACTTGAGAACCAGCATCAAAGAATCCGTCGCCGCTAGTTTCATTAGGATAATTAACAGGTACCCATGCACTAGTAGCACTTCTAACACTATTAGCATTTAAACCACAATAAAACTGTCTATTGTCTAATTGCGTTTGATCTAAAGCTATATTAATTAAGTTAGGATAAATGATATACTTCTTAAATTCGGCGCTGTCTAAAAAAGAGCTAGTGAATGTGTAACCAGCCTTTGTTATAATCTTTTCGATATACTCTCTTAAATGCAAACACGGCAAAAAGTCAGACGTTCGCCACGACACGTCCGAGCCTCCATTGCTTCCTTTGTCAATGAATGGGTATAAAACTCCTTCGCCTGTGCCATAATTAGAACGTGTCGATATTTGATTAGCTCTAGTGTAATCATGATCATAATCACTAAAATCTAAATCATCGTTGCTGTCAGGATTCCCAGTTATTAGTTTTTCGCCAATTGATAAAAAAACATTTCCAGTTTCTCCAATTATAGAACATTCGTAACTTACACGCCCACTTGGATTGACTAATATTTTCATTAGTTGTAAGCTACCTTCAAAATTTAGAATTTCATTTACGAAGTATTTACAAGGCGTTTTTAAATTCTTATTAAAATACTGTGTCGAAATGTTTACCTCAAAAATATTTTCAAAGCATTTATTAATTTCGTTTGTAGCATCAATTGAAATGGTTAAACTCCTAGATGCTTTACGAGCACTAGGGTCACGAACGTCCGCTATATTAAAATTAATTGATACTGGTATATTATCATTAAAGGGTTGAGTTTGTAAGCCTGTCCCATCTGCGTTGTATATTTCTAACCTAGTTGATACCATTATAAACCTCTTTGTCTAGTTTCTTGAACATCATATTCACAAGTAATTTTCATACTAATTAAAGGGTCTGTAAAGCCTTTATTCATCGACATACTTGAGTCGGTTAATGTAAATGATTTATAAACGTTATTACTGTCAATAATCCATTTAACAGGGCTATCCCAAAGCTCTTCTAAAGCATCTAATTGTTCAGGCGTAATCCAATTAGTATTTAAAACAATTTGTTTTGTTGATTTTGTGCTAACTGTTTTTACCTCTGCATCCCAAGTATTACTACTGTATGTGCCACTATTCAATCTATTAGGATTAAGTCTTACAGTATTATCTTTTTTGTTCAAAGTAATAGAACTTATCATTTCAAAATTAAACCTTTGAATGTTTCCATTTCGTTTCAAGTATTGCACCGTGTACTTATCGTACTTTGTATGCAAATCAGTAAATGTATAAGTGCTTGAGTAGTATACTGTAGTTGAGTTTAAAATAGCTACCTCAACATACCACCCATCTAAAGGAGTGTAACCATTAGATACTAATGTCTTATATCCAATATTAGCATAGTAAATAAAATTATTAGTAGTTGGAATAGATAGTGTAATTGTACCTTGCAATACTGCTAATTGGTTATAAACCCTTAGTCTTATTGACGTACAATTGTTTCTGAAAAAATGAATCCAAATATCATTCTTAACGTCTGCTAATATTTCAGGATCGTTGTATTCTAAATTAACCGAGCTTAGTAGCTTAACATTCGTAGATGCTGAAACGTAGTTAAGATAATTATAAGTTCTAAAATCATCATCATTCAAACAAGCGTCAAACGCTATGTAACTAACATTACTGGTTGTTTGAACTGCCCCGCTGTAATACTCTTTAACAGTTACCACAACACTACAACTCTTTCCATTTGCATATAAACAAGTAACGCTTGTCGGGTTAAAGTAATCTCTAGTTATATAATTTTGTACAATTTCACGAGGGTCGTAAACTAAGTATCCGTCAGGGCGTGGCAATATATCATTTGAAAAAATAGTACCACCGTTTACTTGAACCTCAACAATATACTTGAAATCAGTAACAGCAACTTGATTAGAGCTATAAACTATTGTTTGGTCGTTATATGCAGGTGTATATGCTTGAGGTGATGAATAATAAGTTAATGCCATTCTATTTACTAATATTAATTATTAATTCTGATTTTAAAATTTCAGATAATTTTTCTTCTAATTCCTTTAACCTACCGTCGTTAATTACTTCATCAAAAAAATGAGTAGGCTCTAAACTCTTTTTCTTTAAAGACCTAGCAACTAAATAACCTGCTGCTTTCTTTGCCCTATCAAACGGCATCTTCTTTAAAGTTTTTAAGTTTTTACGCTCTGATAGTTTTTGTTTTTGTTTTCTTTTTTCTAAATCACTAATTCTTATTTTTTCAGCTAGTCCCCTTGTTGCACTCCATTCAGCTATCTTAGCTTGACCTTCCTCACTTACATTACTAGCCTTTCTGCCATCATTAACAACTGCCCAATAGTCATTCATTGTTAATTTTGACTTAATCATTCCTTTGTCAAAAATAGCTGGAGGGGCTTTTACACTAGCTTCTAATCTACTTTCTTTGCCTTTAAACTTACTTCCAGATGGGGCACGTTCATCTAATTTTAATCTAATATTTGCCCTAGTGTCAACTAGCAATTTAGTATTAAATTCATTTAAAAGCTCTTTTATTTTTTCATTTAGACCCATTTAATGCTATTTCAAATTTTCCTTTATCCTTTAAGAAAGCTAACTTATTATAAAATCTAATTATACTCCAATTGTATATTTCATCTTCGGTTATTCCGCTATCTGCAACGCAAAGGCTTACAGAATATTCCCACCCCCAGTTTTCAAGAAAGTCTGAAACTCTTTGTCTTCCGTCATAGTCTTCATGTGCGCTTGTATTAGTTCGTTTTGTTTCTGTAAACAATCCGCTATAATTTTTGCGTAACGTTTGAATGATTTTGAATAAAAAAAAACAGCCCCAAACGAATCTTTTAATTTACTTTTCTTGAACAACTCAACATTCTTTTGATGATTTTCCTGCTTGTACTTCCAACCAAATAGGGTTAATTCTTTGTGAGATAACGCCATTAATTCAGGCAGACATTTAATGTAATCTCCTTTGTTAGCTTTGAGAATGTTACTAACATCTATTTGCTGAGCCGTTGTGTAGTCACTAATCTCTTTAATGTATTTGAATTTCTTAAATCCAATCCAAAAAGAATCACGGCATTGAATTTCTTTTAAAGGCTCTATTAAAAAAATTGAGTCCAATAATATTTCGTATTTTTCTTTAGAGCTTAAAGATTGAATCACGCCTAATTTTTCGCCCGATAAAATAGAAAGTCTTTTATCGCTTTTATTTTCTTTTGATAATGCCGAATTAGTTTTCAATGCCTCAAGTTCTTGAAATTGAGACACGGTTAAATCTTCGTAACGCTTAGGTACTTTCATACCTATATATACAATTAAATTTAATTTTTACAACTAATGTACAATGAATGTTGATTTTTTAAGGCGGTTTAAAGCTACGTAACGAACACCATCAATAGCGTGGTCGTTTCCTGCTTCGGGAACATTTGTTTGTTTACCGTCTTTATCAGTAGCCCATCGATAAGTCCTTAACTCGGTTTTAAGATTAGTAGAACGTTTAGTTACATTGATAGGATGCCTTAGTAAAGTGTCTAATCCATTCTTAATACTATCGCTACCTTTTTTAGCCCCCTCAATTCGATAGCCAGCCCTTCTAATGTCTTCAATACTTTTAGGCTCTGCACTATCCGCTACTATCATTTGATGTTTTTGTATGCCTAACTTTTCAAACTCTAGGATTATATCGCTATTGGTTAGCTTAGTCTTATAAAGTAATTCGTCTAAATACAACTCACTATTATATCTGTAAACGGCTGTTAATGTGGTTGGGTCATTCGTAAAGCCAAAGTCCATACCATAGGCTATAAACTCAGCTTCTTTTGGTATCTCATCAACTTCATTCCAATTTTCAAATATAACACCGATTAAATTACCTATGTTTCCTAAACCGTAAACCTGCCATAAGTTAGCCCAATACTTATTTTTAACTGTACCGTCTAAATTATACCCTTGATTGTAATAGTTTAAAATCTCATCTCTTTCCCCCTCTTTTAGTTGTTCATTGTCTTTAAATGTCAATTGTACAAAGTCGCAGTCGGGGCGTGGTAGTATATCGGTATCGACATAAAATTCAGCATCGGGGTTGTAATCTAAATAAATCTTATCAGACCTCGAAGCCATTTGCCTAAACGTTTCCTGATTAACTTTGTTAACCTCATTGAAGTAAACAACATGAGAGCGTAAACCTTTACCAACATCTTCTTTATCTAATCCTAAAAACTTTATCGTTGAGCCGTTTGGATATTTGTATAAAGTTCCTGCTAGAAAATTATCCTGATTAAATATACCAGCTTCACTCATAATGGTTACAAAATCCTTTATAACGGTTTCGCGCATCTTTGTGAGCTCGGCACTTACTACATAGATATTCCTATTAGCCTTACTACTAGCATGGTTAATAAGAATAGTTAATATACTGAATGTTTTAGACGACCCCTGTCCACCCCTAACTGCAATATACTTTTTTGTTAGGGCGCAAATTTTACGAAGGGCGGTTGTTTGTTTTAGTGGCATTAATCCATTGGTTTATCTATCGGGTCAATATTTAGGATAGATATGTTAGTTTGTTCGGTTTGCAGTCTATCAGTCCACCCTAATTTATTCTTAGCGTAAAATATTCCTTTACCTTCATTTGCAACAATATCAGCCGCCAAAGATTGGAAAAGTTCGTCAATCTTTTTTATAGTGTCCCGTTTAAGCTCACATTCGCCTTTACGCCACTCGTAATAAGTATTCCTACCTATTGTATCCAATTTCAACAAAGGAAGCCATATATTAAGAAAATAGGCTATTGTAGGTATATGCCTATCTTCAATCTTAACTATCTTACCCGAGCCTGTAGCTACTTCTTTAGTGTGCGATAAACATTCTTTAATGTACGCATCCGCATACTCAGGCAATGCTTTTATAAATTCTATTGACTTAGCCATTATTGACATTCGCTGCAATTGTTTTTAATTTCAACACTTAAATTTAAGCCATTAGCTATACCTTGATCATAAGTTTCTTGATATTCCTTTTCAGTTTTGCAACATTTAAAAAATGCTTTCCCATAATTCATTTGATAAAAACACCAAACTTTTGTTTGAGTTGTTACTGTACTGCTTGGAGCTGTTGGTTTCTTTTTGCAGCTTAATAAGACAAGGCTAATTAATATTAGTTTTTTCATTACTTTAAATCTTTAGATTTTAATAATTCCTTACAGTTAGGACATTTAATATTTTGTTTGTCAATTTTTGAAACTTCAATACTTTGTGTATCTTCAAATTGAACTAATTTTTCGCACGTAATATGCTTTAATAAAATCTTCATTACTTTTTCTTTTTGATTGGTTCTACAACTTCATTTGAGTTAATATAAGCTAAGATAATTTTGAAAGTATCTTTAAACTTATTCTCGCAAGTTGAGCAACCTACTAATATTTCAGCTGTACTGTCTATTTTAGAATATGCTTCAAGTACATCTTTAACTACTTGTTGGCTTTCGTCGGGGCGGATAACATCCCTTGCAACCAATTCAATAAATCCTTTGTGTTTTAATAGTGTTTCCATATTACTTTAATTTTTCTCTTAATTCTTTTTTAAATTTTACGTTTTCGTATATTAACTTTCTTTCATTAACACCTAGCTCACTAGCTATTTGCCTTGTGCTAGTAACAACTGACTTAAAAAGAACCTCAGCTTTAAACTTATCGACTTTTGCAAACTTAACAGCCTTTTTAAACTTTATATCTATGTCGTGGTTATAACCTTCGCAATCAATAGGCATATCTTTTAAATCTACAAAATTATTTTTTTCAGCTAATACATTCTTAGTATTAATTAGTGTGTTAGCTTTAAGTCTATGCGAGTTAATGGTTTTAATCGTTAACACACAGTAGCCGATAAACATTGCATCTTCGTACTTTTTCAACAAAAAATCTTCATCCTTTTCACACAAATAAAGCATAAACTCTTGAAACATATCATGCTGAATTTCTCTATAATTGCACAATTTAGCCGTCAAATTTCTAAGCATCTTAGAATTACTGGCTAATATAAGCAACCTTTCTTTATTCATTTATTTTACAAATATAAACAAATAATCTATTAACTCTAAAATAATTCATTTGATAATCAACACTTTACATATTTATTACATAATTATTACACTTTTTTTACATTTGCATTGAAATTATACTTACATTTGTATCAGATAATTAATTAATAACAATTTAAAACCTCTGACAAATGAAAAATTTATTACAAATCGCAAACGAAAAAAAATCAAAATTACAATCTTTAAATTCAGTAAAATTAACAGCTTGTCAAAATGATGGCGTAACTGTTTTATCTGAGGTAGGTGTGATAGTTCCAGTAAATGAAATGCAAAAATTTGAAAACGGATATGCTTACGTTAGTGGTTCATTCGCTGCTCAAGTTTCTTTGCGTGAGGCTTTCCGTTTAAATAAAATATAAAACCTTGCTCGGCCAGAGGTGTAAGCCTCGACAAAGCCCTCACCCGATATACGGCGGTGGGGGTTTTGAGGTAAAAACTATTAACATGAAAATACCACAAAAAATAATGAAAAAAAAAGAGAGGGGCGATATTATGGCTATTGTTAAATTTAGCAAACTATCACGCCCAACGGTTACTAAGGCTATGAATTCGGGTACTGGCAGTCGAAAAACAGTAACGGCTATATTAGCTTATTATGAATCTTTAAAACTAGCGAAGTAATGGCAAAATTAAAGCAAAATAAATTAAATGATATTAGTATAGATATTATTACAACTCAATCAACAAAAGTTCCAGAAACGTATATCACTATCCATCAAGACGGTAAAACGATATTCTTAGAACATAGCAAAATAGTAGATTTTTTAAAAACAGTTAATAATTTTAGGTAATGAAAAACGGAAACCAATCAATCAATCCTATTAATACAAATACGCTTATTAGTCAGATGGGATTAACAAAAAGAGAATATTTTGCGGCTATGGCTATGCAAGGATTATTATCTAATACCGATGTGGACACTAGAAAAACAGACGGATTAACAAGATCTTGCGTAATATTAGCGGATGCATTACTAAGTCAATTAGAAAGTCTTAAATAACATGGAACACGAGCTACAATATAACACCCCCATCTTCAAAGATGAACTAACAGAAACGCCTCACTTTAGATGTGGCTGGTGTGGTGAAGATACAACGGATGAGTCTACCATTCACTTCGACCATACAATAAATGGTAATGTTTGTTTAGGTTGCTTAGAAAATGAAGATCATCAAAGTATGTTAGGTATGGACGTTCACCAATTTAGAAACTATAAAACAAGAGTATTAAAATCAAATCCAATAGAATTATGAACCTAATAATCGCATCAATAATGCTAATATCAATAGTTTGGATTAGCTATAAAACATTTAAAAATAAATAAAATGGAAAACAACGAAACTCAAAAACTAATGGAGGAGTATGCGAACAAAAGAACGGCAACAATAGGATATTTTGTACTTTCAATTGCGGTTATAATGATTCTAGGAATAGCCTTATGTGTATCTAAAGCGGAAAACAATCTATTGAAAGGAAAAGCACACAACGACAGCTTAGCTGTTCAATCTTTAAAAAATAATCTTTTAGAAGCGAAATAATGAAATACTCGGAAGCAGTTAAAGAACAAAGCCAATTACTTATAAATAAAATAGGCAATTTGGAATATAGAATGATGTCAGGCGACAAGTCAGTAACAATGTTTGATTTAATGTCAGAAACCCATAAACTGTTAAACATTACTAAACCAGTATTGAAAACACCTCAAACTAATACCCACCAAAACTTATACTAATGGACGCTAAAAAATTACAAATCGAATCATTAATTTTAGTAGCTTTAGCTAAGCATTTTAATGAACAAGGCACTTACTTAATAGGTGAGTTGAAAGCTCAAACTAAGTTTAATTTTAATGTAGCTATGAACGCCACTAATAACTTCGTAAAAGGAATAGAGAAAGGGCTTTTGCCAGATGAAGCTAAGTTTTTAGAAGATTTAGTTTCCGTTATGAATGACGCTTTATATCAAATGAGATTAGATTTAGAAAAACAATCAGAAAATATAAACCAATAAAAAACAAATAAACATGGAAAATCAAACAGAAAATTACGTAGGAACTGGATGGGAAAATCAATACGGGATTAACGTATCAATCAATCTAGAAAAGATTAAAGCATTAACACCTGATGCTTATGGTAATGTAAAGGTTTATGTAGGTAAACGTAAATCAGTAGATGAAAAGAGCAAAGCTACTCATTGGGTAAAAGAAAGTAAACCATTTGTTAAAAGTGAAAATAATTCTGCACAGTTCTAATATTAATTAGTATATTTGTCATAGTTAAGTCGGTGGAGCGACATAAAAATTAACTAACTTATTAACCCTATTGCCCGATGAACTCCACTTCTGACGGCATAGGGTTTTTTTATTAAACAATATGGAAACAAAAGCAAATTTAGCAAAGGCTATTATAGCTGTTATGCAAGAAGTAAAAGGAATTGAAAAGTCTATGACTATTGGAACTGGTAGCAATGCCTACAAAGGTGTTCCTGATCAAGAAGTAAAAAAGATTATAGGCGAAGCAATGGCTAAGAATGGTTTATGTATTTTACCAATTTCTGTTAAACCTAATGTGAGAATTGATAGATGGGATGCTTTAGATTATAACGGTAAACCCACTCAAAAACAGTCAGTATTTACAGATGTTACAACCGAATACTTACTATTGCATACAAGCGGAGAAAGTCAAGTGTTAAGTGGTTACGGTCATGGAATTGATAGCCAAGACAAGGGAGCTGGCAAAGCAACTACATACTCTTTAAAATACGTTTTACTTTATACTTTCTTAGTTCCTACTGGCAAAATTGATGACGCTGATAATACTCATTCTGATAGCATTGAAACGCCTGTTAAGAAACAACCCACAGTAGACGAGGTAAACGCTAAGATAATTAACGCTAAAACATTAGCAGAGTTAAAAACAATGTTTGAAGCATTACCACCGAATGAACAAAAGATAGCCGTTCCAATGAAAGAAAAACTAAAAGCAACTTTGAAATGAATTTAGCAAATATAACATTAAGTGAAAGAGACTACCAATCTCTTTTACTTAACGGTGCTTTTGACGGCATTAAATTAATTTCTGTTAAAATACTGCCAGACGACACCGAAATCAAAGAGGAACAAATGTATAAGGATTTACAAAAAAAGTATGTAAAGGCTCGTAATGAGTTTGAAGATTATAAATTTAAAATGACTACTAATAAATAATATAATGGGGATAATAATAAACGGTATAATAGAAAATGTTAGCACTCGCAAAGATAGAAGCCTAAAATTAACAATAGGCACTCAAGAACTAGGAAGTAAATCTACTTCCGAACTCTTTGAGCTATCAAATAACATAGCTAATATTTATATTTCAGCTAATCAAATTAGCAATGATATTAAAACAGAAATTGATAAACATAGTAAAGACGAAATTGATAAAATTAAAAGTCCTAGTCAAAGATTAAGAGCTGTTTTGTTTTTAAATTACAAAGAAAATAACTCGGGATTTAATACCTTTGATAATTACTATGCTAGTAAAATGGAGCAAATTATTGAACATTATAAAAGTAAATTGGAATGATAACAGATAATCAAATAAAAGAAATTTTATCACAAAGAGAACCCGATGCGCATGATATGATAAAAGTTATAATAAGATATATTTTTGATTTAAAAAAAGAAGAAATAGATTTTAATATGGTTAATATACCTAACGATTTTTTTCAAATTAAAATTTGCTATCACATGTTTAATTTTGCTAAAAACTATTATGGTAAAATTATTAATTAAGCCGTTAAGTGTCAATAGTGCATATAAAGGCAGACGCTTTGTTACAGATGCTCATAGGTGGTTTAAAATGAATATGCGACAATTACTACCTGATAACTATAAACTACCAGCACCGCCTTATGTTATTCATTTTGAGTTTGGTTTAAGTAGTGGTAATAGTGATGGAGATAATTGTGTTAAATTAGCTCAGGATTCAATAGCTGACAAATATGGTTTTAATGATAGGTATATTAAAAGATGGATTATTGACGTTGAACAAGTTAAAAAAGGTCATGAATATATTTCTTTTAAAATAGAAACTTTATTAAAATAAATTTGGTAGTTTAAATATAATAACTACTTTTGTGAAAGTTACGGTCTCAATTATACGGTAACAAACGAACTTAAACAGCTCGGATAATGAAGCAAACGTGAGACCTTTGTGGATTTATTCGGGCTTTTTTAATTATGTCTATTAAAAGAATTTACCACCACTACAAAAAATGGGAAGATCATAAAGCTGGATTTTACGATAATATTACTGGAAATAATAAAGAAGAACTTATTTTAAAAGTAATAGAATTATTTAATAATCCATCATTAACAGAAAATTATATGCGTAAAGTTATTAATGAGTGGACTTTTTCGTGTGAACATAATTTAAGTAATATTAGTTTAAATAGAATTGCATATATAGGACAAGCAGCTTGTTGTTTATACGCTTCCGTTCCTTGTACTATTACTATGAATGCTTGGAATAAAATAGATATTTCTTATAGAAATGTGGCTGATAGTATAGCAATTAAAATTATAAAAGAATGGGAACAAAATCAAAAATTAAAAAATACATTAACCAATGGGAACAAAAAGGATATCCAAATGGAATACCAGACGAAGTGCCTATTCAATTAGAAAAATTAGATTCCGTTCCTTCATATAGAAAAATATGTATAGCATTAATGAAAAACGAAAATAATTTAGAAATATTAGGATATTCAAGAAAAAAAACTTTAGTGTATAGTGAATTAAAACGAATAGAAATAGAACAAAGATTTACAAAAAATAAACAATTAAAATTAAATTTATGAATGTATTAGAAGCAACAAATAAAAGATTAGAAATAATTTTTAGAGATTTTGAAAATGTATTAGTAGCGTTTTCTTGTGGTAAAGATAGTGGTGTAATGCTATCACTTACTTATAAATATGCTAAAGAAAATAATCTATTACATAAACTTTCATTTTACTATGAAGATTATGAAGCTGGATATAGACATACAGACGAATATGCTGATAGAATTTTTTCTGAATTAAATGATGTAAAGGCTAGGTATTGGTTATGTTTACCAATTTCGGCTGCTTGTTCTGTATCAATGTATGAGCCTAGATGGATTCCGTGGGATAAAGATAAAAAAGATATTTGGGTTAGAGATATGCCAAAATACGATTATGTAATAAATGAAGATAATTGTCCTTATGAATTTACTAAAGGCACTAAGGGATTTGATGCACGTATTCAATTTAGTACATGGTATGGAGATACGTTTGGTAAAACAGCTGTATTGATTGGCATTAGAGCAGAAGAAAGTTTAACACGTAGAGGTATATTTACTTCTCAACATAGAAAGTATATGCACAAAGGATTAAACTATTCTAAGATAGTAGATAAAAATACTATAAACTTTTATCCTATTTATGACTGGCAAACAGAAGATATTTGGATATGCAACAATAAGTTTGAATTTGATTATAATAAGATTTATGATTTATATTATCAAGCTGGTTTAACTATTGACCAAATGAGGGTTGCTAGTCCGTTCCATTTATCGGGACAAGAAAACTTAAAACTATATAAAGTTATTGATCCTAATAACTGGGGGAAAATGGTAGGTAGAGTTAATGGATGTAATTTTGGTGGTATTTACGGTGGAACTTCTGCAATGGGATGGAAAAAAATAAGTAAACCTAATCACTTTACATGGAAACAATATGCTGAATTTTTACTAGATACTTTACCAGAAGAAACAAAAAAAAAATTTAATTATCATTTAAAAAGATTTACAGACGTTTGGAAAAATAAAGGATATGGTAGAAATCCAAGAGTAATAAAACAGATTGAAGATGCTGGTATTGAAATAGAAAGGACTGGAAATATAAGTAAACTTTGTAAGAAAAAAGATATTTATGAGATAATAAAAATAAAAGGTGAATGGGTTGATGAAATAAATATAGAAAATTCTACTCCATTTAGACATTGCCCAAACTGGAAAGCTGTTTGTATTACAATAATGAAAAATGATTTTGGATTAACATATATGAGTTGCGGCAGAACTCAGGATAAAAATATATTAAAACAAAAAAGCATGAATAAATTTAAAAAATTACAAGATTTAAAAAAAATAACTAAAAAATAAATAATATGGAAACAACAACAACACAATTTAAAAGTCCAGTTTACAATGTACTAAGAGTACACATGGATAAAATTAGAGCTAATGCCTATAATCCAAACGCAGTAGCTCCACCAGAAATGAAATTACTTGAAATGTCTATTTGGGAAGATGGTTATACTATGCCAGTAGTAGCTTATTATATTCCAGAAGATGATATTTATGAGATTGTCGATGGTTACCATAGATATACAACATTAAAGACAAGTAAAAGAATATTTGAAAGGGAGCAAGGTTATTTACCATTAGTAGTTATTGAAAAGGATTTAAGTAATCGTATGGCTTCTACTATTCGACATAATAGAGCAAGGGGGTCGCATTCAATAGATTTAATGAGTCATATAGTAGCTGAATTAGTTGATAGTGGAATGTCAGATGGATGGATTTTAAGACATATAGGTATGGATAAAGATGAGTTGTTAAGACTTAAACAAGTAACTGGATTAGCTGCTTTATTTAAAGACCATGAATTTTCTAAAGCCTGGGAGGATAAGGGCAATGATTAATTTACCTACTAAAGATAAATTTGGGAATAATTATTTAAGTTATTCCCAAATTAATTGCTTTCTAAAAAGTAGAAAAGAATACTATAAAACGTATATTTTAAACGAACCATTTTATCAAAACAAATATTTAAAGTTTGGTAAAAAAGTTGGTGCAGCTTTAGAAAAAAATGATTATTCTTTATTTACTAATCAAGAATCAGAAGTGTTAAAAAAATGTACTAGATTAGATATTTTTGAAAGAAAAACTATTTTAAAATTTGATGATTTTTATATGATTGGTTTTATAGATACTTGTGATAATAATTTAGAAACAATAATAGATTATAAAACTGGTGGATTTGCTAAGGAATTTAATTACACTAAAGAAGATTATACTCAGTTATGTTACTATGCTTTGTCTATTTTACAAGAAACTGGTAAAGCTCCAAAAAATGCTTTTGTAGAATTTATAAGACGGGATAATTATACTATGAAAGTATGTGATGAATCACCTATTACAATAGATATTGATATTTCAGAAGATAGATTAAATAAAGTATTTAACGATACGATTATTATAGCTAAAGATATTAGTGATTTTTATAAAGAAACATTAAAATAAATTTGTTTTTTACGTTCTTTATTATTATATTTGCGTATCTGAACTCGGCACTCAGATTTAAAACATATCTTAACATTTAAAACATTAGAGCCTTTATAGGTGTGTTGCTAGAGTTAAGACTAGCTAGGTTGCCAAACCAAACACATCTGTAAAGGTTTTTTTTTCAAAAAAAATGGCAGTTAAATTAATTTTTACGGATGATCGTACAGAAAACAAATCACTATCTCATTTAGAAATATTTGCTAATAATTATGATATGTTAACTATTATAATGGAGGAATCAGATAATGATTATTCTTATAATTGCATAGAATTAACAAAAGAAAGTGCTTTATATTTAATTAAACATATTCAAAATCAATTAGATTTAATATAATGGCAGAATTTAACAGTTACGAATTAAGCCGTAATTGGTTTGATTGGTGTTTTGAGAATCCAGATAAAATAAATTCTAATCATACGGCTTTATACTTTTTTATTATAGAGCATTGCAACCGTTTAGGATGGAAGGAAAAATTTGGACTACCTACAACTATGAGTATGGATGCTTTAGGTATTAAAAATTATAGGACCTACTCAAAAGCATTTGATGATTTAGTAGAATGGGGATTTATAAAATTGATTGAAAAATCTAAAAATCAATGGAGTGCTACTGTAATTGCTCTAGTAAAAAATACCAAAGCAAATACTAAAGCACTATCTAAAGCAACGCTAAAGCACAGTCAAAAGCAAAGCGAAAGCATTGCTAGTATAGATAAACCTATTAACCTATTAACCAATAAACCTAATAACACTATTCCTGAGTTTACAGAATTTTTAAATTACGCTTTAGAAAAAAAACCAAAGGTTAGCCAAATTGATTTAAAGTTAAAGTATGATAGTTGGATAGCTAATAATTGGAAAAATGGCAATGATAAGAAAATTACTAATTGGAAAACAGCTTTATTAAATACTTTGCCTTATATCAAAGATGGGTTAAATTCTACAATATCTATTCAGGACCGTGAAGAGTTTATGAGAAACGCTGGTAAAATGTAAATTATGCAAAGCTATTCGTATTACGGTATAGACATACCACAAAATAAAACTACTGGACAGGTCCAAACTATTTGCCCTAAATGTTCTCACACACGCAAAAAGAAAACAGATAAGTGTTTGGGTGTTAATTTAGATAAACACGTTTGGCATTGCATCCATTGTAATTGGAAAGGCAGATTAAAAGAAGATAAACCTATGGACCAAAAAATATACACTAAACCGGTATGGAAAAATAAAACAGACCTATCAGATAAAACTATTAAGTATTTTGAGAGCCGGAAGATTAAACAAGAAACATTAATACGTTTTAAGATTACAGAATCAGTAGAATTTTTTACCAACTTTGGAGATGTAAACTGTATTAATTTTAACTATTTTGATGCTAATAATGAGTTAATTAATATCAAATATAGAGGTCCACAAAAGAGTTTTAAACTACATAAGGACGCTAAACTAATTATGTATAACCTTAATAATGTGGACTTTACACAAAGGATTTACATAGTTGAAGGTGAGCCGGATTGTTTAACTATGGATCAATGCGGATTTAAAAACGTTTTATCAGTTCCTAATGGTGCTAGTACCGGTGCAAATAACTTATCTTACTTTGATGATATTATTGATTTATTAGATAATTGTCCGGAAGTCTATTTATGTTTAGATAATGATAATGCTGGTAGGAATTTAAGAAATCAGTTAGCAGACCGGATAGGTAAAGAAAACTGTAAAATAGTAGAATTTAAAGATTGTAAAGATGTTAATGACTGCCTAAATAAATACGATTTACAAGCTGTTATTGATAGTGTAACAGATGCTAAAGATTTTCCTTTAGAGGGTGTTTTTACAATATCGGACCTATCAGATGATATTAACGACCTTTACGAAAATGGATTAGATAAAGGGGTTAATTGTCAAATAGATGGATTTAACCTAAATATTGTTAAAGGCTATTTATCTATTATAACCGGCATCCCTTCGCATGGTAAATCAGAATGGTTAGATAATATGTGCGTTCACCTTAGAAGGCATCATAACTGGAATGGTGCTTTTTACAGTCCTGAAAATAGACCTAGTCAATTACATTTTAGTAAAATGGCACGTAAAATAGTTGGTAAATCTTGGGATGGTCCTAACCGTATGAGCCATTACGATTTAGATAATGTTAAAAAATACCTAAATAACAAGTTCTTTTTTATCAAGCCGGAAAATGATTTTACCTTAGATAGTATTTTAAACCATTGCAAACAGTTAAAAAAGCGTAAAGGATTAGATTTTTTTGTTATTGATGCTTGGAATAAATTAGAGCATAAAGGGGATGGCTCCACAAATGATATAGGTAAATCTTTAGATAAGATAGTTGCATTTTGTGAGATAAATAACGTTCATTGTTTTTTAGTTGCACATCCTACAAAGATGAAAAAATCAGATGGTAAAGTATTTGACGTTCCAACTCTTTACGATATTAATGGGTCCTCAAACTTCTATAATAAAGCAGATAATGGTATTTGTGTTTATAGAGATAAAGAAATAGGGGTTGCTTATGTTTATATTCAAAAGGTTAAATTTAGCCATTGGGGCGAAGAAGGTATGAGTTCTTATTCTTACGAAATGAATAGTACTAGATATTACAAAGGTACACCGGATTATAGTAATTGGATAAATGATGCACCTAAACAAGAAAGTGTTTTTGAACAACCCAAACCACTAGAAAATAATACTAGCTTTTTAAATGAAGCCCCTATAATAATTAATGATGAATTTGAGCCTTTCTAAAATTAATCTAATTGATTTACAGCACTTTACAAAAATAATGTAAATAATATTTGTGTACATTAAATACATTGTGTACATTTGTCAGCATGAAAAGAAGTAAACGAATAGAATTAACAGAAAACACAATTAAAGTTTTAGCAAAAAGAGCTATCGACAACGGCACAGTTTTTAAAATTTACGTGGAAAATATTTTGGAAAATTTAGCAGGTGCATATCCGTTTAGTGAAATAGAAAATTATATAATAGGTAAGTATTCCATTTCAGATACTTTTACTTTTACAATATATTCAGACAAAGCTCCGTCAATTAGTGATAAGATACAGATAGCAAATAAGATCTACGAAGTAAATTCAGTTGTTGACGATACAGATGATGAAGAATATGAGAAAGGTTTATCTTATTCTAAAGTGTGTCTTTCTTTATACTAAATTAAAATTTAAAAATAATGACAGAAGATTTTATAAAAGCATTTGAACAGCTTAGTAAGTTGCCGATACAAAGAAATTCATCAACTATTGACTTTGAATCAGAGTATATGAAATCTAAAGAAAGAATATTTAAAGAATATGAAAGAGTTAAATATTTAGAAATGTGGAAAAAAGTTAAGCGTGAATTTACTTTTGTAAATAAAATTTAGCAAATATAATGTGGGGAAAAACAGAAGAATCTTTCCATTATTACTAAAGCAATTTGAGTTCCGATTGAAGTAAATAAATTAGTAACAAACAAATTAGATTATCAAATTATGAGAAATATTAACGAGAAAGTAGATGTTATAAGTCTGGTGGTGGCATAGGTGAATTTGGTTGAAAGCAGAAATGCTGGATTTACTTCTGACACCGAAGAAGTTGAATTGCTTCGAGCCACCACTTACTTATAACATTTTGCGGCTAAACGCTGCGTAGCGTAACAAAGTTGCGATTTAGGTGCTGTTATAAGTAGTTGCGGATTATTAAAACAAAAATATAAAATGGAAAGAAGAATAAAATCGGAATGGTTTAGATTGGATAGACCGATTGGAGAACCTTATGAAAAATGGTATAACGAGGCTTACGACATTGAAAGAGTAGTAACATCAGATGGAACAACGATTTGGTTTGGATGCTCAACAAATTGGAAAAAAGAAAAGGATGGCGAGTGGACAAAACTCACTACCAATGAAGATGCTAAACCATTGGATAAGTATTTACCTGAAATAGTTTATGGTGAGGATAGGAATATATTTGTAAAATGTGACATTCCTATTTACGAGAAACTCTATTTGGAACTCGGAACGTAGCAATTACTTATAACGGTTGAGTATAAGAGAAGTAAACGTGAACCAAGAAGCCTATAGAAGTTGAGCCATTAATCAACCATGTGGAGGTGTAAAAAACCACAGAAAAAACACCACGTTTATTTCTTTTATACTTTGTTATAAAATCGTTTTAATGTTTTATAACGTTTTGCAGCTTTAAGAAGTGGCTGCCTAAAAATTACTTCATTTGTAAAACAAAGGCTATTAGCAGCCATTTATTAAAGGTGCTGTTAGTGGTCTGTTAAAACTAAAATTAGCGTGGGATTATTAGACAAAAAATTTAAAGTACGAGTAAGCCATTTTGCTGAATGTAAATATACGGTTGATTATGCTTATTACAGATTTATACCTGTGTGGCATTCGTTATGTTTTTGGTTTGAGCAAGGGCATCCAGGAGGAACAGAATGTTGGAGTACTGATATGTGGGATGTTAAAACGGCTGAACGAATTGCAAGTGAAATAAAAACAATAAATGATGTTAGAGAATATTACAAGCCACTTGAAGAGAAAGAAGCAAAATGGGAACAAATCGAAAAAGAATATTGGCAAAATAACGCTCCTTATGTGCATAAGGAATTTTAGTTTTAATTGCCACTAACGTTTTGCGGCTAATAAATCGGTTTGCTGTTTATTAGGTGCGTTTATAGGTAGGTTGTAACGAATGTTTAATTAATACAAAATATAAAAAATAACAATAGATATGGAAAACGAAGACTTGAATAAAAAAATAAAATCTGAAATTGAATCACAAATTAGAATAGCTAGGGATGTTAAATTGAGTGATTATAATTTAGCGACAATGATATTTGTTGCGCTTGAAATGAAAGGATTTTTAACCGAAAAACTAAAACAATGAGCCAACTTAATTTAGATTTTAACGAAAAACTAAAACAAGACGAAAGTAAAATAGACGTTAATCAATTATTTAAAGATTATGCTAACGCCTTAAGTAAATTACCAAAATCGTATTATTTACCAAAAAACGGATATACGGTTATACCTAGTGAGGTGAGCAAGTTACTACAGAATATAAATAACAATGAACCAATGTGCTGTTATAAGCTGACGGTTACGAATGGATAATTAATACACAATATAAAAAAACACTATGAAAAAATACACATACAGAGATTTAAAGATTGCGTTTTTGCTAGGCTCAATATCAACAACATTATTAAACTTATTAATAATAGAATTTTTTTTTTTAAATAAATAAAATGGATAATAGAACTATAAAAATAAAAGAATTAATAAAAGGACAGGTTGATATGGTAACATTTGGGCTTGTAGAACTTGAATTATTAAATTTTGAAAAAGAAATTGAAAAACTTAAAATACAAATAAGTGGAAAAACATTCTTTGATAAAGAAGAAGTTTTAATACTTCAAATTAAGGATTTAGAATTGCATAATAATGATTTAAGAAATGATTATATCGTAGCAATTAAAATGCTTAGAACAAAATTTACAGATGATGAGATTAGTGAATTTTACAACAAACCCGTTACAAAGTAGCTACCGTTTGCTTATAACGGATTGCAGCTAATAAATCGGCTTGCTGTTTATTAGGTGCTGTTATAAGCTGACGGTTACGAATGTTACTATGAAAAATTAATTTAAAAAAATAACGATATTAAAATAGAAAAAATAAAACAAAACAATGAAACTACCGAGACACATATACGAGAAAAAAGAACACGGAGACGGTATAGCTATATCAAGAATGTACGGAGTGCCTAAATCATCTGTTAGCGATGTTTTTCAGGTTGGAGAGGGAAAAACAAATACAGTAAGAGCTATCATTGATTTTTACAACGTGAAATATGGTAGACCTGAAATATATAATTTAAAAAAACTTATATAATCAAAAATATAAATAACGCCACCACCTTTTGCTTATAACGTTAAAACGCTTGGCGAAGAAGCGGACTTGAAAGCACAGACTTTCAGTTTATCACAAAAGCCAATAGGAAGCACGAATATTCAATTTATCACTAAACCCGCTTTTTTGCCAAACGTGTGTTATGTGCCGTTTTTTTTAGAGTAGAATTTTAATTTAACAATATAAACAAATAACAAAATGGGAATAGATACCAAAGCAATCCTTAGAAAAGGAACAACGATTGAACAAATCGAAAAAGCAATTTCTGACAAATATACAGAAGTTGAAGTTAGAGCAACAATGCCTGATTTTATGTATGTAACATTCAAAGATGCTGCTGACCAAAGACAACTTGCAGTTTCATTTACAAACTCTTGTGAACGAGATGATAATATTTCGGGTGTTTGGACATCTCTTGGCAAATGGGGTAATTCAGTTGAAATAGCAAGATACCTATGTGAAACATTTGGTGGGTATCTTGACGAAAATGATTGTGATGATGAAGGTTATTATCCAATAAATTTTCACCTTTATTCACAAGGAAACGAATTTACTAAACTTGATGAATTTCGTCATAAGGTCATAAAAGAAGTTGGATATGACAAGCTAAAATCAGTTATGAAATTGCTTGATGAATATTCGGAGGTAGTGTCTTAAAATGGCACATAACGGTTTGCAGCTAACCGATAGTTTTTGCTTTTCGCAAAAATTTTGGTTAGGTGCTGTTATATTTAGTTGCCTAGAATAGCAATGCGTAGTGTAAAACATAAATTTTAAAATAAAACAAATGGAAAACTTATCAGAAACTATAAAAATAAAATTCTTTTGTAATGCTGGACATACGGAAGAAGAAGTTACAATTGAAATTTATAAATATCATAAACAAACCGAAGAACAACAGATTGAAGCGGCATTTCATAAATGGTTAGATAATAATGAAGATTGTGGTTGGGAAAAAATTTAATAATTAATATGAAAAAAATACACATAAACAATGATGATAATTACGCAACACCGCCCGAATTTTACGAGCAGTTGAATAAGCGTTTTAACTTTGATTTTGACCCATGCCCGTACAATGAAAATGAGATCCTAAATGATGGGTTAAAAATTGAGTGGGGAAAATCAAATTTTGTAAATCCGCCTTATAGCCAAAAACTAAAAGAGGAATTTATAAAGAAAGGAGTTGAGGAAATGAAGAAAGGTAAAGTTTCCGTTTTTTTAATCCCAGTATCAACATCTACAAAACTATTTCACGAATGGATTAAACCATTTGCAGCCGAAATAGAATTTGTAAAAGGTAGGATCAAATTTGGTAAACTAGATGAAGACGGAAACTTTTATTTACCATTAAATACAAATGGTAAAACTCAAAGTGGAACAAAAGACAGTATGATCGTAATTTTTAAACCTAGTGAGTTACCCACAGGTGCGGTTGGAGGCAATTGAATATAACTACCTGCTAAACGCAAATACTGAAAATCAATAACTTACCAATAAAAATGTAACAAAACTTTCACATTATGAACGAATCAGTTAATTTAAGTAACTTAACCGTTATTTACAATTCAATAGTTAAACAACTTGTTGAAAATCGAAATCAAAGTAAATGCACTCAGGATACCGTTGCTAATTGGCTTAATGTATCTCGAAAAAAGCTAATAGAATTTGAAAATTTAAAAAGATTAGACATTGAATTATTGTGCAAATATTCCGATATTTACGGAATTGATTTAAACTTAAAATTTACAATCACATGAAAAAAATAATACCTTATATTATAATAGCCATTTTAATAGGCGTATTAATATCTTTCGTAAAATGCGACAAAGAGCCGAAAACAAGCGATGAAACTATATTAATTAGTCAAATCACGAATAAAGTTGAAAACGGATTAACTGTTATTAGCAGAAAAGATGCCATAATTGATAGTTTAAAACACTTGAAACCTAAATACATTAAAGGGCGTGATCGCGTACGAGATAGTTTGATTTATATTTCTGATTCTATTTGTGTTAATAATCTTTTAGCATTAAACAAAGAATGTTTAAAAGTTGATAGCACTAATAACGCCATTATAACAGAGCAAGAAAATCAAAAGATGCATTATAGCGAAGTAGTTGGATTGATGCAAGAGCGTAACTTATTGCAAGAAAAAAGGCACGTTAAAGATAGCGTTACAATTAATAAATTAAATAAGAAATTAAAACGAACTCGTAAACTTGCAGCCGTTGGAATTGGTGCTGCTTTTATTGGAGGGTTAATAATTAGATAGATATGTAAACGTGACTATTTCGGAACACTCTTAGCGTGTGGAATAGGGAATGATTAATAAATTAAGCTATGTTATGTATTTATTAATGTGATTGAAAATTTCACAACGTATTACAACAAAAAAAGCCATCTAAATAATAGGTGGCTTTTTTTATTGAAACTAATACATAGTGTGCAAAGTGCCTAGTATTACTATTGTTCTTTAGTTGCATCACTTAAAAAGTTAATAGCTTCATTTGAAATTGCTCCTACCATTAACGTAATAATTAAAAGTGTTTTATTGTCGTTTACAAAAGCCATTGCTACCATTGAAGCGGTTAATCCTTTTACTGCCATTGCTAATTTAATAGCTTTTTTTGTGTTTGGTTTAAAATATCCCATTATTTTTTAATTAAGTTTTTCCAATTTTTTAACTCAAAATGAGGCGCATCTTTAAAAGAAATCCAGTCACCTCCCCAACTAACTAGTGTACTTTCGTACTTTATTAAGTCAGCAAATGATTTAAAAAGTTTTGGACTCCAATCCATTTTTTTATCACTACCAATAAAGCCAATATCAAAAGCAAAACTTGGATTGTAATTGTGTGGGCTTTGACCAGCCTTTGCATTAGTAACCTTTGGGCGTTTTGCAAATAATTCGTTTTGTTCTTCATTGCTTCTATATGTGCAAGTTATAAACGGTTGTGATGCGTTTGGGTATAATGTCTTATATTTATCCGCCGCTTTTTCATAAGCGTAAACTAATTCAATGTGTAAATCTTTTTTGTCTCGTGATGCCATAATTTTTTAATTAATCAAATACGTGTGTTTCTAATCTAGTTACTCTTTTTTCTGTTTCTTCGTGTTTAGTAGCAACCTCCCTAACTGCCACCTTAATATCTGTTAAATCATTTGACATTTTAATAAGTGAGTTAACTGCTAATATTCCTATA
>Ga0315906_10002941_pt1 | contig 23040 bp, 18 predicted proteins | sample LakEriMetagenome_4_FD_203526 | JGI IMG/M metagenome (GOLD analysis project Ga0315906, IMG submission 203526) | Freshwater fungal communities from buoy surface, Lake Erie, Ohio, United States - Buoy 2 MA122 | ecosystem: Environmental > Aquatic > Freshwater > Lake > Lake biofilm | place: USA...
CGATGTCGGAAACGACAACGCCAGGTCCGCCCAGCCTGCGTCGCGCCGCCGCCAGCCGGTCCTTCAGCGCCGTTTGCGTGCGCTTCAGCGGATTGCCCGGCGAGACCAGAACCCAGATGCGATCAAGTCCGACAGCGCGCCTCGCCGTCGCGATCACATGCGCATGCCCTGAATGCGGCGGGTCGAACGATCCCCCCATCAGCCCGATGACAAGATCGCCAGGCGGCGAGGGCAGGCGCAGGCGTGCGAGTGGGGAGAGGGTCATGACCTAGAGCGGCAGCCGCGCCTCGCGTGGCGCTGATGCATAGACGAAGCGTCCCGAGCCAGCGACATCCACGCGCCGGAAATCGAAGCGCCGATAGCTCGTGCTGTCGCCAATGGCGGCCGCAACCGCCGTGCGGGTCGCCTCGTCGGCGCCCTGCAGGGCTGCAGACAACCGGTCTCCAGACTCCGCCGCGACGAGCTCCGCATCGGACGGGTTGTACTCCTGCGCGTCAGCGCCCAACTGCTGCTGCCCCGCCTCGAAAGCACCCGGGGCCGCCGCTGCACGCGCGCGCCAGTCGGCAAACGCCGCCGCCAGCGCTGCTGCGTCGCCCACCGCCGGCAACGCGCCGATCTGGTTCGCCACCGATGCACGATAGTCGGTAACCGTCGCCGGCCCCGAAGGCGTGCTGTCCGGCGCTGCTTCGGTCGTGGGATCAGCCGGCGCCGCGTCGCCCTGTTCGGCGGCAATGGCTGCAAGCTCTTCAGCGGGAATCTCGGGCGGGGGCGTATTCTTGGGCGCTGCGGCGACCGTGATCGACCCCTTGCCATTGGCGCTTGAAGCCAGCTCCGTCGGCTTGGAGCACGCCGCCACAGAAGTCATTGCAAGACAGATCGCCAACACCCGGTTCATCGCACGCCCTCTCAGACGCCGGTCACCAGCTTCGGCAGCAGGTCCGGCGAGGTCACCAGTGACCATGTTCCACCGGCGGCGACAACCGTCGCCTCCCACTCCTTGAGCATGTCGATATATTTTTGAGGGTCGGCCGGGTCAGACTTGATGACGTTGGCGGCGATCACATGGATGCCTGCAAGGTCGAGCTTGATTTCGGACGTGTCGCAAGCCTTGCCGTAGTCGGCCAGCATGTCCGAAAACAGCACGATGAACCGCTCTTCCTCCGGACGCTGTTTCAGCTCGAACGAGGCCTGCGCGAGGGCGCCCCGGATGTCGGTGTACTTCGCCGACTTCACCTGCGCCGCATAGGCGGTGAACTCCTTGAACAGCTCGCGCTTGGCCTCGGCGGCCAGGCTCGGCGTCGTCGGCAACTGGCGCTGGAGGATAATCTCTTTCTCGGAGAAGGAGCAGGCGCTGATCTGGCTTGCGCCGACCCAGTCGCCCGGCAGAAGTTTCGCCACCGTGATGTTGGCCATCTTGGTCGCGTCCGGCACCGCCTCGACATAAGTGCCCGACACGTCGAACACAAAGAACACCGACCGGTTGGTCGAGGTCACGAGACCGCAACCGGCGAGCGCAAGAAGCGAGAGGCCGCAGGCTGCGGCGGCAAGGCGGCGCATCATGATGCCTTCTCGAATTCCGGCTCCGGCTGACGCGACTTCTCGCGTTTGGACGGCCGTGGCGGCGGCGGGTCATTCAGGACCAGCTCGTCCTCGGCCTGCCCGCGACGCTGCGGACCGCTCTCCCCCGTCGCCTGGCGTTGCTTCCACCATCGCTGCGCGAACAGCGGCAGGAAGATAATGAAGTCGTAGATCGCCAGCAGGAAGACACCGATATTCTTGAACAGCGCCGATATCGTCTTGCAGATGAAGGACAGGAAGATCAGCGCGAAGCTGGCGAAGATCGAGATGATGAACACCGAATTGCGGATGATCGTCTCGAGCGGCAGCGCCGCCGCTGCCAGCAGCCACGGGATGACCCCGGCCAGGATCAACTGAGCAAATGTCGACAGTTCCAGCCCGAACACGTTCGCGCGTTGCGGCGCTTCGGCCGGCGCGGCCGCCGCCGGCACGTCTGCGCTCGGTTCTGGCGCGATCAGCACAGGCCCGATGATCTGGGCTGCTAGCCGGTCGGTCTCGCGGTCCTGCTCGATGATCTGCTCGCGCACGATCGAGAGCGTCATCTCCATGACCGAGAACAGCGCGAGGAAGGTGAAAGACACCACCAGCATCACCCGGCGCCCCGCCGCCGACATGGAATGGAAGGCCGGGATCAACCGCGTGAATCCGGCCGAGTCCATGAGGATCACGCCCGTCACGAATTCGAGGAAGATGACGATGATCGCTGCAAAGGTCGGCAGGCCGATGCCGCCAATGCGCGCGCCTTCACCGACGATCTCGGCCATTGGCCGCTCGATCAGGAAGAAGTTCAGGAACACGCCAGCCAGCGCGATGGTCGTGATCAGCACCGCGATCAGCCACGGCACGACGATCGACGCACGCGAAGCGATCTTCCTGCGATCCTCGGACCGCACGATCTCCTCGAACTCGATGAAAGCCTTGTTCACGTCGCTCGCATTCTTGTTGAAGTCGTGCTCGATCTTCACCAGCTTTTCGGCGACTTCCTTCAGGCGCGGGCTCTCGTTCCGGATGGTGATCAGCGCCGGGCGCAGCGGCGTCAGCTTGTCGTTCATCGCGCGCGCCGTGTTGGCAGCGATGTTCTTCTCGATCTTGGTCAGCCCCCGCGTCGACTCCATCGACGGCAGGGCGGAGCGGAAGGCGCGCTCGGCGGCGTCTTCCAGGTTGATGTCGGAAATCGCATTGGCGCTCGTCGCCAGTTCATGTGTCGCCTTGTCCAGCTTCTTCAGGATCGGTCCGGTCTCACGCGCCAGCTGCTCCGTCCGCTTGCCCATCTTCTCTTCGAGATGAAGCATCCGGTCCTGCAACTCGTCGGCGCGCTGCGAGGCGATCTTTTCGTTGGTCACCTCCCGGGCGCGGCGGCCGTGATCGAGTAGTGAGGAGCCCCAGCGGGCGAACATGTAGCCGAGGAAGAAGAAGGTCTGGCGCACGATCCGATGCATCGGCTCGCGACCGATCCACATCACGATGATCAGGCCGACGATGGCGAGCGCCAGCGGCCATCCATACGGAATGCCGAAAAAATCACCGCCGCCGGCGGCCACATCTGACGGGTTGGCCGTCGTCGAGTCGAGTTGTTGCACAGCCCGCCCTTCTGCTGCGTAAGGCCAGACCCCACCACCCGGCGTCTGCCTCCCATATCGCGAGCGCGTTGGGGCGTTAGTGTGGCAGCGACGTTACTTTCCTGAAATGAAGGGCAGCGAAACGATCGGCTCCAGGGCCGACTACGGCCGGATCTGCCCCGTGCCGCGCACAACGTACTTGAACGTCGTCAGCTGTTCAGCACCCACCGGACCGCGCGCATGCAGGCGGCCTGTCGCGATGCCGATCTCGCCGCCCATGCCGAACTCGCCGCCATCGGCAAACTGTGTCGAGGTGTTGTGCATCACGATGGCGCTGTCCACCTCGGCGAGGAAGCGTTCCGCCGCCGCCGCATCTTCGGTCACGATGCTCTCGGTATGCTGCGAGCCATAGCGCGCGATATGGGACATCGCGCCCTCAACACCGTCCACCACCGCAACCGACAGGATCGGCGCGAGATACTCCGTCGTCCAGTCCTGTGTCGTGGCTTCCTTCATCGGGTGGATCGCCCGCGCCCGTCCATCCCCGCGCAACTCGCAACCCGCCGCCTCCAGCGCCTTCGCCAGACGCGGCAGCAGGGCAGGCGCGATGCTCGCGTCGATCAGCATTGTCTCGGTCGATCCACACACGCCCACGCGGCGCAGCTTGGCGTTCACGATGATCGCCTCCGCCTTCGCGGGATCCGCGTCTTCATGGATGTAGGTGTGACACAGACCCTCAAGGTGCCCGATCACCGGCACGCGCGCCTCGTCCTGCACCCGGGCCACCAGGCTCTTACCCCCGCGCGGCACCAGCACGTCGAGCTTTCCATTCAGGCCAGCCAGCATGTGCCCCACAGCAGCGCGATCCGCCGTCTGCACCAGTTGGATCGCATCTTCCGGCAGGCCGGCATCCTTCAGTCCCGCCCGCAGCGCATCGGCAATCACCCGCGACGAGTTGAGGCTCTCCGAGCCGCCGCGGAGGATCGCCGTGTTTGCCGCGCGCACGCACAGCGCGCCGGCATCCGCCGTCACATTCGGGCGGCTCTCATAGATGATCCCGATCACGCCGATCGGGCCACGCACGCGCTCGAACGCCAGGCCATTGGGCCGCGTCCAGCTCGCGATCACCATGCCGACCGGGTCCGTAACGTCCGCTACCTCTTCGACACCCTGCGCCATTGCCGCGATGCGTGCGGGGGTCAGCTCAAGCCGGTCCAGCATCGCGCCGGTGAGGCCCCTGTCGCGCCCGCCCGCCATGTCCTTCGCGTTGGCCGCCAGGATCGCGGGTTCAGCCGCACGGATACGCGCCGCCATCGCCTTAAGCGCAGCGGTACGCCGCTCCGGCCCGGCCTTGGCAAGCCCGGCGGAGGCTGCGCGCGCAGCATCGCCCATGGCCAGCATCGTTCCAGCAAGAACAGCGTCGTGAGCGGAGAGGGGCAACTGGATCGTCATGCGCGTTGCCTTATCAGGAGAGCCTGCGGATGACCAGTTATCGGGTCCAGTTGCGCCATGGCCGCTCATCGTCCCGCAGCAGGCCGTAGATCAGCGAATCCCGCACGCCGATATGCATCTCCCACTCGCCCCGCAACCGCGCCTCCAGCGTAAAGCCCAGCGTCTCGAACACGCGGATCGAGGCGCCATTGTCAGGGTCGATATCCGCCGTGATCCGCCGCGCGCCCAGCGTCTCGAAGGCCTCCTCCAGCGCCAGGGCCAGCGCTCGAACTGCGAGATTTCGGCCACGCGCCGACGGCGCGATCATGCATGCCGCATCCCACACATTGTTCTTGCCTCGCGGATAGATCGACACGCGGCCAAGGGCCGGGCCATCGGGCGTATCCGCGATCGCCCAGTTGATGTCGTCCTGCCCCATCCACTCGCGCAGCATCGCGATCGTTTCCGCCACGCTGAGGGTCGCCGGCCGTGTCAGGTAGCGGCAGCTGTCCTCATCGCTGAACAGCGCGTGCAGCGCCGGACCATCGACGTCCGGATCGATCGGGCGGACAATGAAATCACGGGGCGCGTCTTCTGGCATGGCATCGCTTACCATCGCCGGGGCCGCCTCGGGTAGCCTGCGGCGAGGGCTTTAACCCCTCGGATTTTCTCCCGTTCCGCCGTAGAGCAGGCGGCCGGGCAGGAGATTCGACATGGACCAGGTTCGCGACAACACCGCCGCCAGCCAGTACGAGTTGGATATCGACGGCGAGACCGTTTTCGCGCGCTACCGAAAGGCCGATGGCGTTCTCACCATCCTCTGGGTCGAGGCGCCCCCAGCCCTTCGTGGATCGGGCGCCGCTAGCCGCCTGATGAAGCTCCTCGGCCAGGAAGCCGCCGCAAACAAATGGAGCATCGTGCCCGTCTGCGGTTACGCCGCCGCATGGCTCCGCCGCAGCCCGGAGTTTCGCAGCCTCGTCGCCTGACCGGTCAACCCACCAGCACCATGTCGTCGACATGGATCAGCGCCGGCCGTCCGCGATAGCCGAGGATCGCCTCGAACTCTTCAGACTTGCGCCCGATCAACCGCACCGCGTCTTCCGAAGAATAGGCCGACACGCCGCGCGCCAACGTCGCGCCATCGGGGTCGATCACGTCCACCGCATCGCCGCGCTCGAACCGCCCCGCCACGGCGGTGACACCCGCCGCAAGCAGGCTCTTGCCCGTCTTCAGCGCCCGCGCCGCGCCAGCATCCACCCGCACCGATCCGGTCGGACGCAACGCCCCGGCCAGCCACTGCTTGCGCGCTGCATCGGGTGACACGTCAGCGAGGAACCACGTGCCCTTCGCGCCGTCAGCCAGCGCGGCAAGCGGTCCGCCATCCGTCGTGGCGTTGGTGCCCAGCGTGATCAGCGTCGAGCATCCGGCCGTCATCGCGATGCGCGCCGCGTCCAGCTTGGTCGCCATGCCGCCCGAGCCAACGCCCGCCGCAGCATTGACGCCCCCCGCCATCGCCACGATTTCCGGCGTCAGCCTGCGCACTTCCGCAACGTGCTTCGCGCCGGGGTTCGACCGCGGGTCAGCGTCGTAAAGCCCGTCGATGTCGGACAAGAGCACCAGCACATCCGCGCCGAGCATCTGCGCCACGCGCGCAGCCAGCCGGTCATTGTCGCCATAACGAATCTCTTCGGTCGCCACCGTGTCGTTCTCGTTGACGATCGGTATGGCGCCGCGCTCCAGCAGCGTCTCCATCGTCGCGCGCGCATTCAACCAGCGCCGGCGTTGCTCCGTGTCGTAGAAAGTCAGCAGCGCCTGCGCCACCGGCGCGCCATGCTTCGACAGCGCATCGTCCCACGCCCGCATCAGCCGTGGCTGCCCGGCCGCGGCTGCCGCCTGCTTCTCCTCAAGCCTGAGCTTGCCCGCCTTCATGCCCAGCGCCCGCCGTCCCAGCGCCACCGCGCCCGACGACACGATCACGATCGCCTTGCCCTCGGCCCGCAGCCGCGCCGCGTCCATGGCCAGCGCCGCAAACCGTACGCCATGCGGCAGCCCACTCTCCTGGTCGATCAGGAGCGACGAGCCCACCTTGATGACGATCCGCCGCGCGGAGGCGAGGGGGGAGCTCACGGCGTCCACCCTTCCTGTTTTTCTTCCGGCGTCTTCTCAGCCTCGATCTGCGCCTCGCGTTGCGCGCGCTTGTCCTCGGAGATGATCTCGAACAGCTTTTGCACCGTCTCCGGCACGCCCTTCTGCGTCGCGCCCGAAATGCGCAGCGGCGTCGAGCCACACGCCTTCTTCAGCTGCTTGGCCTTCTCGGAAATCTCTTCCTTGGTCAGCGCATCGATCTTGTTCAGCGCCACGATCTCGGGCTTGTCGATCAGCCCGCCGCCATACTTCTCCAGCTCGCCGCGGATAATGCGATAGGCCTCCGCCACGTCGTCCTGCGTCCCGTCCACCAGATGCAGCAGAACCGAGCAGCGCTCCACATGCCCGAGGAAGCGCGTGCCGACGCCTGCGCCTTCAGCCGCGCCCTCGATCAGTCCTGGAATGTCGGCGAGCACGAAGCTCGCACCAATGCCGAGCGACACGACGCCAAGGTTCGGCACCAGCGTCGTGAACGGATAATCCGCAACTTTCGGCTTCGCGGCGCTTACGGCGCCAAGGAATGTCGACTTGCCCGCATTCGGCATGCCCAGCAGGCCGGCATCCGCGATCAGCTTCAGCCGTAGCCAGATCCAGCGCTCCTCGCCCTCATGCCCTGGATTGAAGCGACGCGGCGCCTGGTTGGTCGAGGACTTGAACTGCGTATTGCCCCAGCCGCCTGATCCGCCCTTCGCCAGCAGGACGCGATCGCCCAGCTTGTCGAGGTCGGCAATCAGCGTCTCCTGGTCTTCCTCGAACACCTGCGTCCCCACCGGCACTTTCAATACCAGCGTCGGCGAGTCCGAGCCCGTGCGGTTCGCGCCCATGCCGTGCATGCCGCGCTGGGCCTTGTGGTGTTGTTGGTAGCGGTAGTCGATCAGCGTGTTGAGCCCGTCCACCGCCTCGATCACAACGTCGCCGCCGCGGCCGCCATCGCCGCCATCGGGGCCGCCGAACGGGATGAACTTCTCGCGCCGGAACGAGACGCAGCCATCGCCGCCCCCTCCGGACTTCACATAGACTTTGCACTGATCGAGGAATTTCATCGTGATTGCCTAATGGCGCGCGTGCGCGCCGGGGTGGTCCGCCAAACTAACCGGCGTTGCGCCTTCCGGCCATACGTAACGCGCCGCGGGGGAGGCCCCCTGTCGCCCCAGGCTGAACAGGTCCTGCCCACCGCTCGGCGCAAAGCCGAGCTTGCGCAGCACATTGCCCGAAGCCGGGTTGTCAACGAAATGCCCGGCCCCGAAAGCTTTCGCGCCCAGCTCGTCGCGCGCCCAGTCCATCAGCGCCCGCGCCGACTCGGAGGCATAGCCCAGCCCCCAGTACGGCATGCCGAACCAGTAGCCGATCTCGTAGGTCGCGCTGTCCTCGCCGCCCACGCGCGTGACGCCGCACGAGCCAACCAGCCCGTCGATCGGCGCGGTCACGGCAAACGCATGCTCGGCGCCGCTGTCCTGGCCCGCGCGCGTCATGTCGATGAAATCGTACGCTGACGCCATCGTGTAGGGGTGGGGCACGCGCCCGCACATCTTTGCCACGTCATACGCTCCGGCGAGATACGCGATCCGGCGCGCATCCGCTTCTTCAAACGGCCGCAACAGCAGCCTTGCTGTCTTTATCGCTTTCATCCTCGTCCCCATCCGGCCGTCCCGCACTCCCAGTTCTGGGCGGCCACAGGATCAGGGGAGAAGAAATGAAGAAGGGGAGGCGATCCGCCTCCCCTGATCATGTTTCAGGTTCGGACCGCTGCCTTGTGAGGAGCGATCCGGCTGCAAAACGGGATCGCTTATTCGGCGTCCGACGGGACGATCGAGATGAACATCCGGCCCTTGGCGCCTTCACGGAATTCAACCTTGCCGGTTTCGGTGGCGAAGATGGTGTGATCGCGGCCGAGGCCGACATTCTTGCCCGGATGGAACTGCGTGCCGCGCTGGCGGACGATGATGTTTCCGGCAAGCACCTGCTCGCCGCCGAAACGTTTCACGCCGAGGCGCTTGGAGTTCGAATCGCGGCCGTTACGCGTAGAGCCGCCAGCTTTCTTGTGGGCCAAAGGAGGCTCCTTCTCGTCTCAGGTTAGCGAATTACTTCGCAACGATGTCGGTGATGCGCACGACCGTCTGGTGCTGGCGGTGGCCAAGCTTCCGGCGGTAGGTGTTGCGCGGCTTCTTCTTGTATGCGGTGACCTTGGCGGCGCGGTTGTGCTCAACCACTTCGCACATCACTTTGGCGCCCTTGATCATCGGCGCGCCAATGTTGATGTTGTCGCCGTCGCCGATCATCAGCACTTCGGCGAATTCGAGCTTCGCGCCCACATCGCCGGCCAGCTTCTCGACCGTGATTTCCTGGCCGCCAGCGACCCGGTACTGTTTTCCGCCGGTCTTGATGACTGCGAACATCGGAATTCTCGTTTGTTTTCAGGGGGCCTTGCGGCCAAATAGCGTATCGCCACAGGGGGGCCTGCGGCGGGAAGCGGGCATATAGACGGGAGGGACCCCCGCTGTCAAACGCCAAGCGCGGGAATTGGCCGGATTCTCGGGCCCGCCCATCCGCCGCCGACCTATATCACCGGGCGCCCCATAACGCCCGAGACACCCTTCATGACGTTCGAGATCGACAGGCTGGTGCTGGTCCCTGACGACATCGACCTGTCCCGCTCCCCGCTCGCCGGCCATCTGGATGCGGAAACTTATGTGCTGGGGGCATTCAACCCCGGGCTCACGCGCCTGCCGAACGGCAATCTACTTATGGTGGTCCGGATTGCCGAGGCGCTTCGCCATCCGGTCGGGGATGGCCACGTCCATGCCATCCGCTGGGACAATGGCCGCTATGTCCTGGACGCCTGGCCCTTGGATGCCGCGGATACCTCCGATCCACGCAAGTTCATGCTCCGCGGTGAGAACTGGAAAGTCATGGCGCTGACGTCGCTGTCCTGGCTCCTGCCGGTCGAACTGAGTCCCGACGGCCTCACCGTTGTCGCCATCCACTACGACCGCGCTATCGCCCCCCAGCACAGCTTCCAGTGCTACGGCATCGAGGACGCGCGCATCAGCCGGGTCGATAATCGCTGGCTGATGACGACATGCTCGGTCAGCCCGGAACGCCATTCGACGACGCTCTATTCATCGGCCAAAGGCCTCGACTGGACGTTCGAGGACATCATCCTCGATCACCAGAACAAGGATATGCTCATCTTCGAAGGCCGTATCGATGGCCAGTACTGGGCGCAGACAAGGCCGCTCGGCGATCTCTACTTCGCTTACCCGCCGGGTAGTGAGTGGCGCGCCGGTCCCTCAATCAACCTCGCCACCTCGCCCGATGCGCTGCACTGGAAGCCGCACCGCAAGCCTGGGATCCGGCCGCACGCCAACACCACGGCCACAGCCCGCATGGGCGGCGGCGCCCCGCCCATCCTCACCGACCGCGGCTGGCTCACGCTCTGGCACGGCGTTGCGCCCAACGACAGCGTCGGTGCCTACCGCACCTACTGGTCGCTGCTCGATCGCGACGATCCGAGCCGCGTCATCGCAACCAGCCATGCCCCGCTGCTGGAGGCCAACGCTGGCCTTACCTCGCCGCTGGAACACCAGATGTACCTGCGGGACATCGTCTTCACGACGGGGATCGCCAAGCATGGCGACGCCTTCATCGTCGCCTCTGGCGAAGCCGATCTCGCTTGCCGGATCACGCATGTACCAAAGCGCGTATTTGCGTGACTGGCCGCTAGGCCGTCGCGCGGTTCAGCTGGATCATGCGGAAGTTGAGGAAGCCCGCGATCGTCACCCAGAGCACATAAGGCGAAAGAAGCGCCGTCGACAGCAGGCTGAACGGCGCGAACATCGCCATCACTGCTGCAATCGACAGCCACAGCGCGACGACATCGATCAACGCCAGGTCCATCCGTCTGCGCCCGAAGAACAGCCACGACCAGGCGGCGTTCACGACAAGCGACGCGGCATAGACCCCAAGCGCGGGAAGGGCAGCTGAGCCAGCCGCCTGCCAGACGAGCCAGCCCGCGAAGATGTTGAAGGTGAAGATCGCCAGCCAGACAACCGGAAACGCCCAGTTCGGCGGCGTCCAGGAGGGTTTCTCCAGTGCAGCATACCAGGCGCCGGGCCGGAACGCCCCGCCGCTGGCGGCTGCAGCGAAGTTCAGGGCGACGAAGACGCCGAGGGAAATCCAGGCTGAACTGTCCATAAAGGATAGGTCGCACTGCCCGCCCGGAAATCAACCCCGGTGGCGCGAATGACCAGCGGTTCCCTGCAAGCTGCTCCGGTGTGACTCATTTTCGGACAGCAGGCGAACGTGCTGGAAGTGCCGAACCAGCTGATGCAAGACAAGCGTTGAAGATCACACCCCGGCCCGTTGCAGATGCACGCAGAGAAAAAATCGTTCGTGCAGAAGACATGGCCGCTGCTGGCCGGGCTTCTCGCATTCGCCGCCATCGTCCGGCTAGCCAATATCGGCGTGCCGTCGCTGTGGGGCGACGAACTCTATTCAGTCTCATTCTCGCGCATTCCGATGGACATGCTGTGGGGCGACTGGATGGTTCGCGAGACGAACCCGCCGCTGTTCTACTCCATCCTGAAAGGCTGGATCGCCCTGTTCGGCGAGCAGGACACCGCGCTGCGCGTCCTGACCATCATCGTCGGACTGGCCGCGATTGGCGGAATCTTCCTGTTCGTCCGGGCGCTGCACTCCACACAGGCCGCCCTGCTGGCGGTCGCGCTGGCGGCGGTCTCTTCGCTGCAGGTCGCCTACAGCCTCGAGATCAGGGGCTATATCTTCGGCGCCCTGTTCGCCTCGCTGACCCTTCTGGCGCTCGTGAAGCTGGTCGATGTCTGGAAATCGGACGACACCAGCCTTCGCCGCCAGCTTCCCTGGCTGGCGCTTTATGCTCTGGGCGCCGCGGCCGCGTTCCACACGCACACGACGTTCGCGATCCTGCCTGTCCTTGCCAATGTGGCGATGGCGGCGATCTTCTTCTGGCGCACCCCGCGCGCGCTGGCCGTCGCGCTGGGCTGGATCGCCGCCAACGCTGTGCTCCTGTTGCTGTGCCTGTGGTGGGTCATGATGACCGTCCAGCGGCTTCGCGACGGCGCGGGGCCGGTCAACTGGATCCCTGAGCCGACGCTGAAAGACGTGGTTGCGATCATGTCCCATATCGTCGCCACGCGCAGCTTCGAGTTCGGCAACATCGTCTTCGGCCTGCTGTTCGGGGCGCTGATGCTCTGGGGCGCGTGGCGTCTCACGCCGGAGCGCCGCATTGTCGTGGGCGTGATCGGCATTGGCGCGCCCTTGTTGCTGGTGCTCGTCAGCCTGGCGCAGCCTGTCTTCCTCGAACGCACCGTGTTCTGGCTGCAGTTCATCTATCTCGGCTGCATCGCCGTCGGCTTGCTGTCCTTGCCCTGGAAGAGCTGGCGCGTGCCGGCAATGGCGGCAGCCGTTGTCGTACTGGCGGCTGACATGCTGACCTGGGAACTGACGGCCTATCGCGAACCCCGGCGCGATGTTGCCCGCGTGCTGCGCGAGCAGGCGACCCAGCGTGACGTTGTGCTGCTCTACACCGCGGATGCAGGCGTGAATCTCGACCACTACTGCAGGCTAGACGGGTGTGGTGCGGCGAAGTGGATCGCGCTTGATGAGCCGACCTTCAACACAGTGCTTCCGGAATACTTTCGAGGCGACCGTGTGCCCCGCGAGGCGATGGGCGGCTATATCGAAGCTTTCGATCGCGTCTTTGTCGTCCGCCGCCGCCGCGAGGATCCGACCTCGGCGCTCAATGGGCATGCACGGCTCGACCAGCCCAACCTGCTCGGCAAGGCCGATGACGACCGCGTTACGCTCAGCGTCTGGAAACCGGAATAACGCCGATCAGGCCGGAGCGAACACTGCGGGCTGTGCGGCAGTAGCGACCTGCGCAGCAGGCGCTCCCTGCAGATCAGCCATGATCGCCTTCGCCATCGCATTGCCGTCCCGCACCGCATAGTTTGTGCCGCGGTCCATCGGATAGATCTGCGAGAAGTTGCACAGCAACGCGCCAGGGCAGGGCGACTGGTGCGGCACCAGCTTGTTCTGCGCAAACCCGATATCGACGATGTGCTGGGCGTTGCGCAGGCGGAAGACATCGTCCTCGACCACCTTCGTGCGGTCGAACGCGGGAAAGATCTTCTTGATCTCGTCGTACCAGCGGTTGCGAACCTGATCCTTCGGTGCCGACATGTAGGCATGCTCCGCCGGAACGTACGCGCCGATATAGTAGATGTTCAGCCCGTTGAAGCGCTTAGTCCCCACCAGGCTCGACAGGTTCAGGAACGCCACGAATGGCGCGTTCGGCGTGTTGATGTTGTGCCAGTAATAGGGCGACAGCGTCTGCGGCGTCGCGAACACCTGCACGCAGGCGTCGAGATACTCGATCGAGCGCAGGCGGCGGAAATAGTCCGCATCCTGCGATTCGTACTCGCCGATCATCTTTGCAAAGATGTGTCCCGGCACGGTGGCGAGGACGCGATCGAATCTGTCCTGCCCGCTGATGCTTGTGATGACGACGCCATCGCCATCATGGCGAACGCCAGAGACGGGCGTGCCCGTGCGGATCTCCACATTGTTGGCGCGCAGCCGCTTCATCAACTCATCGATGATGACGCGGAAGCCGCCGTCGAAATAGCCGAGCGCTTCTCCGCCGACTTTCGCATCGCGGCTGTCGACGCGCTGCTTCACGCGACCCCAGAGCCAGGACATCGTCACCTTGTCGAAGTAGCGATCGAACTTGCCGCGTAGCAACGGCTCCCAGATCACGTCGGTGACCTGCCGGCCGGCATACTTGCGGAGCCAGTCGAGCGCCGTGATGCCCTCCAGTTTCTTCCAGTCCTTGACCCGCTGTAGCCACAGCACGGTCACGCCAGCGCGGATGCGGTTGATGAAGGAGAGCGGCTTGAACTTGATGAGGTCCATCGGCCCCATCATCGGATAGAGCGTGTTGCCGTAATAGGTCGACACGGACGACGGGTAGAAATCGAGCTTCTCGCGAAGGCCGAGTTCATCGACCAGTGAGAGGATGTATTCGTCCGTCTTGTAGAGAAAGTGGTACGCCTGCTCGACCGGATAGCCTGCGAGTTCGAAGCCCGCGGCCAGCCCGCCAACCTGCGGCCCGGCTTCGAGAATGGTGACGCGATGCCCGGCGCTACTGAGGCGGTAGGCGGCGACGAGCCCGGTCAGGCCGCCCCCGATGATGCCGATGCTTGCTGCCGTCATTGCAGGTCTCGCTTTACTGGGAGGCGAATTTGGAGAGGCTCAGGCTGGCGCGCGGTTGGCTTTGTGGAAGGTGATCCGGGAGTTCAGCACGTACTGGATCGCGAACACGACCGGCAGCGAGATGATCTTGCCGATGTTGGAATCGAGCCCTTGCTGCCGAGCAAGCTCAATCACGCCGAAGCCGGACATGTACCCGATCGTGCACACCATCACGAAGGACAGGAGCCGCAGGACCATGTGGTCCGCTGTCCTGAAGTTGTGGCGGGCATTCACGACGAAGCTGAAGATCACCGAGACTGGCACCGAGATCGAATGCGCCACCAGCGCAGGTTGATTCATCAGGTTGTAGATCACCATGAACAGGATGACGTCGATCGCCGATGCGGTGGCGCCGATGGCCAGATACTTGATCAGGTGGCGATGCTTGCCCAGCGGGCTGTCGCCCATCCAGGTCGTCTCGGCCGCTTGCGCCTCTTTGCCGTCCACCACGCTCAATCTCCCTGCACGCTGGCTGCTCCGCGCAGCCGCACTCTGCCGCGTGCGCCGGTTCCAGAAACCGAACGCCTTGCCAGCAATGAAATTCCACACCACCGAAACCAGCGCCCCCGCCGTCGCAGGCAGGACATAGACCATCTCCGGGAAGTCGCGGTGTATCAGGGCGGCGACGCCCACATTCGCCGCGACGCCGATCGCGCTCATCAGGCAGAACACCGCAAGCCCCTGCCAGAACCGTGCGCCCTTGAGCATCGCGTCGCTTCGGCTGACCCAGTTGTTGGCGCTGAAGACGACGAGGACGGAAAGGACCGCAGCAGCGATCTGCGCCGGCACGAAGGGCAGGTTGAACAGGCTCACCGCCGGAATGACAAGCGCAAGATGCGCCAGGATGCCGAGGCTTGCGATCAGTGCGGTCGAGAGCCAGGTGCCCGGGATCGGGGCAAACCGCCCGATCCACTTCTCCATGAAGAACAGGAAGAAGTCGTACATCACGCGCCGGTCGAGCTTGGACTCGCCCGCCACGCGCTGGCGGAAGCGGAACGGAACTTCGCTGACACGCGGCTTGTCCATCGAGGTGATCAGGTCGAGCAGGATCTTGAAGCCCAGCCCGGACAGGCGCGGGACGGCCGCTTCCAGCTTGTCGCGCCGTAGGGCGAAGAAGCCGGTGAGCGGATCTGTCAGTTGGAGACCGAAGAACCGGTTGGCCATGCTGATGCCGCGGTTGCTGAGTGCAAGCCGCTGGTCGCTGCTCAGCCCCTCGCGTGCATGGTCCTCGAGAAACCTGCTGGCGGAAGCGATATCCGCCTCACCCGACGCCACACGGCGGTAGAGTTCCGGCAGAACGGATTCATCGTGCTGGAGATCGCCATCCATCACCGCAACGATCTCGCCCACGGCGGCGAGCCCGCCTTCGACGACTGCCGAAGCCAGTCCGCGACGGTTATGTCGCGAAATCAGGCGCACGCGCCGGTCGACGCGGGCGATCGCGCGGACTTCTTCCGCAGTGCCGTCGGGCGATCCGTCATCGACGAAAACGACTTCCCATTGCAGCGACCCGAGCGCCCGGTCGAGCGAGGCGACCATGGGGGCGATGTTGGCCTTCTCATTGTAGGTGGGCACGATCACGCTGAGGCGCGTTCCGGTTGATGCACTTGCATCAGCTTGCGCGTCGCGCGCGGCCGCCGCCACATGCAACGATGTCACCGAAACCTGGCTTCGCGTGCTCATGTCCCTGACCGGCGGGTGGTTCGTGGCTGGCGCGCAGGGCGCCCTTGGCCCGCCCGCACTTCAGAGCCCACCCGCGGCTCCCTCAATTACTGCCATTACGAAAACTCAAGGTGGCGCACGCTAGGCATCGGACAAGCTTTATCCGTCGACGTGCACTCATGCCGCTGCGGTTGGCCTGACGTCCGGATACGGACTGTGTTGTTTTGGCCGCTAGAACGCGCAAGCACCTCGGATTGCGACAACGAAGTTTGCGGCATATCGCGGACCGGATCTCGCCATTCCGTCCGTTTGAAACCGCTTTGCGAACCTTGTTGTCCGGTGCACCATCCAATCGAAACGATCGATTGGAGGACAACCCTGTCCAAGCTCTTGAACTGCAACAACGTTGACGCCCGCCATGCGAACTGCCCTGCAGTGCAGGGGTTTGCCTCTAGCCAGCTCCACGCCGCGGCCTGATCCTATGAAAAGGACACTGCTTGCCTGCCTTAGCGTCGCGGCCCTCGCCGCCACTGCGATCAGCCTGCCGGCCCGGCCGCAGACTGGGCCGGCCCCCGCGCTGCCCTATGCCAGCGACGCGGGCCTGACGGACTATTCGAAATGGTCCCAGCCGGCGCTGGAGGCGGAACTCGCCCGGCGCGCGATCATCGAGCGCAAGGTGCTGATGCCGATGCGCGACGGTGTTGGCCTTTCGACGGACGTCTACCGGCCGAAGGACGCGACCGGGCCTGTGCCCACCATCTTTGTCCGCACGCCCTACAACATGAACACGCTGCAGGGCGGGACGCTGCGCCAGGTCGTCGAGGCGATTGACCGGGGTTATGCCTATATCGGCCAGAACGAACGTGGCCGCTATTTCTCTGAAGGAAAGTTCGAGATCCTCGGCTACCCGCGCACGGATGGCTATGACGCGCTGACCTGGATCGCAAACCAGGGCTGGTCGAACAAGAAGGTCGGCACCTACGGCTGTTCCTCCACGGCCGAGTGGCAGCTGCAGCTCGCGGCGACCAACCATCCGGCTCATGCTGCAATGGTCCCCATGGCGTCGGGCGCCGGTATCGGCCGCGTTGGCGAGTTCCACGAGCAGGGCAACTGGTATCGCGGCGGTGTCCCGCGCACGCTCTTCTCGATCTGGCTCTATGGCGTCGACAATCCGCTGCGCGCCCAGGTCCCCGAGGATCTGGACCCCAAGACGCGTCAGTACCTCTCGCAATACTCCGATCTCAATCCGAAGAAGCCGGATGTGACATGGGCGAAGCAGGTCTGGCATCTGCCTTATGCCGAGATGCTCACTGCGCTTGGCGAACCCGCCGGTACGAACGAACAACTCATCGCGCGCGACAAGCCCGATGATCCGGACTGGTACAAGGGCGGCCTCTACCACGACAACGAAAAGTGGGGCGTGCCTGCGCTGTGGTACAATTCCTGGTACGATGTCTCGATCGGGCCGAACCTCGCGTTGTACGATCACGCCACCAAGACCGGCATAGACGCCGAAACGCGTGACAACCAGTACGCCATCGTCGGCCCCAGCGTGCACTGCGCCTTTGCGGCCCTCGGCCCCAACTTCAAGTCGGGCGATCGCCAGCTCGGCGATGCGACCATGGATGTGAATGGCGAGGTCTGGAAATTCTTCGACCGTTTCCTCAAGACCCAACCCGAAGCCTTCCCCGCGACAACGCCGAAAATCCGCTACTTCTCGATGGGCGACAATCAGTGGAAGACGGCGACGCAATGGCCGCCGAAAGGTGTCGCGGAGACGAAGCTCTATCTGCGCTCGGGCGGGCGTGCGAACTCCATGTTCGGCGATGGGAAACTGTCCTTCACCGCGCCAGGCAACGAACCCGCCGACAGCTTCGCCTATGATCCGAAGAACCCGGTGCAGACCATCGGCGGCGGTGACTGCTGCAATGGGGGCGTCGTCGTGCCGGGCGCGTTCGACCAGCGGCCCGTGGCGGCGCGCCATGATGTTCTGGTCTACACATCGGATCCGCTGACGACGCCGGTCACCATTGCAGGCTTCGTCGACGCCATCCTCAGTGTTTCGTCCGACGCGAAAGACACCGATTTCGCCGTGAAGCTCGTCGATGTCGCCCCAGACGGCACGGCGTACATTCTCGACGACACCATCCTGCGCGCCCGCTTCCGCGAAGGCTATGACCGCGAAGTCTTCATGGAGAAGGGGAAGACCTACAAGCTGGACTTCACCCCGATGACGACGGCCAACACATTCCTGCCGGGTCACCGCATCCGGGTCGAGGTGACGTCGTCATCATTCCCGAAGTATTCCCGCAACCTCAACACGGGCGGCCGCAACGCCTTCGAGAAGGACGGCGTGATCGCCAACAACCAGGTGAAGCACTCGCGGTCCGAGCCTTCCTACATCGTGCTGCCGATCGTGAAGTGACACGGCCCGGCGGCGCGTCACTGTGCCGGCGCCAGGGCCCGCGCAGTTTCCGGCGTCAGGCTCAGCGACCGCACATAGGTCGGCGGCACGCGGCGCATCGTCGCCTGCTCATAGGCATAGCCCATGGCCAGCAGCTCCGCATCGCTCCAGGCCGGGCCGATGAAGGAGATGCCAACGGGCAAGCCATTGGCGAGACCCATCGGGACGGTGAGGTGCGGATAGCCCGACAGCGCCGGCAGGATGGTCGCCACATTGATGGCGGCGCCGCGCGCGACGCCGGCCGGATCGCTGAACGCTGAGGGTCCGCCGGTTATGGCGATGATGGCGTCGAGCTTGTCGGCCGCCAGCGCGCCGTCGATGCCTTCGCTGGCAAGGCGTTTTCCGGCGGCGAGCGCTTCGATGTATTTCGGATCGTCGAGTCCGGTCCTGGCCTCCGCCAGCTCGAAGATCTCCTGACCGAACAGCGGCATCTCTAGCGCAGCGCTCTCCTTGTTGAACGCGATCAGGTCTGCGAGCGTGCGGACCTTCACGGCAGGCGCCGCTGTCGCGAGATAGCTTGCAATCCCGGCCTTGAACTCGGTCTGCATGATGATTCCAGTATGCGCGCCGATCGCCTGCTGGTCCGGCGGTTGCTTGATGTCCACCAGCTCCGCGCCGGCGGCGCGCAGGTCGACAAGCGCCTGTTCGAACAACTTGTCGGTTCCAGGGTGGCCGCCAAGTCCGATGCGCAGGACGCCGAGACGTCGGCCTTTCAATGCTTCCGGCTTGAGCGCTGCTGTGTAGTCCGTCTTGCGCCGATCGGCGTCCGCCGTCGCCTTGTCTGCGGGATCTGCGCCGACGATGGCGGTCAGCACCAGGGCTGCATCCATCACGCTGCGCGTCATCGGCCCCGGCGTGTCCATTGTATGCGAGATCGGAACGACGCCTGTCCGCGAGACGAGACCCACGGTCGGCTTCAGACCGACGAGACCGTTCATGCTGGAAGGGCAGACGATCGAGCCCGAGGTTTCCGTGCCGATGGTCGCCGCCGCATAGCTCGCGGCCCCGGCAGCGCCCGACCCGGAACTGGATCCGCACGCATTGCGATCCAGCGCGTAAGGGTTGCGAACCAGGCCACCCATTGCGCTCCAGCCGCTGATTGAACGCGTCGATCGATAGTTCGCCCACTCCGAAAGATTGGCCTTGCCGATCAGGATGGCGCCCGCCTCGCGCAGGCGCGCCGCCATCGGCGCATCGCGGCCGGTCAGGTTGTCGCTCAGCGCAAGCGAACCCGCAGTGGTCGGCAGATCCCGCGTCTCGATATTGTCCTTGAGCAGAACAGGGATGCCATGCAGCGGGCCACGCACGCGTCCCGCGCGGCGTTCAGCGTCAAGCGCGCGTGCGTCGGCGGCAGCGTTCGGACTGAGCGAGATGACAGCCTGCAGGGTAGGGCCAGCGCGATCCATCGCCGATATCCGCGCAAGATAGGCGGCAACCAAAGCCTCTGATGTCGTGCGCCCGGCGGACAGGTCTGCCTGGAGATCCGAGATTGACCTCTCTTCAACCAGGTCTGATCCGCGTGGAGACGGGGTCGAAGCTTCAAGGCTGGCGCACGCCGCCAGAGCGACAGCGGATATCAGCGTGGTCACGATCTGACGCATCGGGTCTCCCCTTCGCCAGCCCCCGCAGGGACGGCCTCTCGCCGAGAACTTACACGCGTCGCCTCGCGATGTCCTCGGGCGCGCCGCGATTATCCCCACGACAGTTGTCGTCCGCACAAAATCACAGCGTCAGGAATGATGGGCTGTCACGCAAGCGGACGTTGAAGCGGGGCGCCTGCGCGCTCCCAGCGAGGATCTGCGTCTAGGCCTGCATACGCCAATGACGCGAGTTTCGCGCAGGCGCCATCGCATTGGCGTTTCTCTCAAGACCACACGAAACACTCACGAAGCATTTGCGAAACCTGCAGGATCGGGCGAGGCTTTGGCCGTCAACGGCGGAGTCTTCTCATGCGTCTTGTGGTTTCCATCGGGCTGATCGCGGCCAGCCTCGCAACCGCGCCCGCAGCGCTCGCCCAACCCCGCATCCTGCAATCGCCCGCCATCAGCCGCGACCTGATCGCGTTCGGATATGCCGGCGATCTCTGGACAGTGCCGCGCGCTGGCGGAACAGCAACGCGCGTCACCACCGGCCTCGGGCCGGAAAGCGGTCCTGTGTTTTCGCCGGACGGGCAGAGCATCGCGTTCACCGGCGAGTACGATGGCAACACCGATGTGTTCACCGTCCCAGCCACGGGCGGGGTGCCGGCGCGGATCACCTTCCATCCGGGCGTCGATGTTGCGACCGGCTGGTCCAGCGATGGGCGCGAGGTGCTGTTCCGCTCCAACCGCACGGCAGCCAGCCGCTACACCCAGATCTTCCGCACCTCCACCTCAGGTGGCCTCGCAACAGCGCTGCCCCTGCCCATGGCCCATGCGGGCATGATGTCGCCCGATGGCAAGCACTTCGCGTACAACCCGCTTGCGCCCGCCTTCCTGTTCAACTTCACGAACTATGTGTCGTGGGGAAACTACCGCGGCGGTCTCGCCAGCACGATCCGCATCACCAGCCTGCCGGGCCTCGATTCCGTCGAAGTGCCGCACGACATCACGGCCGACATCTCGCCGGCCTGGGCAGGCGGCAAGCTCTACTTCCTCTCGGCGCGTGCCGGTCCGATCTCGATCTTCAGCTACGATCCCGCGACCAAGGCCGTGTCGGAGGTCCATCGCAACACAGGCGCCGACATTCGTTCGCTCTCCAGCGACGGCCAGACGCTGGTGTTCGACAAGCTGGGCGAAATCTACACGCTGACCCCCGGCGGGCAGCCAACCCGCGTACCGGTCACGGTCGTGGGTGACATGCCGGATGTCAGGCCGCGCATGCTGAACGTCTCCGACCAGGTCCGCGCGATCAGCGTATCGCCCACAGGCGTCCGCGCAGTTGTGGAGGCGCACGGTGAAATCCTGACCGCGCCGCTGAAGAAGGGCCCGGTCCGCAACCTCACCAACACCCCCGGCGTGATGGAGCGGACGCCGGCCTGGAGCCCGAATGGCGATTCGGTCGCCTATTTCTCGGATGAGAGCGGATCATACGCCTTGCATGTTGCGCCGCAGACGGGAGGGGCTGCGAAGAAGTTCTCACTGGGCAATCAGACCGCCTACTATTTCGATCCGCTGTGGTCGCCGGATTCGAAGCGCATCGCTTTCCGTGACAACCGCCTGAATACCTATGTGCTGGACCTTGCTTCCGGAAAAGTGAACGAAGCGGGCGAGCCGAACGTCTGGGGCGGCTTCACCGACCAGACCTATGCGATGGCGTGGTCGCCGGATTCGAAATGGCTGGCGTGGACGCGCTCGCTCAAGAACCACATGCACGGCATCGTGCTCTATTCGGCCGAGCGCAACACGGCGATGCAGGTGACGGACAGCATGGGCGACGCCCGCTATCCCGCCTTCGACCGCAACGGGAGATATCTCTACTTCCTCGCGAGCAACAATGCCGGGCCGGTGATGCACGGCCTCGATATGTCCAGCAATCTCTACCGTCCCACACGCTCGATCTACGCGCTGGCGTTGACGGCGACCACGCCGTCCCCGATCGAGCCGGAAAGCGATGAAGAAAAGTCCGTCGCCGAAGTGCGTCAGGACGCAAAGGACGGCATGGACGCCACGCCTGCGGGCAAGGCAAGCAAGGCCAAGGCCGACGCGAACGATAAGCCAGGCACGGCCTCGACTCCCCCTGCGCCCAAGCCCGTGGCGATCGACCTTGCCGGCCTGGACATGGCGGCGATCACCGCGCGCACCGTCGCGCTGCCGGTTCCTCCCGGTCCCTACAGCGAGCTCAACACCGGAAAGCCCGGCGTGATCTTCTGGCTCGCGGACATGTCGGCCAACGATCCCAATGCTCAGGGACCGAACGGCACCCTCCACACCTTCACGCTCGAAGACCGCAAGATCGAGAAAGTCGCCGAGAATGTCGTCGATTACGAAGTGACGGCGGACGGGGAGAAGCTCCTTCTCAGCTCGCGCACGCAGCGCGCGCCGGATGCTGCCCCGGGCGGCCCGCCGGCGCGAACGCGCTACAGCATCGTCCCGGCCAAGGCGATGGGCGCAGCCCCGCCGAAGCCGGAGGACACCAACCTCTCGCTCGACAGCCTCGAAGTCCGCGTCGATCCAGCGGCCGAATGGGCGCAGATGTACAGGGAAGTCTGGCGAATCCAGCGCGCCTATTTCTATGATCCCGGCTTCCACGGCCTCGACACTGTCGCCGCCGAGAAGCAGCTCGCGCCCTATGCGGCAGCCGTGCAGTCGCGATCGGACCTCAACTACGTGTTCCAGGAAATGCTGACCGGCTTCTCGGTCGGCCACCTGCGCGGGTCGGGCGGAGCGATCCCCTCGGCGCCGCGAGTTGAAGGCGGGTTGCTCGGCGCGGACTATGTCATTCGCAACAACCGCTGGTGCATCGCGAAGGTCTACACACCGGGATCGTGGTCGCCGGACGTGAAAGCGCCTCTCTCCCAACCGGGACTCAATGTGAAGCCGGGAGACTGCATCACCGCCATCAACGGCAAGCCGCTGGACGCATCGACAGACATCCAGCAGCCGTTGGAAGGTACTGCGGGCAAGCTCATCACTCTGAAACTCGCCAGCGGCAATTCCAGCCGCGACATCTCCGTCGTTCCGGTCAACAGCGAGCAGCGCCTGCGCAACCTCGACTGGATCGAGACGAACCGGAAGAAGGTCGACGAAATGTCGGGCGGCAAGCTCGCCTATGTCTACCTGCCTGACACCGGCAATGGCGGATTCACCGCGTTCAACCGCTACTACTTCGCCCAGACCGACAAGCAGGGCGTCGTGATTGACGAACGCTTCAATGGCGGCGGCCAGATGGCCGACTACATCATCGAGGTGCTGGGCCGCGGGCTGCAGAGCT